>PPYE01384597.1_pt1 | contig 30573 bp, 18 predicted proteins | sample 1559881 | NCBI WGS metagenome assembly PPYE01 (sample SAMN08240022, study PRJNA423297) | Human gut metagenome, whole genome shotgun sequencing project. | reverse complement strand
AACCCCCATAAAAAATAGAAAACGTACAACAAAGGCTCCATATGCCCTAAGGGGCACACGAAGCCCTATTTCGTTTCATACCGGGAAACAAATCACATTACTGGTAAAAACGACCCGACACTTAAAATCAACCGATTAAAGATAGGGCGCATATTCAGATTTTATACTAACTTTGCGGTTCCAATAAAACAAATATAAAATGTTATGGAACATCAACTTACCATTTACAACACCTTAGATAGAAAGAAAGAGTTGTTTATACCGCTTCATGCACCTCATGTAGGCATGTATGTGTGTGGACCGACTGTTTACGGAGATGCCCATTTAGGACACGCCCGTCCGGCTATAACCTTCGATGTGTTATTCCGCTATCTCACCCACCTAGGATATAAAGTACGCTACGTACGAAATATTACCGACGTAGGTCATCTGGAACACGATGCCGATGACGGAGAAGACAAGATCGCCAAGAAAGCACGTCTGGAAGAGTTGGAACCAATGGAGGTTGTTCAATATTTCCTGAACCGCTATCATAAAGCAATGGAAGCGTTGAATGTACTTTCTCCAAGCATTGAGCCACATGCTTCAGGACATATCATTGAACAAATCCAACTGGTACAGAAGATTTTGGATGCCGGATATGCCTATGAAAGCGAAGGCTCCGTTTACTTCGATGTAGCCAAATACAATAAAGATTACCACTACGGAAAACTTTCCGGACGTAATCTGGACGACGTATTAAATACCACCCGTGACCTCGACGGACAAAGCGAAAAACGCAATCCCGCCGACTTCGCCCTTTGGAAAAAGGCACAACCTGAACATATCATGCGCTGGCCGTCTCCATGGAGCGACGGTTTCCCCGGATGGCACGCCGAATGTACTGCTATGGGACGCAAATACCTGGGTGAACACTTCGATATTCACGGAGGAGGAATGGACTTGATTTTCCCTCACCACGAATGTGAAATCGCACAATCGGTAGCTTCACAAGGCGACGACATGGTTCACTACTGGATGCACAACAACATGATTACCATCAACGGAACCAAGATGGGTAAATCACTTGGTAACTTCATCACGCTGGACGAATTCTTCACCGGTACTCATAAGCTGCTGGCGCAAGCCTACACACCAATGACAATCCGTTTCTTCATCCTGCAAGCTCATTACCGCAGCACGGTAGACTTTAGCAATGAAGCACTGCAAGCATCCGAAAAGGGTCTGCAACGTCTGATGGAAGCTATTGACGCATTAGATAAGATAACTCCCTCATCGGCCACTTCAGAGGGAATCAACGTGAAAGAACTGCGCGCCAAATGCTACGAAGCAATGAATGACGATTTGAATACACCGATTGTCATCGCACAGCTTTTCGAAGGCGCCCGCATTATAAACAATATCATTGCCGACAATGCCACCATCTCCGCCGAAGACCTGAAAGACCTGAAAGAAACATTCCATCTGTTCAGTTTCGACATCATGGGATTGAAAGAAGAAAAAGGCTCTTCAGATGGTCGTGAAGCAGCTTACGGCAAGGTAGTAGATATGCTACTGGAACAACGTATGAAAGCGAAAGCCAACAAAGACTGGGCTACTTCCGACGAGATCCGCAACACACTGACAGCACTCGGATTTGAAATCAAAGATACCAAAGACGGTTTCGAATGGAGACTGAATAAGTAACAAGAAAAGAAAGTGCTCAACGCACCTTGTACATACAAAGAAGACCGGCTCACCACGAACCGGTCTTCTCTTTTTTCATAGAAACATGATAACTAATACCCTCTCTTTAAATTCTTATTTTCTCTTATCTTATTCACTAATTATTTATTTTCCATGAGCATTTCAACCGGCTGTCCATGCTGACAAGTTACCGTCAGTACGGTCTGGTCTCCCTGCTGTTCCAACCGGACATTTTCCATCGGGCTTGTCAATGTCCAATGCCCTTTAAGCCGTATCTCCTTAGTAATAGGACGACTGGGTTCTTTCGTTGTATACGTCTTCTCTTCTATATTCAGATTCGGATCACAGACGCTTAAACGGATCCCCTTATCAGATTCTTTTGCATACATCACCATTGTTTCCGCAGGAATAGCCACGAACACTTTATCAGTGGCAGGCTGATAAGCTTCAAAAGCAGCATACGCCGTGATACCAGTCTTTTTATCATAAACAACGTGAGCAGTCTGATCCCGTTGCAACACCTCGTATGCAGGAGTTTTGCGCAGTTCGTCGAGATCGGAAGCAGAAGGCTGTATCAATACCATATATTCATAAGTCCCCTCTTTCGGCGCCTTGCCATGTTCTATCCAGGCAGAAGAAAATTTTCCTTTGGTTATTTCACGCGTCTTTTCATGCCGTGATTCCTGTTCTGCCACCTGTGCGCGAACGGTTCCGTCCACTACATGATAATAATTGTCATAACCATCATGAAGCCAATAGTTATCCTCTCCTACTTTGGGCTCCTTACCATTATATTTTGTCTGGAAAAGAGTGGTTTCCGTAGGATAGTCCGCATTAGAGTTCGAGATACCTGTTCCCAGGCAAACCATCCGGTTATCAAAACAGAATACGGATTTACGGGCTACAAAGTCCGGTGTGAAATTCTCATAATCCCGTTCTGTTAATTTCATAGCGAAGATTCCATTTTTACCATCTAAAGAACTGCTTCCGGAGAAATTCTCTTTGGAGCGTGCCATAGTCGTTCCTTTCAATGGACTATCAAGCAAGTCGAAAGGCAAATGAATGGTAGTTGTACCCGGCAAACGGTTCCAGTCCCATCCCTCCTGCACAAAACCGCTTCCGGCACGTGACACGGGATTCCCTTTCCCCATAATCTGCACGGAGCCATAACTCTGATAACGTCCGTAACGGTTATCTTTCGTATAAATTTCAGAGCCCCATACGTCAGTGGTATACCCTTTCAATGTCACCATCCAGTCCGCACGACGGAAAATGCCTGCCGAACCATAGTTGTAAACGAAGAATCCCTGTGGAGCCTGTGCCGGTTGAATACCTTCCTTCTTGAAGAAACGCGCATTCGGAGTATCACTATTGCGTATCAGACGCAAATAGTCGGCAGCCAGACCGCGATCAAACGTATTTCCCTGACCGGACAAATCGCCGGATAAAGCGATATTGGCAAATGCTTCGATATCATCGCTTCCCATCTTCCCTCCAAAAGGATGACGACCACTGATTCCGATGCCCCATTCATAGAAATTGCAATAATTGCGCATAGCAATAAAGGCTGATTTCATGTGTTTGCGCGCATCTTCGGTCAGTTCAAAACTTGTACCATTGGTAAATGCAATATATTCTCCTACCGTCGCAAGTACTCCAGTGGTATATCCCGGATAGAAACCGCCATGATGGAAAGTCGTACCGTCTACCTTTATACCACCGATCGTTCCCGGAGTATAACGCAAAGAAGAAGATAACCAACGTGACAATCCGCTCAACGCTTGCGCCTGTTCTCTTGCATCGGGAAACATCATAGCGGAAATAAATTTCGCCATCAATAACGTATGCCAGGAATCCAACAATTCATCACGTGTTGGAGAGCATGTCTGACGAGTTTCTTGCAGAGCCGCCCAAAAACGCAATGTGGAGAGATAAGCATCACGATGAGGATGTTTATAGATAGCATCACGCATCAGCCAGGCAGTTGTATATATCTTACGTACCTGATAACCATAATGATGATTGGTGCCCATACCGCTACCATAGGCAAATCCCTGATCGATAGCATAGTCGAATACGGTAAAGTAGTTTTTCTTTGATGTTTCGTTCTGGTTATAATAAGCATCATAGGCAAAACCGGAAAGCATCGTTTCAATATCGTTCCATGACATTTCTCCTTTCTTCTTGTCCTGTTCATCAGGAGTGACAATAGGAGTTCCTATAAATCCCGTCCCAGCGATGGATGGACTGATAGCCGCTTTCTCAAATGTTTTATAGGCAGCATTAATAGGCCCTTGCGGTGCCTTTTTCACTTCCAGAAAATCTGTCAAACGTTGTTCGATAGTCTTCAGTTCCTTCTTTTGTTCGCTTGTCAATTTAGAAGGCAGAGGAATATCATACGACTGTTGTTCCCATTTCCACACGAGACACCAATGCCACAGGTCACGATTAGACAGCCCATTATTGGTAGGCAACTGCTGGTCGGGAGTGGTACGAAGATTCATTTTCTTTTCCGGAAAAATCAGACGGTCAAGAAAGATACGTCCCTTCCGTTGCGGGGCAACCAGGCGATAGGCTACAATCTTCTTATCTTTCTTGTCGCCCTGCATATACTCAAAAGAGATCCAGCAAGCCCGCCAACCTGCTGCCTGCAAACGATAAGAGAACCAGTAAGAGACTTCTCCCTCCTTATTCAGAAACTCAAAACGAATAGAATCCTGCTGCGGTTTCTCATTATAAATCCACAAGGTAATGCCGAACTGCTTCTCGTTTCTCGTATTCAACGATAAAGGAGCAATTTGAACATCCAGCGTAGAACCAGGCTGAAAGTCCCATTCCAGACTACTTTCACCCTCCTTGTAAAAAAGAGAAGAGATTTTCACTTCTCCCTTTCCGGAAACTTTAAATGCTTCGGGCACTTCTTCTTCAAATCCGATGAGTTGGGCGAAAGCTGAAGGAATGATTCCCAAAAGGAATAATACTATAAAACAACTGTTTTTCATTACTATTTTCAATTTAAACGCGGATGCGGATTAACACCTATTATTGTCGCAAAGATTTACTCCTAAAATTGGCACTTATTTGCGTTAATCAGCGTTTTATAAATTACTAATCGCTAATAAGGTATCCGATCCGACAGAATCTTTTCCGTATACCAAGGATCATTAATTTCCTTCAACATAGCTCCCATTTCACCGCAAAGTTGTGCCACAATCTCCTTATTTTCTTCCAAAGGCAGGTTATGCAGTTGATATGGATCTTTTACATCATCGAATAAGAGGCTTTTCTTCAATTGCTTCGTATCACGGTCGATATATAACGCCAATGTATATTGAGCCGTCTTGATACCTCTTGAAGAAGGGAAGTAAGTCTGCACCAATCCATTTTCATCTTTATCGCCATCTACATTCTGAATATACAGTGCACCTGTAGGACGAACAATTTCAGCCTTTTCATCGAAGAAAAGAGGAGCGAAATTACGTCCCTGCACTTCCGCCGGAATAGAATCACCCAATCCGCACAAGCCAAGCACCGTAGGCATAATATCAGGAGCGGAGAGCAATAAATCATCTACCCTCGGCTGAATCTTACCGGGAAAACGAACCAGGAACGGAATATTCATGGATTCAGAATAAGGGGAATTCTTCGGATCATCAGTGCGCTGGCTACACATCGTCTCACCATGATCGGAAGCAAAGATTACGACTGTATTCTTATCCAATCCCAATTCTTTCAATGTCGTCAAAATCTGTCCGAAAGCACGGTCTACTCCGGTAACGGAAGCGAAATAATAACGTGCAGACTCCGCTTTCTTCATCTTCAAATCGACATTCGGACGAATCAACAGACTATCCAGAGGCTGATCTTTATAAAGATTAAAATCCTGCTCTTCACAGTCATTCAAGGAGCGATACGGGCTGTGAGGAGGATTCATACCCACCATTATGAAGAAAGGTTTCTTGGTATCACGTACGTTACCGTCATTTTTCAGATAAGAAATGACTTTGCCTGATTCGTGCAAAGGTGACCATTCCTTCGGATCGTGTCTCTTACCATCCGTATCCCAATAATGCGGGTTCTTGTGTTCGTCAAATGTTCCGTAAGAATACCAGTAGTTAAAGCCGTGCCGGCGTTCTTTCGGTGTATAGGCATCCCATGCCGGACGTTTTTCTTCCACATACTGTCCCGGATGTTCGGGATCGTTCGGAGTCGGGAAGTCAGCGTGAAGTTTACCAAAATAAGCACAGTCATAACCTGCTTTGCTGAACACATCACCGATACATTCCGCATCCTCGCGTAAGGAACTGATCGGACGTGTAGAATTGCAATTCAATGGTACACCGCTTTTGTTCGGATACATACCGGTCAGTAACATTCCACGATGAGGGCTACTCAACGGGCAGTTACTCTGTGCAGACGACAAGACCATAGATTCACGTGCAAAGGCATCCAGATTAGGAGTATGCACGGGGTCTCCTTCAAAGTTTACTTTATCCCGGAATCCGTCCTGCCTCCAGAAGCCCATCGCCTGGTTACGGTATTGATCGGGAAATACATAGATTATATTAGGATGCTCCGCTTGTTGGGACGCTTGTTTCGGAGCCTTGCAACCTTGTGCGGCAAACAGCGTCAAGCCTCCTACAAGAAGGTTTATAGGTTTATTCATGATGATTTATGATAAATGATTAAAAACAGGTAAATGACAAACGGTCAATAGAAAGTTATAGACAGCAAGTAGCGAATGATAAACGGTAAACATGTTCCGTCAGAATCCGCTAAGCATTCACCGTTCACTGTTTACCGTTCATTATCTATTTCTTATTTCTTTTCCAAATCTCTTTTACGCATCAGTCCTTCCAGGAAGTAATAGTCAGCATAGTTCAGAGGAACGTCAATTTCCTGACCGTGAGGAATACTGCCAACCGAATGCATCAGAATAAAGTTTCCATTTGTTCCAACTTCTGCGCGATAAGCAGGTGAGCCCAAACTTTCCATTATCTTATCAGCCGTTTCCTTGTAGTGGTTGCCCGGCAGATAGCCATCCAGTTCATAAAGGGCAGAGGCTGTACAAGCTGCTGCAGAAGCATCGCGCGGTTCGTTCTGAATATTCGGAGCATCATAATCCCAGTATGGTACGAGGTCTTCCGGCAGGTTCTTATTATTAAAAATGAAGTTATAGACCTTTTGTGCCTGGTCGAGATATTTCTTGTCTTTGGTATAGCGATAGCAGGTAGTATATCCATACAGAGCCCATGCTTGTCCGCGAGCCCAAGCCGATTCGTCGGCATATCCCTGTGCAGTTTGTCTCTTACGCACTTCTCCTGTCTCCGGATCGTAATCTACCACATGGTAGCAGCTGTTGTCCGGACGGAAGTGGTGAGCCATTGTTGTATCAGCATGTTTCACTGCAATATTGTAGAAAGTAGAATCTCCGGAAAGAGCTGTTGCTTCAAATAAGAGTTCGAGATTCATCATATTATCAATAATCACCGGACATTTCCATCCCCGTGTTCCCTGCCAACCTTTATCGGCATCCCATGACTGGATAACGCCTGCATTCGGACGAAAACGAGTGGACAATGATTTGGCAGCTTCTATAATGACGTCTTTGTACTCTTTCTTATCTGCCATGCGATAGCCGTTCAGATAACTGCAACCGATCATGAAGCCTACATCATGATGCCATTTCAGATATTTCACAGAATCAAGAGCTTCTGTGTATTTCTCAGCCAGCGGCAACCATTTCTTATCACCCGTCAGATTATAAGTCAACCATATACTACCGGGAAAGAAACCGGAGCACCAGTCTTCCATCGGTATGTAAGAGATACTCCCATCTTCGTTGATTGTTCTCGGATTCAAGATTTTACCGGACTTCTCGATAATGTCCGTCTGGATTGTGTTCTGTGCCACAGCGTTGTCGATGTTGTCCTGAATAAAGTCTACTTCAACCTTTTTTTGTCCACCGCAACTCGTAAAGATCAATAGGGAAAGTCCTAATGCGCTAAGAATTGTTTTCATAATACAGGGATTATTTGTTAAGTGATTAATTTTCCTGATGGCAAAAGTAGTGCATTTAAATAGAATTGACCGACCTAAATAATCCAAATGAAGGACAATTTTGGTACATTTCACTGAAAAATGAAGGAATGGATAGAATTATATATTCAAAAAAACAGAGTCCAGATACAAAGAAAGTATCTGAATTCTGTTTTCTCAATTATATAATATTGCAAACTATATCTATAATTCGAATGGCTACAGATGAGTTTTTTGTTCAGCCAAATAGCTAATCCGGCTTCTTACTTTAAACTTTCACAAATTTCCGTATTTGCCCTCTTCAATTTCTGTTCATCCAGTTTTATTACTTTGCGGTCGTATGTCATCAATCCGTTCACTTCGATCTCAACATCTGTAGTCTGTGTATAAACAGCAGCCGAGAATCCACGTACAATCATATCCTTCAGCATATTAGCATACTTCAGATACTCATCAGTAGCTTCTTTGGAAGTACTAAACTGAACATACCCCCAATTACGATTCGGCTCCCAAAGATGCTCCTTCAGCACTAAACCAATTCCTCCATACTCTCCGAGTACAGTTGCACGCTGTGCGTCATATAAATACATCTCCGGACCGGGATAATTATGCAAATCGAGCATATCACCACAGGTATAATGATTACCTCCACTGGCAGGATTCACTAAACGGGAAGGATCATATTGCTTTGTCCATTCTGCTATTTCAGGGGTTTTAAACTGCCCCCAAGCCTCATTGAAAGGTACCCATGTGCCAATACAAGGATAAGAGTAAAGGCAGTCGATAATTTCTTTCCATTCTTTACGATAAATAGCCTCTGATTCAGTAGACCGTTTAAATTCTGTTCCCTCAAAATACTTCCGATTCTGCCACTCGGGATTCTTATCGCCACTCGGCATGTCCTGCCACACAATAACCCCTAAACGATCACAATGCGTATACCAACGGGCAGGCTCTACTTTTATATGTTTGCGAATCATATTATATCCAAAATCTTTTGTCTTTTGAATATCATATACTAAGGCCTCATCCGAAGGTGCCGTATACAAGCCATCCGGCCACCAGCCCTGATCTAAAAGACCAAATTGAAACAAGTCCTTATTATTCAATTGTAGACGCACTATTCCATTTTTATCGCGTTTCGTTGAATATTTACGCATGGCAGTATAGCTCTTAACCTTATCGATCAACTTATTTTCTGAATACAGACAAATTTCCATATCATATAAAAACGGAGAATCCGGCGACCACCACTTTACATCAGACGGCATAGCAATCTCAACCGGAATACCATTTACGGAACTTCCTACAGCCACCAACTGCTTTCCTTCTAATACCTTCACCTCCAATTTATCTGAAAGCATCTGATGATCTGTCATAACCTCTACTGTCAACTTATTCCTGTCAATATCAGGAGTCGTTTTGATATTGACAATCGACCGGATTGGCACGGGTTCTAGCCAAACTGTTTGCCAAATACCACTGACAGGAGTATACCAGATACCTCTCGGCTTACTAACCTGTTTTCCTCTAGGCTGAGGACCTTTATCAGTCGGGTCCCACACTTTCACGATCAATTCATTTTCCCCATTCAGCAAGGCAGGCGTGATATCAAAAGAAAAAGGAGTAAATCCTCCTGTATGTTGTCCCACCTTTACCTTATTTACCCAAACATCCGCTTTCCAGTCAACAGCCCCAAAATGCAATAAGATCCTATGTCCTTTCCATTTGGAGGGAACCGAGAATTGACGCTGATACCAAAGTTCATTCTTCTCCCCAAGGCTTTTCCCCACTCCGGACAAGCTTGATTCTACAGCAAAAGGAACTAAAATCCGACCATCATAACTTTGTGGCATAGCTTGACCTACCGGAGAAATAGCATAATTCCACAATCCGTTCAGATTTATCCAGTCAGCACGTTCCATAATTGGGCGGGGATATTCGGGCAACACGTTTTCAACATCTATTTTCGCCGCCCATTCCGTCATAATTCGACCGCCAACCGGTTTCCACTGTGCAAATAGATAAACACTATTAATAAGTATCACTAAAGAACATACAATTTTTCTCATCTACATTATTTCTATTAAGAGTATTTTTACTAGGTCAAGTTATTCCAATATAATATCAAACTGATCGTAAGGTGCCGTACGATGTGCCAGATGCCTGGTCAATTTTGAAATCCCAAACAAGGGAGAATAAGTACGTACTTTGATCGTTTTACCATCCGGCATAAATTCCAGAATGCGAAGCCAACCATCCCCTCCGTTCCCTTCCGGACCGCCTCCTACATATTGTACATTAAACGTCATTTGTGATACATCTTTCCCGGCACTGTTCTTATCCACCCGATAAGCCACATTATTCTCATATTCACCGGTGCCTCTTCCCACATGTCCGCAAAGTACGAGACGGATATTGGAAGAAGGATAAATAAGTTTCTCCCAGATAGCTTGCCCCGAGTTTTGTGGAGAAATCTTATACCCATCTTTCGTAACGCGCTTATTACCTATATCAAGATAAGAATGAGTGATAAAAATCACCTTATGATTCTTGTATTTCGGCTTGTTTACCAAATCTTTCGCCCATTGCAGAACTTCATCACGAGGCACAAACTCTACTGCTATAACCAAAATCTTTCCCCATCCCGGCTCATCAAACTCAAAAGCCGAATTCTCTAAAGACGCCCTGCCTTCACGATTAGGAAATTCACTGACACAGATATTCCGCCAGGTAGAATTTCGTTCAAAAGGAATATAATCAGGAAAATAAGTACGACCGTTTTCTGCGGCTTTGTATCCATAATCATGATTGCCTGCGGCAATAATATAAGGTACTTTGTTATCCAGTCTTTTCAAAGCCTGCGATGCTGCCTCCCACATTTCACGACTGGTCTGGTTCAGCATCTTACGGTTTAATACATTATTATCATTCTGCTCCACCAAATCGCCTGTACAAAGGACAGCTTTAATTTTAAGCGACTCTATATTGTCCGCAATCCATGCGGTACAAAGATCAAAAAGCGGCTGGTTAATATCATACTTGGTATATCCCTGTGGATCACCGAGCAAAATCATAGAAAAGGATTCCGGATTGACCAATTTCTGGGGATCAGCCCGATGCTGCGCCGGGAGACAAGTGACAGAAGCACACAATATCCCGGCCAATAAATAGTTGAATAGTTTCATAGATTACTCTTTTTCTTCTTCGTTTTTAAATACAGGTGCACGAGATACGGATGCCGGTGTGCCATTAGTAATATAAGGCCAGCCATCACTGCTCCATTGTATGCGGTCACACATCAATTGACGGCCATTATCTATTTTCGCTTTCTGCCAGGCATGATAGAAGAACCAGTCATTACCCTCATCATCCGTGATAATTTCGGAATTGTGTCCGGTTCCGGCAAACAGGTTATTACCCTGTAGAATTACTTCATTATAACTACTATTTTCTTTCATCACAGTACCGTTTTTACCCACATAAGGACCTTCGATATTTTTAGAACGCCCCACCACTACACGATACGTACTTCTTTCCTCTTCACAACAACTACCCGTAGAGCCAAATAGATAATAATAATTCCCGCGTTTATGAACCATGATGCCTTCTATTGAAGGACCCGCTATCTTTTCGGAAACAGCCCCTTTAATGGATAGACCGTCAGCACTTAACTCTACATAACGGATACCTCCTTCATAGCCTTTAGAAGTACTATTATAACTTCCCCAGAAAAGATACTTCTTACCATTATCTTCAAAATAACAAGGGTCGATGCACTGCATAGTACCAGAATTGTAGTCAAGAAGTTTTCCGTGATCCGTAAAAGGCCCTACAGGAGAGTCGCTGACCGCCACCCCGATACAACTATTCTTAGGCAAGTCCCAGTGCCCGAGAGTATAATAGAGCACATATTTGCCATTGATATAGTTAATGTCCGGAGCCCATAAGCGAGTGTCCGGCTGCCAGTTCGGTTTTTGCAGAAAGGCTGCCCCAGCATAAGTCCACTGTGTCATATTAGTAGATTTGTAAATCGGAATATAGATATTATCCTGTTGGGTAACATACAAATAAAAGTTCCCGTCTGCCGCATGAATTATTGTCGGATCAGGCAACTGTTTGCCGACTATAGGATTGGAGAATGAAACAGGGTTAGGTGTACTCCCCCCACCCCCATTTCCATTACCGTTACCCGGCCCATCCGGTTGTTCGTCAGAGCCACCGGAACATGCCATGATACACAATGCTGTTGCAATTAAAAAAGATAATTTTTTCATATATACTTTATTAGTTAAAACTAAGATTAATTTATCCAACCTTCATTCTGTTCCAAATTCGAGTTCATTTCCATTTCTTTAGCAGGAATAGGCCAGCTCCAGCACTGATCCCCCAACCAGTACCAGGTATAAGTCGTTTCACCCCACATCTGCATCAGACCGTTACGATTATTATCAAACTTCTTATCTTTCCACGTTCCCCAACGCAATTCATGGAAATACATGGAATCTTCGCCACCGATTTCCCAGTAATACTCATTCCGGATACGTTCACGCAAATCACTCTGCCCGTTAACTTTCGTAGCAGGATAAGTTGCATTATTCAATTCGACATGCCCTGCACGACGTCTTACTTCATTAACACATCTGATTGCTTCGCTTTCATGGGTACTTCCCCATTCATTTAGCGCTTCTGCTTTCAGGAGCAATACTTCCGCATAGCGTATTAATGGAATATCCAATCCATAAGTATCACGCTCTGTCTGTTCCAGACCTTCAGGTACAAACTTTCTCCATAGGTAGTAAAACTTATCGTTTGTATCAGTACGGATATCAAAAGGCTCTGCACTGTCGGAGCCACGATAAGGCCAACGCAATGTATAAGTATGAGCTATTCCAGAAGAAGCACCATTGTATTGTGCGTAAGGGGTAATGATAGCCATTTGCAGACGTGGATCACGGCTCTCGTAAGCTTTTTTGATACGTGCTTCATTGCCACTATCCAGATATTTGCTCATATCGGCCCCATAGGCAGTCATACGTTCCTTTTCTGCCGCGGACAGTCCGTCACGTAGAAAAAACACCACACGTTCTTTTTCTTTCATCGTACTATAGCCCGGCAAGTAGTTATCCCAATTAAATTTTTCTCCGGTTGCCGTTTCAAAGGATTCTACAAAATGCGGATTAGGCAAATAGTTATTCCACATAGAACCTGCTGTACAACGGTTGCCGTAAGTGATGTTCCTTGTATTGGAGTAGCCGTATTGCTTGATGCATTGCACAGAGAATATCATTTCTTCACATTGCTCATTTGCTATTTTCAACAACTGCTTATAACTGGTAGCACCAGCCTTAGTATATAACCCGAAGCCACAGTCAGCCACAGAATTAAAATCATCAACCGCCGCCTCCCAATTCTTCTGCCACATATATACTTGTCCGCGTAATGCATAAGCAGCTCCTTTGGTTACCCGTCCATAGTTAGAGTCACCCGAATTATATTTACCCGGTAGATTGGGTTCATTCACACAATCTGTCAGATCCTGGAGTACAGCCGCCCAAACATCCGCTTCTGAAGAACGGGCTTTGTTACCGTTTTCAGGACTCGTGATTGCATTCATATATAACGGCACTCCTTTATACAAGATATTCAAGCGCATATAAGCAAATGCACGCAAGAATTTACATTCGGCGATAGCCCGTTGCTTCTCTCCGGTCGACATATCAGGAACCTGACCAATATTATCTATCACATCATTAGCACGATAGATAAAAGTATAAAAACGTTTATAAATATCACTGAACAGGCCACTTGAGGGAGTAGCTGCTCCTGTACAATTAGGCATTCGCTTAATCCAGTTCTTGTCTGTATCCATCACAGAAGAATAAGCATCCCATGGAATCCGGTGCGAATCCAAAATGCCGGAGTTAGGACAATATTGATCCAGAAAGACATTATATACGCCGATAACAGCCTGTTCGGCCAAAGTTGCTTTCGTCCAGATACTACTACCGCTTATGTTATTGGTAGGAGTAGTATCTAAAAAGTCCGCACCGCATCCAGCCATAGAGAAAGACAGCAAGGCAATAGATGCACATCTTACTAATTTCCGAAATATTTTTATTTTGTTTTTCATCATAAAATCGTTTTAGAGTAAGTTTAGAAAGTGATATTTACACCGAATGCATATTGTCTCATAGTAGAATATCCCACTGCGGTACGCATTTCCGGATCCATTCCTTCATACCCGGTAATGGTAAATAAATTTTCACCGGAAGCAAAGAAACGGATATTCTGTGCATATACTTTTTTCGACAGGACAGCAGGCAATGTATATCCGATAGTCAGGTTCTTCAGTTTAATATAATCCCCTTTTTGCAAATGTACTGATGACTGTGTCATACCACTTTGGTCGTTACCGGAGTTATTTGTCAAACGAGGATTCTTTGAACTCAAGTTCGTGCGCGGATCATTGGGATTTTTGGGATCAAAGAAATAGTGATCGTTTGCTATTGCTTCCCCAATAGCATATCCTTTGATGGTAGCACTGCTGTTCAATGCCAAACGATAGTAGTAAATCTTGAAACCTGCCGCACCGGACCAGTTCATGGAGAAATCGAAGCCTTTCCAATTAGCGCTTGCCTGCAGACCGAAGTTATACTTGGGCACATTGGAGCATCCCTGAAACTCATTATCAGCGTCATTACCATATACACCGTCGCCATTTAAGTCAGCATAGATGTAATCACCATACCAAATGCCACTCTTACTGACGTTCTGACGCGGATAGAACTTATACCCTGCCCCTACCATAGCATTCAGCCATTTCATGTCGTCTACTGTACGGATCATTCCGTCTCTCGGACCACCGTTGATATTGACTGTTCCATCTGCGTTAAAACCGTTTCCACTGCCTTTATATGGTTGCAACATATAGTATTCATTAATCATTTTACCCTCTATTACACGGGTAGATCCTCCGGTAGAGACATCGCCGATATTGGTTTGATAAACACGGTTCCCGTTTTCATCTGTCACCCAGCCACGCTGCAACTCTCCTTTGTATTTACTGACCTTGTTCTGGTTATAGGCAAAGTTACCGGATACACGATATTCTACTTTACCGATACGGTCTTGCCAATTCAGGGTCATTTCAATACCGCGGTTAGTCACTTCCGCAATGTTCTGACGAGGGCCACTGGCTGTCCCGAGAGACATATACATATCAGGGCGATATAAGATTCCATCCGTTACTTTATTATAAAATTCAGCCTCAAACGTCAGACGGTTTCTTAAAGTTGCAAAGTCGATACCAATATTCGTAATGGCAGTACTTTCCCACTCCAACAGGTTGTTGGAAATAGAAGTAATTGCCAAACCATTATTAAGGCTACCTCCAAACGCGTACTTTGCCGAGTTGTACACAGCCTGCCATTCATAGTTACCAATCGCATTGTTCCCTAACTTACCCCACGAAGCACGTAATTTCAGATTGTCGATAGGAAGTCCTTTCATAAATCTCTCTTCACAGATTCTCCACCCGGCAGAGAAAGATGGAAAAAGCCCCCAGCGATTATCCGGAGCAAAACGGGAGGAACCGTCATAACGCATATTAACCTCGAATAAATAACGGCTGTCGAAAGCATAGTTAATACGACCGAAGTAAGAACGGGATGTAAATTCCTCACCTGTACCACCTATGGAAGAAGGAGTAGTAGCAGAACTTGAATCACCCACAGACGAATCTATTAATCCAAGTTTGGCAGTGTCGGTAGTCCGTTTGACAAAACGTTCTTCTTCAAAGCCCAATAACATACCAATATCATGCTTATAAAAAGTCTGGTTATAATTGAGCAAGTGCGTTAATTTCCAGTGGTTCTCACGGACATACGCCATACGGGTATACAAATCGGCAGGATCTTTGGGGGCAGCTATCCACTGATCTGTACTAAAACTATATTTCCCATAATCCGTATTTACGGACATCGATTCATAACGATAATCCTTATAGTTCAGATTAACATCGTATGAGAAGTGTTTCAGAAACTTCACGTTGGCATAGAAAGTAGTGAAGAACTGCGTGTTCTTGATATGCCCTTCCGATTGCGCCATGTCCCACAGAGGATTGTGAGATTGCGGATCTTCCTCGTTCGCTTCCGGCGCACCATATTTTCCGTCATAATATGGATATACGCCCGGTATCATCTTTTGAGTATTAATATTGGTGAGTGAACCGGTATCGCTTTTCTTCTGGTCAGTGTGATACCCCCATACGCGAGTACCAATACGTAACCACTTAGTAATATCCGAATAAACATTGGCACGCAAAAAATAGCGTTGGTATCCGGTATCCTTGATTAATCCCGGATTGTCAGTATAAGATATAGAAAGATTATATCCGGTACGTCCCTCCTGTCCAGTGACGGAAAGCGAATGTTTCATCATCCAGTCGTTACTATATATCTCATCGTACCAATCTGTATTAGGATAAGCTACATAATTAGGATAGCCGGAAGCCGAAATGCCATTCGGATCTTTTTCCGCCTCACGCCATTGATTGATGGTAATGTCGCTGAAAGGAGCAGATTCTCCTATATTAGTAGCAGCTTCGTTCATCAATTCCATATACTTGGCGTAGTTAGATACCGTTTTTATCAGTTTGGTAGGTTGATTCAGTGAAAAAGTAGCATTGTAAGATACGCTGACCTTTCCTGTTTGTCCGGTTTTGGTAGTAACCAGAATAACCCCATTTGCCCCCCGGTTACCATAAATAGCACACGAGGCCGCATCTTTCAGGATGGAAATAGAAGCAATATCGTTGGGATCTACATTATTCAGACTTTGTTCCATCCCATCCACCAACACGAGTGGTGAAGAACTGTTCAGGGTACCTACTCCCCGAATATTGAAAGAAAAGCCTTCATTATATGGAATCCCGGAGCTTTGCATCACCTGCAAACCGGCTGTCATACCGCTCAACGCCTGCGAAGCACTGACCAAAGGACGGGAAAGTGATTCCTTTTCCAAATTTACCGTAGCAACCGAACCGGTCAGGTTCACCTTCTTTTGCGTGCCATAACCAACCACTACTACTTCTGAAAGCATTTTCACATTCTCTCCCATTACAATGTTGAATGTCGTCTTGCCGGGCGACAATGAAATTTCCTGCGTGTCAAAACCGATATAAGACACTTGCAATTTCTTAGCGTCCTCCGGTATTTCCAATTCAAATTTCCCTTCCATATTACTCACCGTGCCAATATTAGTACCGGGAATTGATACCGATACTCCAATTAACAATTCATCATTGACATCGCTGATGACACCATTGATACGCCGTTTCTTATCCGATTTCTGAACGACAGGCCGGGTGATAATAATATGATTATCTTTTATTTTATAAATCAACTCCTGCCCTTTCAGAATCTGATCCAGTGCCTTGCTTATCGGTTGATTATCTACCTTTACAGTTACCTTACGGGTCAGGTCCACATCATTTTTCTCATATACTAAGGATACATTTCCTTTGACCTCCAACTCCCGGAACGCTTTGCGCACCGTTACGTCTTGCAAATGTAAGGTCACCTGTTGTGCATGAACCGACAGTGGAAGAACTGCAGCTAATAGCACGAAGAACATGCATTTGATGATTTTACTCATTGATTTAAGTTTTTATGTGTATATCTTTTGTTACTAACTCATTGTTTTACAATATTCTTATTTAAACATTATCCAGGATTGCGAACTAGCCTCATTATCCGCATTTTTAACATTGCCGTTCGTTTCCCAGTCGTATCTACCGGCTACCTTTCCTAAAGGCACCCCTCTACTATCATCCCGAATAACAACAGGACTATGATAGTTCTCACCAAACACAATGGCATCCGTACAACCCACTTCCTGCAATGCCACAGCAACTTCCCGTAAAGAAGAGCCATCACTAAAGACATTCCAAGCTGCTTTTACCGAGTTATAAGAATTCGTAAAACGATTACTTACAAAAATGACCAAGTCTCCTTCTTCCGTGATACCGACAGCCCGGCGTCCTACAGGCTTGCCATCAAAAGTCCAAATGCTTACCGGATTAGCAGCCCATGAATTACTTCCTGACAATGCTCCATCCATTCCTCTGTTACGGGTCGAAGTATTTCTTCCTTCATTAGTAGCAAATGTCTTGTAAAGTTCTGCATTTTCTCCGGCAATCATGATCTGCCCTTTTTGCAACGGATAGGAATATCCACTGACAGCACTGGTTGGGGACCACTGTACTCCATTGGCAGCTTGTTTGCCGGCTCCGCCGCTGGTAAACTTATACAAGTTATTATCTATCACTTCTGCATACGAAATCTCCGCTTTTCCATCAGCTGTAATTCCCAGAGTTCCCGGACAATACTTCAAAGAAGTAGATAGGTTATATCCGAGACGCGGTGCGGATAGCAGCCCACTATCATTCCACCCGAGGCTATAAAATATCGGTACCCAGAATTGCCCGGACAATCCCGGAACAAACAATGAATAATCCATATTATCATTCATGATAGCTGTTGTACGATGTTGAGCAGTGGGTTCAGCCCATGTTACATTGTCTTTATTCATATCCCAGCTAACCTTCATATTTATTCTACCGGCAGGAATAGTTATCAACCATCCCGTATTACCGCTCCTTCCATGCAAGTTTTTATTTTCATAGACAATCATGAAATCAGGAATACAAATACTACTGTGTTGGCTTTTTAGATCAGCAGTAATATTTTTCCAGTTTACCCCTGCGTCAATAATTCCATTTACAGCACTCAACTGATATTTTTTAGTCATGTTGTTCGTATTGTCTTTTACAGTAATAGTAAGTGTGCTACTTAGGTCAACAATCAGGTTTCCATTTTCATCTTTTTGACTGGAGGGATCCGTAGAGATGATTTCTGCGTTATCTGCCAAAGTCGGCATCAACACAACGTTTGCAAATGCAGTGTTTTGTTTGAAACGTAACGAAGCGATGCCATTAATAAAGTTAGCACTAACCTGCTCTGTGTTACAAGTAGCCGTTACGCCTCGAAGTAGCTGAGTAGAAGTGCTGAAAATGGTATATTCGATATCATCTGCTCCATCATTCACTTTAATACGGGTGATACCGCTGCTCAAGTCCAGTACAGCATCAGTAGTAAGCGGATCAATGGGCTTTGCCCATTCATCCGCCAGTTTGAGTTTCACATTCACCGCACTTTGGTCGTCCAAAATGCGAAAATCTAAGGCTATGACCCTACTGTTCTGGTCAATAAGACCATTTATCCAGTTCCCTGTGCCATCTTCTGCCTGTATGGCTACCAATGGTTCTTTTACGTACCCCGGATCTTCGGATAAGACAACACCTTTCAGTTCATCTTCTCCGCATGACGTGAATATAAACACAAGGAATGTGCTTAATAGAAAATGTAGTTTCTTCATACAATATTATTTAAATAAGAAATAGCTTATTTTCTGTTATTCCTGAAAACAATCTTTATCCTGCATGACTAAACTAAAACAGCTGTTTGTATACCTTATAACTTAAAAAAGAGTGTCGCGCTATGCTCTTTTACAATCCTTCTTTTTACCATTCATAGAAATTCAGGTTAAAATATGCTTTATTGGCCTATTCATTAATATGACAGCCAGATTAATAAAAAGTATAGTGAGAAATGATTTTTTTATTCGTTCAGCCCTTCAACTCATCTTTTTATTAGTGAGTTTGGTCATCTTACATTTTTTCAATACCTTGCCCCCGAATTATCCATCGGAGAAACAGAACCTGTGAGTATTCACCTTAATATATTAACTAATAAATCAAATATACGATTTCTGAAAGACATAATGGAAAAAAACCTGGAAACAGAGATTATCGAGGCCCTGAAATCGGGTAAAGAGGAGGCATTCCGATACATCTATAAAACTTACTATACAGATCTTTGCCGGATAGCGAGAGGGTATTTGACAGACTCTTATCTATCAGAATCTATAGTAGAAGATTTGGTGTATAGTCTATGGGAAAACCGCTCTAAAATAACAATTAACACCTCATTGAAGAACTACCTTTTCAGAAGTGTAGCCAATAAGTGTATCAATTATCTTCAGCTTGAATATGTGAGAAGGGAAACGGCCTGCTCGTCAGAAGACCTGGTCATTTACAGCGATTTATGGTCCTTGGGCGAAAATCCGGTTGAGCATTTAGAGGGTAAAGAGCTACATTCTATTATCCAGAAGACGATTGACGGCTTATCTCCGGAAACCCGGAAGGTATTTTTATTGAGTCGTTTTGAGAACAAAAGACAAGAAGAAATTGCCGAAATCATGGGAATCACTATTCATACAGTGAAATATCACATGCGAAGTGCACTGGATAAGCTGAAAGAAGCAGCAAAATCTTATCTTGCCCTGATTGTAATGTTTATTACGAATATATTTAATTAATATTAAAAAGCAAAGTAATTCACTATACTTCTTCTATTGACAAACTGTCCTGATGATAGCGCAGGTATATGATTTTCAATAGATATTAAGTTTAAGATGGTATGAAAGAAGAATTTGACAGACTGATATATGATTTCCTCTCGGGAAGTATCACCAAAGAGGACTTGCATAAGTTGAACGAATGGATATACTCCGATCCGGAGAATCAGAAATATTTTGAACAGCAGAAACGAATCTGGCTTCTGTCTGCCGAGTATAAAAATGTATCTGTACACGAAGAACAAGCCTATAACAGATTTGCGAAACGAATCCGCAAACATAAGAGTGCTCCGGCAGGAAAGATGAGAAGAGCCTTATTTGTGAAGTATGCAGGTTACGCAGCGGCAATCATTATATTACTGTTTACCACTCCTTTTATAATTTATAATTTTACAACACCTGATGATTCTTTGATTTCCGAAGTATACGCTCCAAGAAAATCGAAATTAAAAATGAAGCTTCCTGACGGTTCTATAGTGTGGTTAAACGCAGATTCCAAGCTTTCTTACTCCGAGAGTTTTAGTCGAAAGAATCGCAATGTCCGGCTGGAAGGCGAAGGGTATTTTGAGGTAGCGCATGGAGAGCATCCATTTGTTATACAAACAGATTCCGCACAGATCAAGGTACTGGGTACTAAGTTTAACGTTAAAAATTATGGTGATGAGAATTATATAAAGGTATCACTCCTAGAAGGTTCCATTGTCTTATTGTGCATCAACCAAGAGTTTATAATGAAGCCTAATCAAACGATGACAGTTAATAAGCTTGACCAAACTTATAAGCTGACCGAGAGTGCTGACTATGCTGAACAGTGGATCAACTGCAAAGTATTCTGGGATGAAGTTCCTATGTCGATCATTTCTAAAGAGTTGGAGCGCCAGTTTGATGTGACATTCGCATTTGAGTCAGAGCAACTCAAGAATTTGATTTTCCATGGAAGTTTTATTATAGAAACAAATAATTTAGAGAAAATATTGGATATTATGTCTGAAACAAATAAATTTAGCTACTCAATTGAAAAAGATAAGGTATATATCCATTCATTGAAAAAATAAGAAACGATTAAAGAATCTTCAAAAATAATATCATGACCGCACAAGAGTTTTTTAAGAACGATCTGTTTGCCGAAAATGCAGGAGTAGTACTGCTGGAAGTACGCAAAGGTTACAGTAAAGCCAAATTAGAAATAAAACCCGAACATCTTAACGCAGGTGCCCGCACACAAGGAGGAGCGATCTTTACGCTGGCAGACCTTGCGCTTGCCGCAGCTGCCAACTCGCACGGCACACTAGCTTTCTCTCTCTCGTCCACTATTACTTTTCTGCGTGCCAGCGGCCCCGGAGATACTCTCTTTGCCGAAGCACGCGAACGCTATATCGGTCGAAGTACAGGTTGCTATCAGGTAGATATAACAAACCAAGACGGAGAGTTGATTGCAACTTTTGAATCTAGCGTATTCCGAAAGGATCAGAAAGTGCCTTTCGAAGTTCAGGAATAAAACAGGAAAGCGCATCAACACTTTTAAAAGTATACCTTTTAGAAACAGATAACGCGGATGATACGGATAAAAAGATAATAAATCCGTGTCATCCGCGTTATCCGCGTCTAAAAAATAACAGGTTGGCAGGGCCATTTACTTCTGATATGCCTTCGTTTTTTCTCTATATCTATTTAACGATAGAAGTCAGCGGATGCCGGTTACCCGTCACATTATTCAGGAATGCTTTTGCCGAACCGAAGTTCAGGAATAAATCCAGACGAACCGGAAGATGATTCAAGTCATCCGTCACAAAGAAAGTTATGATCTCTTTTTCTTTTCCTTTCTTGTCATACTCGACTAATGAGAAAATCAGGCAGCGATAAGTTGTTCCATTCTCAGCCTTGACATTTTCTTTTCCGCGGTAAATAAGCGTTTGCTCTTCCACTTTACGTCCCGTAGCCATCGGAAACTTGATTTTTTCTCCCACCTTATAGTCTACCGGATCATAAGAACGTGCCTGAGCCAAAATACTCAGCATATCGTATATACAGCGGCTATCGCTTGCTTCAGATTCATCAAACGCCCCATCACGGTAAGTACGCTTCTGGTTTACCATGCAAAGACCGTTCTTGTAAGAAAACCAAGCCTCATCGACCGTATAGCGTTTTCCTTCTTCGGCGCCTTTACGAAAATAGCGCGGTTCCAGTTTTTCTCCGATCACACAAGTCAGCGTGTCACGCATCTTGAAAAAAACGTCTGCCCGTTTACTGCCCAGAGCAAGCAGGTTGATCCGGTAGGCAGGTTTCGAATGATAGGTCGTCGCATTCGTTGTCAGACTGGCAAGTCCGGCTTTCACCCAAACAAACTTCCAGTTGAAGTATAAATCATACATTACGTGTTCGCCGGATTGAAACGCATCATTCTTCGCTTCACACTGGGCACTGGCGGGGAGAGCGAAGATTCCCGCCAGCAATGCCACTAATCCAATAATAAGATTACGTCGGACATCAACGACGGCGGTTCTGACTATTCCGATCTCTATCTTTCTTTTTCTTGTCTTCATCTGGTTTTTGTTTTTTAAGTTCGTCCAGTTTCTGCTTATCCAGCGGAATGGAGTGAATATTCCATGTTTGTTCTACGTCCCAGTTGGCTTTCGGCTCTATAATCTGATTATAATAATACACCTCTTCAGGCTGCACTCCTTTTTCAAAATTACCAGGATCCCACTCACCGTTCCCGTTTCGGTCGTTAATCAACCGGGCGGTGTACTTGCCAGGATTTAAGTAATAGAAATCGGCATACCCGTCGTCCTCCACTCTTCTCCGGCGCACGACTTTATCCTGGGTGTCCAGCAGTTCAACAAAAGCATTAGGTTCCGCTCCCGTCACTGCGAACGTGATTTTGGCATATTCCTCCAAACTACGTACCTTGAATCCTTGCTTTATCTTATCAGTAAACAACCCGTATATACCATGAAAAGCGGTCGAGTCTACCGAAAATTCATATTCCAGCGTCGGCTCCCAATCATAATACAGATTAAACCTCTTCAGATTTATAGAGTCCCGCTCAAAATCAAACGGAATATCCTTCCAGAGTGTATCCACTTTTTGCCGCAAATGTATGGCTGCAGTGTCAAAATGGGCTATCGGTTCTTCAAAATTCAAAGAGATATAGCCATACACATCCATTGACGAAGGTGCGCTGACATTTACCGGCAGGAATTTTGTCGGTTCGGGTTCATCCTCTTCACCTTTCTTTTTCTTCTTTTTCTTCTTGTCCTTCTCCGGCTCTTCTTTCTTGTATTTCTGCTTCGAAACGAGATTCAATGTATCCGTACGAGGAACTAGCTGATTCAACGTATCCGTATAAAGGTAAGTCAGACTCATGGCAAGAGTGTCCTGCTTAAAGAGTAGAGAGTCTTTTACCCAATAATGAATCGTATCGTTCCGTTGATTCTTCTCGATGAAAAAAGCATCCTTTTCATCGAAGTTCAAACCTTTCAATACAGGCAGAGTATCCGCTTTTCCGGCAAAATAGAAAGTAAACTTTTGAGGAATCAATCTTTCCGACTTGATAAGATATTGCGAATAGTTGAGTTCTTTAAAAGCGCGGAGAATTACATCATCCGGCAAATAATGCATATATTTTTTCTCAACCACCGTGTCGTAAGTCAACGAGTCCACCCAAGCCGTATCCAGGCGGATACGTTCTTCCATACGGGGGATAATCAACGAATCATGGAAAGCAATCATTTCACTCTTCTGGTTGAAAGTAAAGTTCTGGTCGGCATCCATCAATCCATAGATACGATATTTACCGGGAGCTACGCCACGGATAGAGAAACGTCCACGACTGTCCGTACGTGCCACACGGTCGAAAGGCAATTTGTTGAAAGCCGAATCGTTCAGGTTGGAATGTAGTCCGACAAGCATACCTTTAATGGGTTCCAGATTAGAGGCATCGAGCATCGTTCCTGCCACCTCCATCGTGTCGATTTCCGCACCGGTAGAGAAAGTGAATGCAAAGTTACCCAACGGGTTACCTTCATTATTGTCAACAATCGCATCCGAGAAGTCAATCGTGTAGGTCGTGTTAGGCTTCAAAGAGTCGAGCAGGTTGACTTGTATTCTCTTGCCGGAAGCCTTGATCTCCGGTTGCTGTATCTGGGGAGGAGAAACAACGACTTTCTCGGTCGCTTTCTCCAGCTTAATAAACTCATCAAACATCAAAGAGACTTTAGTCCTTTCATTATTCAAAGCTCCCGCAGCCGGAGTGCTACCGATGAAACGGGGCGGTGTGTCATCATAAGGGCCACCGTCCGGTCGTCCAATACTGGCGCAGGAATATAACATGGCTACCAGCGTTACTACCGGAAGCACCTTGCGAACTATTTGCTTTATCTTTTGATTCTCAAATTGTAACATGCTGCAAAAATAAGGGTTCTTATTCAATAAACACCACACTTTCTAGCTAATTTATTAAAAAAGCAAAGAGTGGCTTAAGGTAATAAACAATATTCGCGACGTTTTTATTTTTTTCCTGCTAATATAATTCGTTTTATTGCCTAAAGAGATTAACTTTGTCGCCTAGTGTTTTTTCGTTCCACTATAGTGTTCCGCAAAAATCACTATAGTGTTCCGCAAGGGAAACTATAGTGGAACGAAAGAGAAACTATAGTGGAACGAAATAAAAGTAGCGAATGAAGTAAATCCGAACAGGCAAACGGATCTATTAATATGCCTACACAAAATAAAAACGAATATGAGCATACATTATGACCTTTATGACACGCCTGACATTCAACAGACAGGCGATGAGCAGCCGCTTCACCCCCGTGTAGTATTCAAGGGAACCGTTGACCAGGAAGAATTTCTAGACCGTGTACACAAATTCACAGGAATAAGCCGCAGCCTATTGGCAGGCGCGATGCAGTCTTTCCAAAACGAATTGAGAGATTTGATTGCCAACGGATGGATTGTGGAGCTGGGAGACATCGGATACTTTTCCGTGTCTTTGAAAGGACCTCGCGTGATGAAGAAAAAAGAGGTACACGCCCAATCCATAGAACTGAAGAATGTCAATTTCCGGGCAGGCAGCCAGTTTAAGAAAGAGGTAGGCTGGCAAATGAGACTGGAACGCGGAGAATCGATAACCCGCTCCCACGGAAACGGGTACAGTGAAGAAGAATGTTTGACAATTGTCAATGAGCATCTAAAGAAATACCCCTGCCTGACACGTACTGATTATTGCCGATTGACAGGGCACGACAAGAAACGTGCTTTGAAAGAACTGAATACTTTTATTGAGCGTGGACTCCTAATTCGTTATGGAACAGGCAAACTCGTGGTTTATGCAAAGAAAACAGAAGGATAAATTACAATCATTCAGTGGAATTACCAACATGTAGTGGAATTACCAAAAAATCCTGCACTGAACAAAAAAACGATCGTTCAGTGCAGGATTCTTTTTATATGTTCAATAGAAAGAGGAAACCTTAATAACAGAAACAACAACTAGAGTTGTTCTATCTCTTCTGACGACAGACCGGTAGCCTGCATAATAGTACCAATAGGGACATTGAGAGATTTCAATTTACGGGCAGTGATTGTTTTTTCTTTTTCAATTCCCTGCTCAATTCCCTGCTCAAAACCTTGTTTAAGACCTTTTTCTATTCCTTTTTCTATTCCTTTTTCTATTCCTTCTTTAAGTCCTTCTTTAAGTCCTTCTTCATGTCCTTCTAATTTAGCAGTGCTCAACACATCATTCTGTATCATTACTGCATCTATATGGCGATCATATGCTAGCTTTTCAGCCTTATCCATATTATAATAGACCAATTTCTTACGAGCCTCTTCAAGCCCGGGAGCCTTTGTATCAGAGCGTATGCACCCAGTCTTCAAATATTCAATCCATTCTTCCAGAGGAGTAACAGCTACTTTATTAAACTCGTTCACACGGATGAGGAAGTACTCAGGAAAGATTTCAGCAGGCAACTTACGAACGATAGCTCCCTGTTCTTTGGTAGAAACTCTCAGATGATCGCCCGTGTGTACACCCAAGAAGGTATTCTGTCCATGATAAAGATAGTCACTCCCTTGCCCGATGTCAAAATAAAGAATACTGATAGAGTATACCTTCTTTACATTAGAGTAGATTTCACCCAAATCAATATGTTCCGTTATCGTTTTAGCTACTCCATAAAGAATACGTTCCAGATAATAGAGTTCACGAGTGTTTTGAACTTCAACAAGAATAATCTCATCTTTGCTGTTGCGGGCTTTAATATCTACACGATTAAATTTATCATCTTCCCGCTGCTGATTGCCCTCACTCTCAAGGATTTCAATAATATGGATATCCTCACCTAATAATACAGTAAGGAAACCTTCGAGCACACCAAAGTTAGCCTTATTGCGTAAAAGCCTTTTGATTGCCCAATCAAAACGAATATATTTATCTTTCTGTTCCATAAGAATACCTTTTTAGCAAAGGTAAGCATTATATTGGTAAAAGGGAATAATTTCAGCCAAAAGTATTATAGCCTGGATTATTCATCCTCTGTAGTTAGAGGAGTTATCAGCCAAGCAGTTTCTCAAGCCATTCTTCTTTATAACCTATCCATCTGTCGAAGCGATTGACGTCAATTGTGTCGTCCACTGCAGTGTCTATTCCCAACGATAGACAGACGCGACGGTAGAGCGCCAAGGCTTCGGCATAATTTTCTAACGAATAATTTTTCGCAAACGATTTTAGTACTGTTTCGCAGGAACTTTTGGCTGTGTTGAGTAGTGATTGATCGTTGCTTTTAACTCCTTTCACCCATTGCCAGATGGCTCGCTGGACTTGAGTTTTATCGTCGCCGGGTGCAGCCTCTTCGGCTCTGCACAGAAAGTCATGGGCTTCTTCGATATCTCCCTTTTGCAGATGGTATAAGGCCATAGAATACAGATATCGGTGCCAGTAGCGATCGTAGCACTCTGGCGTGGGATAGAGGGTACCAATTGTATTGAGATAGGGTAGCGCTTTGTTTGGGGCGGAAGTGTTGAGATAATACTCTGCCAGAATGTAGGTTGAACCGTTGTGCGCATGCCGCTTTAGGGAGTCGCTGTGGCTGTCGGATGCGTAGTGCAGTTGCTCAATGAGTGATACACCTTGCAACAGTATCTCTTCGCATCTCCGAAAGTCAAGGTCCATTTCGTAGACTCGTGCCAGATTTGCCAACACGATGGATTCGGACACTTGTTTTTGTTGTAAGTGATAGAGATGCACGGACTGTGAAATATAGGTATATGCCAGTTCAAACTTTCCGGCTATGCGGCAGCAAACCCCCATTATGTTGAAGGCGGAAGCGTAATTGAGAAGTTCCGACGGACTCTTCGCTTCCATGTTGGGCAGTTCAAAGTAGCGGCTATCAAACTCGATAGCCAGATCGATGCGACGGATGATGTAGTAATAGGAGATAAGACTGAAACGAAAACTCTCCGGCAATGAGTCGAGGTCGGTTTCGGAAAGGTACTCCGAAAAGCCAAGTCCTTTTAGCCACTTGTAATACTCTTTGTCGAACATATAGGTACCATATTCTACCACGATTTGTCGAAAAGAGGAACTATCGTACAGTGGATGCAGTGCCGCTGATCCAAAGGTTCCGCTAAACAGTTCGAGGTCATCCATGTAGATTTTAATGAAGGCAAAACGCTGGAAGCACTTTTTACGAGCCTCTACAAATTCACTTTCGGTAAAGAGTCGAAGGAAGTCTTCGCGGTTACAACACATGACCTGGTGGGTGGGCAGATACTTTAGCAGATACCTTTGTATGTGCTTATGGCTGCGGTCTGCCTGACAGATCAGTCGGTGCCCTACGCCCTTATCGGCGTAGAAGAAGCTGGTCCCCGACTCGGTTTTGTTGCCCAACCAATCGTAAAGCGAAGCGTGAAAGGGAGCGATTCTTCCGTTGTCGTTCACCAGCAGGAAGGACCCCATCGAGATGAGCCAATCGTTTACTCGGTCGATGTCCCAATTCAGAAAGGCGGCTATTTCTTCTTTGGTGAGTGGTTCACAGGCGGCAGTAATTAGTTGCAGCGCGGGGCGGATATGTGTGCGGTATGTCTCAATCTCCTTGAAACGCTCGTCGAATGAGCAGTAATAGTACTTTGCCATATTTTCCGGAAAGCGCGCAGGTTGTTCGAAAGATAGATGTCCCCTTATTATTTCGTCGCAGAGCATCGACACATAGAGGAAAATCCCTTCTGCATTTTTCTTAATTACCTCTTTTACTTTATCGAAAGAGGAGTTAGTGCTGAATGTTGCTAACCGCAGATTCAAATAATCGTCAATATCCTGCTGGTTGCTGTCCGAACCCGATTTTAACATCCAGGGGTGAAATGATTGGAGCGGCGTCATCACCTCCTCGTTGGGGCGGCTGGTAACGATGATGCGCAACCAGTCGGGAAGTTTATCGAACTCGGAAGCAATAAAATTGGCAATCGCATTTTTACGATTGACAGAGGCTTCGTCCAAGCCGTCTATCAAAATGATTAATGGTTTTTGTTGCAGCGATGGCTGGACATGGCTTAGGGGTTGCACAATCAACCGATCGAACAAAGCCGTGTCATTGCACTGTTCTATCTCCTGACGGATGTTGATGCCCAACAGCATCTCTTTATAAGTAGGCAGCTGAGAGGCGAGATGATAAGCAATGGTGCAGATAGCCCTGAAAGGAGATGCTTTAGCGTTATTGTTGCGTCGGCAGAGGTGATAGGCTGCAATGTTCGGAAACTTTTGCAGCAAGTGGGTGGCAATGGCTGTTTTGCCTATTCCTGGCTTACCCGTGATGCAGAGCAAGCGGCTGGCATTGGTGTTGGCCAACCACTCGGTGATGTAGTCAAACACCCATTGACGCCCAGTGAACCAGGTTTGATTAAACACCAGGTCGGCATTAAAGTCTAATGGGTTCAATTGGTTGAGAAGGCCGTACATTACGCCCTCTTTATCAAGTGTATTTTCTTCGAGTGTCTGGCAGATGCGGTCGAAATCCATCTGTATGTATTCCTCATTGAGGTGTCCGCGCGACCACGAACGCTGGGAGTCGAGCCATTGCAGCCTGTAGATAGAGAGTGGGGGAGCCGTCCATATCAACATGATGGGGATAATATTGAGGCCACAATCCAGCGCTTTGGCTATCTCATTGAGGCAAAAGCCCCCCGGTCGGCGAACGGAGTAAGGAGTCATGATGAATACAATTCGTCCCACCTCTTTGTCTACCGCAGCCCACTCTATTCCGTCCTCTAACGTGTTATCCCAATTTTCACCTTTCTTCAGGTCATCTTTGTCATAGAAGACTTGGTGACCTCGTTTCTTCAACTCCTCTTTCAGTTTGTTCGCAAAATCGGCATAATCATCGTGGCCGTAGCTGACAAAAACGCGCAATATCTTTTTTCCTTCCTCTGGTGGGTAGAAAAAAGTCTGACAGTCTTCGCAGAAGTTCTGCTTCTTTTTAGGAAGTAAAACAATGCTTTCTGAGTGGCATTGGGGGCATTGGATGGTCTGGCTCATACAGGTGTGTTTCTTAGATTTAACAAAGTAGTGGTGGCATAGACGCCAGTCAACGCGATAAAGATAAGCGATTAATTTGAAAAGGCAAAAAAAATACGATGAATAAATGGGGTGATTGCATCGATTTTGAGATTTTATCCAGCTTCGTTCATTCTGCTGTAAAAGGAGTTATCTTCGGATGATTCTCATCTGGTTTATATCACCTGATTACACCTGGAGTATAACCATTTTACAACAGGATGAATAGTGCAGGATAGATAGCTACTTATCTATAATAAGTATGTGTTCATAATTAGTTTATATAATAATTTAGGCACGGATTACACGGATTTCACGGTCTTTAGCGTTGCCATTGCCGCAAAGTAACCGCGTTAATCCGCGTTAATCCGTGTAATCCGTGCCTAAAAAAATAGCAATTAATTAGTGACAGGCACTTAGTCGGCTATATTTATACAGACTTTTATTAATTCAGGTCTATCTATGAAATTATGGAACAAGATTACTTGTTTTATCAATATTTATTGCTACTTTTGTAACGGTTTCCTTTCACACATAGAAAGGAGCTTTTTATCGAGAACGATTATTTATTGCATTCTACCATAAATTCGGCAAAAATTTACCGCGAATGGCAATAAGTGATGTCAGGTCTCGCGCACACTTCTGTATATGATTTGTTATATACTCAAATGGGCGTGGGGCTATCACTTATGTCGCGGAGGGTCCTTGCCGAGCCTATGGTTGGCGTACAGTCGATAGTTTCCCACGTATTCTATGCTAATATCCTAATCTCTTATTCCGTTTAACAATAAATTAACTTCTCGTTCTTTTTCCTTTCT
>PPYE01072071.1_pt1 | contig 30578 bp, 13 predicted proteins | sample 1559881 | NCBI WGS metagenome assembly PPYE01 (sample SAMN08240022, study PRJNA423297) | Human gut metagenome, whole genome shotgun sequencing project. | reverse complement strand
GTTCCAACTCCCAGTACACCAGTTTCTTGTATAATTCCATCCAGTCGTCGGTCGTCAGCGAATCGTTGATCTGCATACCGATGCGGCTGAATTCCTGCTGGTAGCCGACTGTTGTTGTTTCCGATATGATGACGTTTTTATGTACGTTCTTCTTAATGGAGAGGAGCAGCTGGTTCGGGTTGACCGGTTTGATCAGGTAGTCAGCAATCTTGTTTCCGATTGCCTGGTTCATAATGCTTTCCTCTTCGCTTTTGGTAACCATGACGACCGGCACGTTAGGGTTGATTTCCTTAATGTGGGCGAGTGTTTCCAGACCGGTCAGGCCCGGCATGTTCTCGTCCAGGAAAATAATATCGAACGATTGTTCCCTGCAACAGTCGATTGCATCCTGCCCGCTGATTACCGGAACCACTTCATACCCTTTATCCTGCAAAAACAAAATGTGAGGTTTTAGCAAATCGATCTCATCATCTGCCCAAAGTACTCTGTCTTTCTTTACTGCCATATTTGTTACCTTATTATTTCTTACAAATTTAATCGGAATAGTTTACATAATAACGAAGCTCGTTACAGATTTGTATATTATCCGCTGTTTTTTTACGGTCTTTTATATCCTTGTGTCTTATTTTGTAAATATCATGAAAATAGACGGATACTCTCGTTTATTATCCCTGATATTCTATATACAGTAACAAAATATCCTGTAAAAAGTTACAAATACCCCCTCTGCATACGGGTAAAAAATGATAAGTTTGTATATCTGTTATCAGGGGAAAAGAAGCTCAAACCGATTAGTCTGTTACTATATGAATAGAATACGATTTATATCTATTATTTGTCTGCTCTGCATTATTCCGTTTGTGCAGGGGGAGGAGAACAAGATATTGTTTAACCGTCTCGATGTAAACAACGGATTGTCTTCCAGTGAAGTCACCTGTATCTATAAGGACCGGAAAGGGTTCATGTGGTTTGGCTCCAGTTCGGGGTTGAGCCGTTTCGACGGATATGAGTTCCGTGCCTTCCGGCATGAGGTGGACGGTGCCCTGTTTTCGGAAGCCTATGTCACCCAGATAACGGAAACAGCCGACAGAAATTTGTGGATATCTTATGAAGACGGAAAAGTAGGCGTATATAATCCGGTTCAAGATGAATTCTATACGTTGGAAGAGATACAGAAGAAATTGGGACTACCGGAAAATATATCGAGAGTTTTTCAGGGTAAAGATTTTCAATTGCTGTTCAGTACTTTGGATAATGAGCTATGCGCTTACGACTATTTGACCGGGAAAGTGACCTGTTATCCTGCCGATCCGTCGGAAGGACAGGTCTGTGATGTTTACCAGAAAGGGGATATACTTTATGCGATTCATGTAACGGGTACTATTGAATTGATAGACTTATCACAGGAAAGAGCCATACTCAGGAACGACCACTTGAAAAAAGCCTGCAAAGCCAAACGTTTTATGCTGTTTGTGGATAGCGATAATGAGATATGGGTGTATCTCGATCCGGAAAGTTACGGTGGCGTATACCGTTTGAACCTGCGGAGCGGCAAATGGCAACAGTATGATACCTGTTCGCCTATCCCCCTGAGTTCTTCCCTAATACGGGGAATAGAGGAAGATTCGAATCGGGTTATCTGGATTGCCGCCGACCATGGAGGGCTGAATCTGCTGGATAAGAATACGGAAACGGTTCGTTATCTGAAAAATAACCCCTTCGACCTGCGAAGTATCAGCCAGAACAGCGTAATCAGTTTATATAAGGATGATACCGGAATCATCTGGACAGGAACTTACAAGAATGGCATTAATTATTACCATGAGAGTATCTTTAAATTCCGTTCGGTCCGTTATCCGGTGATGGAAGCGGAGGATGCGGAGATTAATGACTGTAACTGTGTGCTTGAAGACCGTTCGGGTAATTTATGGATTGGCACGAATGGAAACGGCCTGCTTTATTATAACCGGCATACCGGGCAATACCGGAAATACCGCCATGATCCTGCTGATCCTTCCAGCATCAGCAGTAATATTGTGGTTTGCCTGGAGAACGATGCCGACGGTAACCTTTGGATCGGCACGTATGTCGGCGGGTTGGATTGTTTTGACGGAAACCGCTTCAAACATTACCGTCCCCAGACCGATAGCCTGAAAGAGTTGTCGAACAACAGTGTATATAGCCTGCATGCGGACGAAGCCGGAAATCTCTGGATCGGTACGCTGGGGGGAGGTTTGGATTGCCTGAACCTGAAAACAGGGGAGTGGTCACATTATTATTCGGGCGACCCGCAGAATCCGCTGGGTTCCGATTATATTTATTCCATATCGAAAGGACGCAAGGATGAATTGCTGATCGGAACTTCATTGGGAGTCAATATGCTCGACACGAAAAGCGGACGTATCTCTTCTTTTAAAGGGGAGGTGAACGGCACGAAAGTATTCAATGATAAAGCAATCAATACGGTTTACCGGGATAGCCGCAACCTGTTGTGGATAGGCAGCAACAACGGGCTGACCGTCTATGATTCTTCCCATGATAAAATATATCATCTGGATAAAACGAACGGGCTGCCTGATAACGATATCATGTCTATCCGTGAAGACGATACCTACATCTTGTGGCTTGGTACGAAAAACGGTTTGCTTCAGCTTTCTCCGCAATACCGGAAAGATGATACGTATCACTTCAATTGCATTACTTATTATGAAAATGAGGGCGTGCAGGGACGTGTGTTCAACCGTAACAGTGTCTGCCGCTCTTCGTCGGGAGAGTTGATTTTCGGCGGGACGAACGGGCTGACTATCTTTAATCCGGCGCAGATAAAATATAATTTTAATCCCCCGACGGTTGCCGTAACCGGTTTTTTCGTGCAAAACGACCAGATCCTGCCGGGGCAGTCTTATAACGGGCGGATCATCCTCCAGGATGAAATCAGCTATTGCAACGAGTTGTCGTTGCAATACGATGAACGTAGTTTTTCTTTGAATATCACGGCACTCAGTTATTTCCTCCCGGAGAAGAACCGCTTTTCGTATATCATGGAAGGGTTCGACAAGAAATGGACAACCCTCGATGCCGCAAACCGGATTGTCACCTATACCAACCTCTCTCCCGGCACCTATACTTTTGTGTTGAAAGCAGAAAATAATGACGGAGTCTGGGGCCAGAAACCGGTAAAACTGAAGATTACAATTATGCCTCCTTTCTGGGGAACCAATTGGGCGATCTTTTTCTATTGTATCCTGGCGGCTTTCATGATTTATGGCACGATCCGTTTCGTCCTTCATATTCAGAAACGCAAGTTTGAGAAAGAGCAGGAGCGGATACGGGTTAACCAGCTTCATGAAATGGATGAGATGAAATTGCGTTTCTTTACAAATGTAAGCCATGAATTCCGTACGCCTTTATCCCTGATCATTACACCGATCGAGAAATTGATGAAAGGCGAAGCCAACCCGGAGAATCAGATGATACTGAAACTGATCTATCAGAATGCGAACCAGTTATTGCGGTTGGTGAACCAGTTGCTCGACTTCCGCAAAATCGACGTGCAGGGAGTCCAGCTGCTTCTCTCTTCCGGCGATATCGTATTGTTTATCAGGAATATTATTTACTCTTTCAAGGAATTGTCGGAGAAAAAGAATATCCGTTTCTCTTATACGGCTTCGTTCCCGGTGCTGGTCATGAAGTTCGATACGGACAAAGTGTTCAAGATCGTATCGAATTTGCTGAGTAATGCTTTCAAGTTCACGCCCGAAGGCGGGGAGATATCCGTTAATCTGAGTATGCAGCAGAGGGAGGACGGGAAGAGCCTGTTGCTGATTCAGGTCAGCGACACGGGGATCGGTATCGCAGAGGATAAATATGATCTGATCTTTAACCGTTTCTACCAGATACCTTCGGAGGATAAATCGGGAACCGTGGTCGGTACAGGTATCGGGTTGCATTTATGCCGGGAGTTTGTCAAACTGCATAACGGAGCGATCTCTGTCAGAAGCGAAGTAGGAAAGGGGAGTACTTTTACGGTTTCACTTCCGATAGAACTGCCTGAGATACAGGAAATCATTACCTCTCCGGATAAACCGGACACAACAGGCAATGTGGAATCGGGCGGAGTGTCCGAACCGGAGAATCTGTCTGAACAGCTTCAGGAAACAGGTGCGGCTGAGACGCTGGCCGTATCGGATAAACCTACTTTGCTGATCGTCGATGATAATGCCGATTTCCGGGAATTTATGAAACTGAGCCTGAGCGGCGCATACCGGGTCTTTACGGCCGATGACGGCGAGCAGGCCTGGGAAGTCATCCTGGAGGAACTGCCCGATATGGTTGTCAGCGACGTGATGATGCCGGTGACGGACGGTATCGTCCTGTGCAAACGTATCAAGCAGGATATCCGCACTTCCCATATCCCGGTCATCCTGCTGACTGCCAAATCAGCGGAAGAAAGCAAGCTGACCGGATTGGAGGCCGGTGCCGACGACTATATCGGCAAACCGTTCAATATGGACATGCTGGTCTTGAAGATACAGCATCTGGTGGAAATGAAAAAACGGTTGCAAAAACAGTTTTTGCAATCTTCTCCGACCGGTATCCAGTTATCGGATATTCCTATCAGTTCGATGGATGAACAGCTGATGCGGAAAGCGATCGCTTATATCGAAGAACAGATTTCCAACCCGGAACTCTCTGTGGAACGGTTAAGCCGCGAAATGGGCATGAGCCGTGTGAATTTCTATAAGAAAACGCTTTCCATAACAGGAAAGACCCCGGTCGAACTGATCCGTGCGATCCGTATGAAGCGGGCGGCATTGTTGTTGGAGAAGAGCCAGATGCGCATCAACGAAGTTGCCAGCGAGGTCGGTTTCAACGACATCAAACTATTCCGTAAGTATTTCAAGGATGAATTCGGTACGTTACCGTCCGATTATATGAAAAGGGAGTAAAGAGCTCCCCCAAGTAGGGTGACAAGGAATCATCCCACATGATTGTGGCAATCATCCTACATGATTCCTATAATCATCCCGCATGATTCCTGTGATCCTCTTACAATCATTCTGTATGATCTAATAGAGAAAGACAGAGGGAATAATATGTTAAATAAAGGGAGTTTTTACCACTAATGCAGCGTGTTAAAGCGGGGGATAAACAAAAATCCCCCATAAAAAACACATTTTATCCCTCCCCATTTACCGTTTGCCCCGCATCGTGAAACATCTTTTCCTTCATGTGTAAAGTACATGAACTAATTTTGTTTCAGTTAAAAATTTATTTTTTACTTAAATCAATTCAGTATGAATAAGCACGTTAAAATTTTGTTGACACTGAAGTCTTTGGGATTTGCAGTCTTGCTTAGTACGGGGCTTGTTGCCCATGCAACAGTCGGCACCGGTAATGTAAATCCGGCCAACGCAACTGCCCAACAGCAGTCGAAAAAAATCTCAGGTATTGTAACAGATGAAAAAGGTGAACCTATTATCGGGGCAAACATTGCAGTAGTCGGAACAACGATCGGTATAATCAGTGATATGGATGGTAAATATGAACTGGAAGTGCCTGACGGAGCCGAGGTGACAGTCTCTTATATCGGTTATGTTTCCCAAACATTTAAAGTCTCTTCGAAGGCTTCTTATAATATTGTATTAAGAGAAGACTCCGAAATGATCGAAGAAGTAGTCGTAGTCGGTTACGGTACGATCAAGAAAAGCGACGTTTCCGGTTCCGTTGTTTCGGTCGACAAGGAACAGATGATGAAACGTAACCCGCTGAACCTGGCACAGGGATTGCAGGGATCGGCAGCCGGTGTGATGGTTTCCAAAAACTCGGGCGACCCGGAAGGAACGGCAACGATCCGTATCCGTGGTGTTGCGACGGTAAACGGTTCGGCCGACCCGCTATATGTAGTCGACGGAGTACAGGTGGGGAACAATGCCAACTTTGTGAACCCGGCCGACGTGGAAAGCATCGAAGTCCTGAAGGATGCCTCCGCTACCGCTATCTATGGTGCCCGTGGTGCTAACGGTGTCGTGATGATCACGACGAAGAAAGGCTCGAAGGGCGCTACCCAACTCAACTTCTCTGCTAATTTCGGTATCCAGAATATGACCGGTAAACTGGATGTGGCCGATGCGGATCTTTTCGCTTATTCCGTTCGCCAGGGACGCGCCAACGATAATGCAAATATCCAGAATAAAGCATTCGGGGCAGACTATGCAGGCCGCCTGCGTACGATCGACTGGCAGGATGTAATGACCCGTACCGCATTGCAGCAGAATTATATGTTGTCTGTTTCCGGTGGTAACGAGAATACCCAATCCACCTTCTCTGTCGGTTATCTGAACAACGACGGTGTCATTCTGGATTCCAACTTCTCCCGCCTGACAGCCCGTGCCAACGTGACGCATAAGATTAAAGATTTTATTGAAATAGGTGGAAATGCCGCTTTTGTACACTCTGAAAAAGTAGGTGGCGGAAATCTCCGCAGCTATGCTACATTAACGCCGACAATGGACTATGTGGACGAAACGACCGGACAGTTCATCAGTAATGACTGGCGTGTCAATGCCGATGGCACCTACAATGCTTTCATGCAGATCAGCGGTGAAGGCGATATCGCAAAAGGGCAGGACAACCCGTATGCTGCCAAGATGGAAGAGGACAAAACTCCGACCTACGAAAATAAGTTTGTCGGCAGTGCCTATCTGAACCTGAAACTGTTCAAAGGATTACAGTTCCGCACGATCGGTTCCTATACCTTATCGACCGTCGATGCCAGCGCATTCAACGTTGTGAATGACCGTTCTATCACGGCTGCCCAAAAGAACTCATTCTCCATGAACCAGTCACAGGATAATAATATTGAAGTGGAAAGTTATTTTACATATAACTGGAAAAACGACATCAATAACCTGACGGTCATGGCCGGTAACTCCGTAAGTAATTATTGGGGCCATTGGGTATCTGCTTCTGCAAACGATTTCCTGTCGGATACTTATCGCCAGATCTCATTGACAAGCGACCAGACTTCGCGCATCGGTGACGGAGGTTATAATCTGAAAACCCGTTATATCTCCTGGTACGGACGTGCCATGTACACATTGATGGACCGTTATATCGTAACGGCTACCGTACGTCGTGACGGTTCTTCCAACTTCGGTTCGGGCAACCGTTGGGGTACATTCCCTTCTGCTGCCCTGGCCTGGCGTCTGTCGGAAGAAGATTTCATTAAGAACCTGGATCTGTTCAGTAATATGAAATTACGTTTCGGATGGGGACAAACAGGTAATGCCGGTGACGCGACAAGCCTGTCCGTATCGCAGCTTTCTTCCAACCGTATCGCTTACGACTGGGGACAGTTGGGAGGCTCTTCTTCCAGCTATACGAAAGTAGTCGGTTTTGCCCAGCTGAAAGAAATCGATACCAACCTGAAGTGGGAGACAAATACACAGACGAATATCGGTCTGGATTTAGGCTTGCTGAATAACGACCTGAATATCACGATGGATTACTTTATCCGTGATTCTAAAGACCTGTTGCTGTATCGTAATATGCGTCCGTCTACCGGACATGGCCAGGTGTATACCAATGCCGGACATATTCAGAATAAGGGTTTTGAGTTCAGCGTATCTTATAACAAACGTTTCGGTGATTGGAATCTGGGGGCAACGCTGACCGGTTCTACTTTGAAGAATAAGGTAATCGAAGTGGGTGATCCTATTTATAACAACCTGGATGCCAATGGCGATTTAATCACGGACGATGGCGATAACTGGACGACTCACTCGGTTACGATGGAAGGTCATCCGGTAGGTTCTTACTATGGTTATGTAGTGGAAGGCATCTTCAAAAACCAGGCGGAAGTAGATGCAGCCAATGCCCTGGCGAAAGAAAACGGTTACGATGCTTACCAGGTGAATGCTACGACAGTAGGTGATTACAAGTATAAAGATTTGAATGGCGACGGTCATATCGACGGAGATGACCAGCAGGTTATAGGACACGGTTTCCCGAAACTGAACTACGGCCTGACATTGAATGCCAGCTGGAAAAACTGGGATGCCATGATTTATATGTATGGTGTAGCCGGCATGAAGATCAACTCGTATGCAGCCATGAAAATGACACAGTTGTATAAAACCGGCGGCGGTATCCAGAATACGTTGAAAGAATATATCAACAATGCCTGGAGCGAATCGAACCCGGATGCAACCTATCCGCGTATGACTATCAACGATAACAACACCAATATGAAAGCATCCGACGCGTATGTGAAGAAAGGTGATTTCCTGAAAATTGCCAATATCCAGATCGGTTATACCTTCCCGCGACGCTGGTTGCAGCCGCTCCGAATGGACAATGCCCGCATCTTCGCCTCTGTCGAAAACCTGGCGTGCTTCTCCAGCTATAATAAATACGGTGACCCGGAAGTTGGTAATGCAGCCGTCTTGCAGACCGGTTTCGACGGCGGACGTTATCCTTATCCGCGTACATTCACTTTCGGTCTGAGCGTACAATTCTAATTGTTTAATCTTATAATTCGAGTCTTATGAAAAAAATAGTTATATCCGTCCTGTCAGTAGTCCTGTTACTTTCGACAAACAGTTGTAAGGATTATCTGGAAGTAGACCATTACGATATTCTCCCCGGCGACTTCATGTTCCAGAGTGAAGAAAACGTGGAAGGCGGCCTGATCGGCTGTTACGATACCTTCTATCCGTCGAAAGAAGACAATGAAGCCGGAGCCGACGGTTCCATGTGGGGATTCAAGCCGCAATATATGCTGTCAAACCATCCGACACTCGATACACAGGCGAGCGGTTGGGATAAAGCATACTGTACGGAAGACTGGACCTCTTCCAGTTCCGAGTTCCTTTCCTTATGGGTAGGATGCTATAAAGCGATCTCCCGTTGTAACACGTTGCTGGAAGGCCTGGAAAGCATGGACAACGATCTGTTCAGCGAAGGAGAGAGCGGCAAGAAGAAAATCGAGGCACAGGCCCGTGCCATCCGTGCTTACAACTATCTGGCATTGGCTAAGAACTTTGGCCGCGTCCCTATGCTGATGGCGGGAGAGACCTATGTCAACACCCCATCCAAACCGCGCCCGGAAACGGAAGATGAAACCTGGCAGGTGATCATCGACGACCTGGCATTCGGAGCATCCGTTTTGGACTGGACGCCTATCAATGGCGAATACGGCCGTGTAACCAAAGGTTTCTGTCTGGGTTATCAGGCTGAGGCTCTGATGTTCCAGGAAAAATATGCAGAAGCTAAACCGTTGCTGAAACAGATTATCGACAGCAATACCTATTCGCTGGTTCCTTGCTTCAGCTATTTGTTCGATCCGGAAAAAGCCTGGCAGACAGAAGACGTTTTTGCTACCGTCATGTGGACGGATAACGGGAATAACACGTCGGGTGTGCAAGGATGGTCACCGACGGAAGATCATTATATGACAGCTTGCTATTGTGCCGCTTCTATGGAATATAACGGTTGGGGCTCCCTGTTTGTTTCCTGGGAATGTTACAATTCGTTTGAAGAGGGCGACCGCCGCCGTGCCGCATCAATGGTGGCTTTAGGCGAGACGAACCCCTGGACCGGACAGACGATCGGTGCCAACGGTGCTCCGAATGTAAAGACTGGTTCCGAATACATGCCGAATATCTCCAGCCTGAAATACTGGCGTGCCAACTGCGACTATTGGACGACGATCAACCAGCCGTTCACCATGCACCTGTTACGCTATGCAGGTATCCTGCTGAATTATGCGGAATGCAGTTTCCAGACCGGCGACGAAACAAGTGGCTGGGATGCAATTCGCCAGATTCGCGAACGTGCCTGGGGTAACCACGAAGTAGGCCTGAGTGATCCGGAATATCCGATCCCGATGCAGGGCGAAACTGTTTCGGTTCCGGATGCAAGAACTTATTATACAAGATATAAAGCAGAAAAAGGTTATTCTGCCGACGTATGGATGATAGCTGTAAATATGGAACGCCGTCATGAGTTCAATGCAGAATTTAGTTTCTTCTATGACCTGAAACGTACGGGAATGATCGAAGAGTTCATCAATCTGGAATATCCGAAGGGCGTCGGCACGGCTCCGGGTACAGACGCAGCTTATCAGGATTGGCGTACGTATCGTACTTTCGATTATAACAAGGACAAAATGCTTTACCCGATCCCTTACCAGGAAATCCTGACAAATGCGGAGATCGGACAGGAAGATCAGAATCCGGGATATTGATTGATTCTTAAACGGTTTGATTATAGCTAAAGGAGTATCTCTTCCCCTCTCGAGAGGGGAAAGAGATACAACCGGTCGCTTAGAATCCGAGATAAGACACAGAGTATTTCCGGAAAATCTGCAACTATCAAAATGATACTACCTTACCATGTAATTCGCATTACTATACCAGGTATTTTGAATTACCCCACCGGGTAATATTTTTTAACGTATCAAAAAGACGGGAAAATAACTCGTTGCATTTCATTATGCTATTCGGGGAATTGGTAAGTCTTGATTAAATCTTATTCACATGAAACGAACACTTATCGGCATATACTTACTGGCTTCTGTCATCTCCTTACCCGCACAGGAGTTTAAACTAAATTCGTTAGGCTATTTCCGCAACGGAGGAGTGGATGTGATGTCGTTCAACGATTTCTATCCCGAAGGCCATCAGGGAGGCGTTTGCCTTATCATGAACGGTAACAGGGTGGCGACAAACGGCGATATACGCCTGGAAGCAACCCCCGGGCAATGGCAACCGGTTCCCAAACAGCTGGACCGGAAAACGGATCATGCATCCAACAGTATTATAACCGAACTTTGCTATCCGGATTCATCCCGTCATATGACCGGCTTCAATCCGATGATCTATCCCGATCTTCAATTCAATTACACAGTCCGGGTAGAAGGAAAGGGCGCGGATATCGTGGTTACGGTGGATCTGGACCGTCCCGTCCCGGCTGAATTTGCCGGTAAGGTGGGATTTAACCTGGAACTGTTTCCGGGAGGCCTTTTCGGTAAACCCTGGCTTATGGACGAACAGGATGGTATCTTCCCCCAACAACCGAACGGGCCGACACTGAATGTCCCTTCCAATCACCGGCATTCGGGCGATTATTGTTCTTTCACCCGCGAAAGTGGCCTGCTGGCCGACCGGCAACAACTGGCAGGGGACGGATCATCCTATAACCCGATCATTGCCGACGACCTGATTGCCGAACCTTATGCAGTGGGACATCGTTTTACCGTACGTCCCGACGACGCTTATAACAAATTTACAATCGTATCGGAAAACACGGAATTAAAATTATATGACGGAAGGATGAACCATAATAACGGTTGGTTTGTCGTCCGTAGCGAAATACCGGCAGGAGTTACCAAAGGCGCTGTCTGCTGGACAATCACTCCGAATGTGGTGGAAGACTGGTTGTATACACCGGTGATCCAGACCTCGCAGGTCGGTTACCATCCGGGACAGCCCAAGGAGGCGATCATCGAACTGGATGCGCGCGACACGGCCCTCCCCGAAGCCGCTTTATACCGGATTACGGCAAAAGGCGATGAGAAGGTGCGTTCGGCCCGCCCGCAGCAATGGGGCAGTTTCCTGCGTTACAATTATCTGAAATTCGATTTCTCTGATGTGGCGGATGAGGGGCTTTATCAGGTTCGTTACGGCAATTCGGTCTCTTCCGTTTTCCGTATCGCACGGAATGTGTATGAGCGGGGTGTATGGCAACCGGTCCTGGAATATTTCCTTCCGGTGCAGATGTGCCACATGCGGGTGAACGAGAAATACCGGGTATGGCATGACTTCTGCCATCTGGACGATGCCCGTATGGCTCCGGCACTGAATCACATAGACGGATATACCCAGAGCGCTTCGACGCTGACAACATACAAACCCGGGGATATTGTTCCCGGACTGAATATCGGCGGATGGCATGATGCCGGCGACTTTGACCTGCGTGTGGAATCGCAGGCCGGCGAATCTTATATTCTGGCACTGGCCTATGAAGCCTTTCAGGAAGATTACGACGTTACCTCCATTGACCACCACAACCGTATCACGGAGATTCACCAGCCGGACGGTAAGCCTGACCTGTTGCAGCAGGTGGAGAACGGTGCCCTGACGGTAGTCGGCGGTTATCGTGCCCTGGGACGGTTGTATCGCGGAATTATCTGTAATGACCTGCGCCAGTATGTGATGCTGGGGGATGCCGGAGCCATGACCGATAATGTGATGGGGAATGCAGACGACCGTTGGGTATTTACCGAAGATAATCCTTCCTGCGAACTGAGTACTGCTGCGGCTTTGGCTGCCGTTTCCCGTGTGCTGAAAGGATTTAATGATACATTGAGCGTGCAGTCTTTGCAGGCTGCCCGTGAGTTGTTTGACAGAACCCAGGTGAATGATCGTTCGGAGATCAATAAGCTACAGGCCGCAGTAGAACTGTATGTCGCTACCGGAGAAGAGGTGTATAAGAAGTATATCCTTTCCCAACAGGAATTGATCGTTCGGAATATTGCCCGTACAGGCTGGTTTATCGGGCGTGCCGACCAGGCGATGAATGACGGGAAGTTCTCAGTTGCTATACGTAAGGCATTAGCCGTTTACCGTCAGGATTTGGAGGAGCAGAAGAAAGAAACACCCTATGGAGTACCTTATAAACCCAGTATCTGGGGAGCCGGCTGGGACATTCAGTCATTCGGGTATCAGCAGTATTTCCTGGTGAAAGCCTATCCCGACCTGTTCGGGCCGGAATTGCTTTATAATGCGTTGAACTTTATCCTGGGATGCCATCCGGGAAGCAATACGGCTTCGTTTGCCTCCGGTGTCGGGGCTAATTCGGCTACGGTCGCATACGGTTTGAACCGGGCGGACTGGTCCTATATTCCCGGCGGTGTGATTTCGGGTACCGCCATGATCCGGCCCGATTTTCCGGAATTGCTGACGTTCCCGTTCCTGTGGCAGCAGACTGAATACGTGATGGGGGGCGGTTCCTCGCATTATATGTTCCTGGTGCTTGCCGCCCGTCAGTTACTTGAAAATAAATAAAGACCTATCCTATAAAAAACAGATATCATGAAGAATATATTGACTAGCATAAGTTTACTGGCAGCGATGCAGTTTTCCTCCCTTCAGGCGCAGGAGTTCAAACTCGATCCGGCCGGTTATTTCCGAAACGAAGGAGTGGATGTGATGGCTTTCAGCGATGTTTATCCCGAAGGTAAACAGGCTGGCCTTACCCTGATTATGAATAGTAACCGGGTGGCCGCCAGCGGCGATATCCGGCTGGAGACTTCACAGGGGCAATGGCAGCCGCTTCCGGTACTCCGCAATCGCCAGGTGAATGAGGCGGATAACAGCATTACCGTCACACTGAGCTATCCCGATTCGTCCAGACATATGACAGGGTTCAATCCTACGTTATACCCGGATTTTGTCTTTCAATATACGGTCCGTGTGACGGGAGAAGGAGAGAATGTGGTGGTGACTGTCGATCTGGATACACCTGTCCCGCAGAAGTACGAAGGGAAAGTCGGTTTTAACCTGGAGCTTTATCCGGGTTCCCTGCTGGGTAAACCCTGGATCATGGATAGCAAGGCCGGTATTTTCCCGGCACAGGCAAACGGTCCGACGATCTCCTGCGAATCGAATACCCAATGGCTGGGCGACTTTAATCCCGCCGGTAAGGTCGATCTGAAACATTTGCTGGGTGACGGGACTTATAACCCGATGATTGCCGACGATATTGTGGCGGCTCCCTATGCTCGCGGAAAGAAATTTACGATGAATCCCTCCGATCCTTATAACAAGGTGACGGTCCGTTCGGAAAAGGGTGACCTTATTTTGTATGACGGCCGGATGAACCACAACAACGGTTGGTTTGTCTTGCGGACGGAAATACCGGCAGGCGTTTCAAAGAATGCAATTAAATGGGTGATTACCCCGCATGTGGTAAAAGACTGGCTGTATACGCCGGTTGTACAGACTTCGCAGGTCGGTTATCATCCCGATCAGCCGAAAGTCGCTGTGATTGAATTGGATAGCCGCGATAAGGTCAACCAGGAGCCTGTTCTTTACCGGATTACGGATGCCGGCGAAGAGGTGGTGCCGGGCGGTCCGGCACAGGAATGGGGTAAGTTCCTGCGTTATAACTATCTCCGTTTCGATTTCTCTTCTGTCCGTGAAGAGGGTTTATACCAGGTGCGTTATGGTGAGTCCGCCTCTCCGGTATTCCGTATTGCCGGGGATATTTACGAACGCGGCGTCTGGCAGCCTGAACTGGAATATTTCCTTCCGATCCAGATGTGCCACATGCGGGTGAACGAGAAATACCGGGTATGGCATGACCTTTGCCATATGGACGATGCCCGTATGGCCCCTGTCGACCTGAGCCATATCGACGGTTATTCATCAGGACCTTCCACGTTGACGAACTATCAGCCGGGGGATTACGTTCCCGGTCTGACTATCGGTGGCTGGCATGATGCCGGCGACTATGACCTGCGTGTCGAATCGCAGGCAGGAGAGGCCTATATCCTGGCGTTGGCGTATGAACATTTCGGTATAGATTACGATGCCACGACTATCGACCATCATAAACGTATCACGGAAATACATCAGCCGGACGGCAAACCGGACCTTTTGCAGCAGGTGGAAAATGGTGCATTGACAGTCGTAGCCGGTTACCGGGCGTTGGGACGCCTTTACAGGGGGATTATCTGTAACAGTGTCCGCCAGTATGTCCACCTGGGAGATGCCAGTGCCCATACGGATAACGTGACCGGTAATGCCGACGACCGTTGGGTGTTTACTGAAGATAACCCATATCGCGAACTGACAACGGCTGCCCAGTTGTCCGCCATCTCCCGTGTGCTGAAGAATTTCAACGATACATTGAGCACTCAGGCATTGGATGCAGCTAAAGAACTGTATCAGGTTACCCGCACGGACGAACGGGTTAAAGGAGCCAGAATACATGCGGCAGTCGAACTTTATCTGACTACCGGAGAGAATGCTTATAAAGACTATGTCCTTGCCGAACAGGACTATATAGTAAAACATATCAATCGCCTCGGATGGTTTATCGGCCGCTTTGACAAGGCCGTGAACGATGCGAAATTCACTCAGGCTATGCGTCAGGCATTGCTGACGGTTCGCGACCAGTATGAGCAGATGAAAATGCAAACCCCTTACGGTGTACCGGAAGATCGCGGCAATCTGAGTTCCGGTTCCTGGGACGTGCAGACATTGGGCTACTACTATTGCTTCCTTCAGGATGCTTATCCCGACCTGTTCACACCTGATTATATATTCAATGCGATCCACTTTATCCTGGGGTGTCATTCGGGAAGCAATACCGTTTCCTTCGCTTCCGGTGTCGGAGCCAATTCAGCGACGGTCGCTTACGGGGTAAACCGGGCCGACGGCTCTTACATTCCGGGTGGAGTTACTCCGGGTACTGTCCTGATCCGTCCTGATCTTCCCGAACTGGTCCCGTATCCGTTCATCTGGCAGGAAGGCGAATACTGCATGGGCGGCGAAGCCTCTTACTTCATGTATATGGTATTGGCCGCACGGAAGATTTTGAATGATAAATAGAGTTTGTAATGCATTGATTCGAATGAGTATGAAACGAATATATTATATCCTGTCGGCCTTGCTGATTTCTTCCTATGCTTTTTCCGGGAACTATAAAAGTTTCAAGGTATCGGTTTATACCCGTGCCTATGAGGTGGAAAAAATGAAAGACCTTGCCTGGCTGGATTCTACCTGGAACATCCTATCGCAGCAGGTGAAGGTGGATAAGATCTATCTGGAAACACATCGCGACCTGCTGATCGTTCCCGGTGAGACACTGGAACAGGCGAAGAAATTCTTTCTCGACAAGGGAATAGAGGTGGGCGGAGGCATCACCTATACGATTAATGAAGCGAATAATTTCGAGACCTTCTGTTATTCCGATCCCGAACACCGTAAGATGGTGCAGGAAATAGCCGAACATACGGCCAGGCATTTCGATGACTTTATCCTCGATGATTTCTTCTTTACCAGCTGTAAATCGGACATTGAGATCAAAGCCAAAGGTAGCCGGAGCTGGAGCGATTACCGTATCCGGTTGATGACCGAGGCCGGTCAGACTCTGGTTCTTAAACCGGCAAAGAAAGTCAATCCGAATGTGAAGGTCATTATCAAATACCCGAACTGGTACGATCATTTCCAGGGATTGGGCTTCGACCTTGAAAACGGTCCCCAGTTGTTTGACGACGTATGGACCGGAACGGAGACGCGTAATCCGGGCAATGAACAACATTTGCAGAATTATCTGAGCTATAACGCAATCCGTTATTACGAGAACCTGCGTCCCGGACATAACGGGGGAGGCTGGGTAGATTCGGGCGGCTCTGAAATGGGGATGGACCGTTACGCCGAACAACTGTGGCTGACTATGTTTGCCAAAGCTCCCGAAATGATCCTGTTTGCCTATAACCAGTTACTGGGCGTAAAGATCAAACCGGAACACCGCACTCCCTGGCAGGGACAGGGTAGCAGTTTCAGCTTCGATGAAATGATGAAACCTGTCACGTTGCCGGACGGCCACCGGGTTCAACCGACGACGATCGCCCGTGCTGCCGGTGTGACTTTCGAACAAATCGACCGCTTCGTCCATAAACTCGGTAAGCCGGTCGGTATTAAATCATACAAACCCTATCATTCCCTGGGAGATGACTTTCTGCCGAACTATCTGGGTATGATCGGTCTGCCGATGGATATGTATCCGGAGTTTCCGACAGACCAGCAGGTAGTCCTGTTGACTGAACAGGCAAAATATGATCCGGATCTGCTCACGAAGATGAAAGCTCAATTGCAGAAAGGGGGAGATGTCGTAATCACCAGCAGTTTGTTGAAGGCGATCCCCGAACAGATAGCGGAGATAGCGGAGTTGCGTTGCACAGACCTGAAGGCTTTGGTGAACGATTTTGGCCGTCTGGGTAAATCCAACCGTGAACTCTTGATTCCGCAGGTTCGTTATCAGACAAACGATGCCTGGGAGCTGGCTAGTGCCGGACGCCCGTTAAACGGTGGTGTCAGCGGTTATCCGATGCTGCTCCGTGCTCTCTATTCGAAAGGTAGCCTGTATGTGATAACTATTCCTGACGATATGGGCAACCTGTATGATCTTCCCGAAGGTGTGCTGAATGTGTTCCGCCGGGTGATGAGCCGGGATTTGCCGGTCCGTATCGAAGCTCCGTCCAAAGTTAGCCTGTTCCTGTATGATAACGGGACATTCATTGTGGAATCGTTCAATGACGAACCGGTCACTGTCCATGTGGTAACCGGTGAGGCGGTGAAGCAGCTGACCGACCTGGTGGATAACTCTGTCCTGACTCCGGTTGGCGGAGAAAAACCGGACAAGAGGTTCCGTCTGACGCTTATGCCTCATTCTTACCGTGTATTCAACTATTAAACAAAATAAATCATGAAAAATAAGAATCTATTTCTTGCATTGACCCTCGCTGTACTGGGAGGACTTCCCGGACAGTCGCAGGCACAGCTTCAGATTAATTCGGGTTCGCAGTATCTGATGAACCAGGCGAAAGATATGAGCACCGATTTCGGTGACTTCACCAACATCTTTTTCTTTGCAGATGAATTGTCATCATTTGATGTAGCAAAAGCCAGCGGTACCGTTCGATGGAAACGGTACACGCTGGAAAGCCGCCAGGCGTTCAATACGAATACCGTATTGCCCCAGCCGCTTCAGATGCTGGATTTCCCTTCCACGGCTTATGTGAACGACCCCGACCTGAAGTTCACGATCGGCTTCGTATCTCCCCGTACCCTCCGTGTCCAGATGCTGACCACCCCGGTCGAACCCCGGGAAGAATCTTCCCTGATGCTTGCCGGCGAACCGGGGAAAGATAACTCCTGGAAAGCGACGGAGACTCCGGATGCCGTTACCTACGCGAATGCCAACGGCAGTATCACGATCGAAAAGGCTCCCTGGCGCATCGTTCTGCGCGATGCCAAAGGCAAGGTTATGACGCAGACACGCACATTGCACGATAACGACTCGACTCAGGCCAAAGTGATCCCGTTCAATTTTATCAAACGCGGATCGGACAACAGCCGGAGTATCAACCCGGTATTCTCGCTGGCTCCGAACGAAAAGATATTTGGTTGCGGCGAGTCCTTCGGCCCGCTGGATAAAGTAGGACAGAAAGTACATTTGTTCGTGACCGATCCGCAGGGGCCGGAAACCGACCAGCAATATAAACCGATTCCCTTTTTCATGAGTAACCGCGGCTACGGTATGTTTATGCATACCTCCGCTCCGGTTACTTGCGATTTTGGAGCGACCAATATCAATGTGAACAGGATGTTCATGGGGGATGAGGCAATGGATTTCTTCGTTTTCTTCGGTGAACCGAAAGATATCCTGAATGAATATACGGAGATTGTTGGCAAACCGGGTATGCCTCCCCTGTGGTCGTTCGGAACCTGGATGAGCCGTATTACTTATTTTTCCCAGAAAGACGGTTACGATGTTGCCACGAACTTGCGTAAACATAAAATCCCGTCCGACGTGATTCATTTCGATACCGGATGGTTTGAAACCGATTGGCAGTGTGATTATCAGTTTGCCCCCAACCGTTTCTCCGATCCGCAACAGATGCTGGATGACCTGAAGAAACAAGGATTCCATACCTGTTTATGGCAATTGCCTTATTTCACCCCGAAGAACCGTTTCTTTAACGAGCTGATCGAGAAAGACCTGTATGTGAAGAATGCAAAAGGCGAACTTCCTTATGAAGATGTGGTACTCGATTTCTCCAACCCGAATACCGTTAAATGGTATCAGGATAAACTGGCGAACCTGATTAAAATGGGGGTCGGTGCCATCAAGGTCGATTTTGGCGAAGCGGCTCCGTTGAACGGCCTGTATGCATCAGGCAAAAGCGGCTTTTATGAACACAATCTCTATCCGTTGAGATACAATAAGGCGGTGGCCGATATCATCAAAGAAGTACATGGTGAGAATATCATCTGGGCGCGTAGTGCCTGGGCAGGCTCGCAGCGTTATCCGTTACATTGGGGTGGTGATGCCGAGAATACCGATATGGGTATGCTGGGTACATTACGCGGCGGCCTGTCGTTCGGTCTGAGCGGATTCTCTTTCTGGAGCCACGATATAGGAGGTTTTGTGACTTCTACTCCGGAAGAACTTTACCGTCGCTGGTTGCCGATGGGCTTCCTGTGTTCTCATACTCGTGCGCACGGTGCACCTCCTACGGAACCCTGGTTGTATAACGAAAGTTTCCTGAAAGCCTTCCGCCAGAATGCAGAGTTGAAATATAAGCTGATGCCGTATGTCTATGCGCAGGCAAAGGAATGTAGTGAGAAAGGTCTTCCGATGATGCGTGCCCTTTTTGTGGAATATCCGCATGATGCAGGCGCATGGCTGGTAGAAGACGAATACCTGTTCGGCAGTCAGATGCTGGTTGCCCCGATGATGGAGAGCGGTATGGAACGCGATGTCTATCTTCCGGAGGGAAAATGGATTGATTACCAGACCGGAAAAGTCTACACAGGCGGCTGGCATACGATCCCGGTCGGAACGGTGCAGGCGGTTATTCTGGTACGCGACGGCTCTGTGCTTCCTCATATCAAACTGGCGCAGAATACCGGAGAAATGGATTGGAGCCAGATTGAACTGAAGGTATATGCCGCCGATGCTTCCGAAGCAACCGGCTTGGTATGCTTGCCGGCCGACAATCAGCTTCATCCGTTGACCGTCTCCGTGAAAGGCCGTCAGGTGAAAGCCGGCGGACTGGAAGGAAAAGTAAAATTCAACGTGACAAACTAATAATCAGAAAATATGAAACAAGCGATTGCATGTCTCACTTTTGGCGCCCTGCTGTTCTCCGCCTGTAATCAGGATGCTGTCCGGCAGACAGCGGACGGACTGATCGTCGCGGTTACTTCCGGCGAGACGAAAGCCGTCAAACTGGAAGTGGTAACCGACGATATCATCCGGGTGATGGCTTCACCGACGGGCGTATTCGAAGAAAATGTGAATCTGATCAAAGATACACGCCAACTGCCTGTCCCGGCTTTTGAGATTACCCGGAGCGGGGATACCGTTACGCTTAGTACGGCAACGACCCGGGCCCGCCTGTTGCGACAGACAGGAGAGGTATGGTTTACGGATAAACAAGGGAATATCATTCTCCGGGAACAGAACGGAGGCGGCAAGGAGTTTACCCCGGTACGGGTAGATGGCACTAACGGCTATTCCTTCCGTCAGGTTTTTGAGAACGGAGAAGACGAGGGGCTTTACGGCCTGGGACAACACCAGAGCGATGAGTTCAATTATAAGGGAAAGAATGAAGAACTGTTCCAGTACAATACGAAAGTCAGCGTTCCTTTCATCGTTTCGACCAAAGGGTACGGGGTGCTATGGCACAACTATTCCCTGAGCCGTTTCGGCGATAAGCGACCGTATGCGGATTTGGGTGATGTATTCAAACTATATGGTAAGGATGGGGAGGTCGGTGCTTTGACGGCTACTTATTATAAAGACCGGACTTCTTCTGCACAACCGCTGGTGAGGAAGGAAAATAAGATTTATTACGAAGACCTGGTAACGATTAAGGATTTCCCGAAAGACTTCCCGACCAACGAAGCCTATGCAACCTGGGAGGGAGAGATCGAACCGTCGGAAAGCGGTGTACATCATTTCAGACTTCATTATGCCGGATATACGAAGGTTTTTATCGATGGAAAAGAGGTTATTGCGGAACGCTGGCGTACAGCCTGGAATCCGAACGACTATAAGACGAAAGTCCGTCTGGAAAAAGGCAAACGTTATCCGATTCGTATCGAATGGCAGCCCGACGGAGGTGTCTCCTATCTGGGATTGAAAGTGCTGAGTCCGGTTCCCGAAAACGAGCAGAACCGTCTGGCTTTCTGGAGCGAGATGGGCGACCAGATCGACTATTACTTCATCAACGGTAAAAACATGGATGACGTAATCAGCGGCTACCGTACCGTGACAGGTAAAAGCCAGGTCATGCCTAAATGGGCAATGGGCTATTGGTTAAGCCGCGAACGTTATAAGACACAGGAAGAATTGCTCACGGCACTGGATGAATACCGCCGGCGCCGGGTCCCGTTGGACGTGATCGTTCAGGACTGGAGCTACTGGCCGGTGGATGCCTGGGGAAGCCATGAGTTCGATAAGGAACGTTTCCCCGATCCGGCAGGTATGATTAAGGAGATACACGACAAGGATGCCCGTTTCATGATCTCCGTATGGCCTAAATTCTATGCGGCGACAGAGCATTATAAAGAACTGGATAAAATCGGAGCCATGTACCAGCAGGCTATCAAAGACAGTATCCGTGACTGGATTTATCCGGGATATATCGGCTCTTTCTATGATGCCTATAACCCGGAAGCCCGCAAACTCTTCTGGGATCAGATGAACGAACATCTCTACAGCCTGGGTGTCGATGCCTGGTGGATGGATGCTTCCGAACCGAACGTACAGGATAATACGGATATGGAGTATCGCAAGAAACTGTGCGGACCGACTTATCTGGGGCCTTCTACCAAATATTTTAATGCTTATGCGCTGATGAATGCGGAAGCTATCTACGACGGACAGCGTGGTGTGAATCCGGATAACCGTGTCTTCCTGCTGACCCGTTCGGGATTTGCCGGACAGCAACGTTATTCGACGGCTACCTGGAGCGGCGATATCGGTACCCGTTGGGAAGATATGAAAGCTCAGATCAGTGCGGGACTGAATTTTGCCTTGTCGGGTGTTCCTTACTGGACGATGGATATCGGTGGTTTCTGTGTAGAAAAACGGTATGAACACGCGAAAGAGGGCAGTGAAGACCTAAACGAGTGGCGTGAGTTGAATACCCGTTGGTATCAGTTCGGAGCGTTCTGCCCGTTATTCCGCAGTCACGGTCAGTATCCGTGCCGCGAAATATACAATATAGCTCCCGAAGGAACACCGACGTATAAGTCCATGAAATATTATACCGAACTGCGTTACCGTCTGATGCCTTATATCTACAGCCTGGCTGGTATGACTTATTTCAACGACTATACGATTATGCGTGCCCTGGTAATGGATTATGCAGATGACAAGAATACCTATAATATTGATGACCAGTTTATGTTCGGTCCTGCTTTTATGGCTTGTCCGGTTCATCAGTATAAGAAACGTGACCGGGAAGTCTATTTCCCTGCCGGAACCTGGTATGACTATTATACGGGCAAGAGCATTACCGGAGGAACTTCCGGTACAGTGTCTGCGCCTTATGAACAAATGCCTTTGTTTGTGCGTGGCGGTTCCGTCATTCCTACCGGAAAGTTGATACAGTCGACAACCGAGCAACAGAAGGACCTGACGGTTTATGTGTATACCGGGGCGGATACTTCTTTCTCCTTGTATGAGGATAATGGAATTACCTACGCTTACGAGAAAGGAGAGTACAGTACCATACCGCTTTCTTATAAAGAGTCCGGTAAGGAATTGACGATCGGTGACCGTTCCGGTTCTTTCCCCGAAATGGCGGCAGAACGGAACATAAAGGTTATCTTTGTGACACCTGAATATCCGGCAGGAAAAGAAACTTCTACCGTCTATAAAGGTGAACAGTTAACCATTTCGTTACCCTGATAAACTATAGCGTATGAAACAAATAGCAATTGTATTCCTGAGTCTGTTGCTGGCGGCCTGTTCGGCCGGCCCGCAGGGGCGGGAAAGAGTTTCTTTCAATCATGACTGGTTGTTCTCCCTGACCGATAACCAGGCAGATACCGCTGCTCCCGATGCAGATGATTCGGGCTGGCGCTCACTGAACCTGCCGCATGACTGGAGTATCGAAGCCGATTTTTCCAAAGAGAATCCGGCTACACCCGGCGGTGGGGCTTTGCCCGGTGGCATGGGATGGTACCGGAAGCATTTTAACATGCCGGAGACTGACCGGGGGAAGAAGATTTATATTGATTTCGACGGTGTTTACCGTTGCAGTAAAGTATGGTTGAACGGTTATCTGCTGGGTTTCCGTCCGAACGGATACATCTCGTTCCGTTACGACCTGACCCCCTATCTGAAATACGGACAGGAGGAAAACGTACTGGTCGTGCAGGCGGATAATTCGCAACAACCCAACTCCCGTTGGTATTCCGGATCGGGTATTTACCGTAATGTCTGGCTGGTGAAGACCGGACAGGTCCATGTGGATCATTACGGAACAAATATAACAACTCCGGAAGTCGCTGAGGACAAGGCAACAGTGGTGATTGAAACGACATTGAAGAATAATGAGGCCGCCCCCGTTTCCGCCGAATATACAACAATCGTGAAAGACCCTTCCGGGAACGTCGTAGCCCAGGTTACGCAACCTGCCGGATTACCGGAAAACGGGACTAAATCGTTCAGTCAGACAATTGAAGTAAAGAATCCTGAACTGTGGGGTACCCGGAATCCGGTATTATATACGGCAATAACCGAAGTAAGATCCGGTGGTCAGTTGACCGACCGGTATGAAACGACCTTTGGTATCCGTACTTTCCGCTGGGATGAAGCGACCGGCTTTTATTTGAACGGGGAGCCGACCAAAGTGCTCGGTGTTTGCCTGCATCATGATCTGGGCTGCTTGGGAACAGCTGTCAATAAACGGGCCATCGAACGCCAGTTGCAGATCATGAAGGAGATGGGTGTCAATGCGATCCGTACAAGCCATAACCCGCCTGCTCCTGAGTTGCTCGAACTTTGCGACGAGATGGGCTTGCTGGTACAGGATGAATCGTTCGACATGTGGAGAAAACGTAAATCGCCTTACGATTATGCGCAGTATTTCGATGAATGGCACGAACGTGACCTGACGGACCAGATCAAACGCGACCGCAACCATGCTTCCGTCTTAATGTGGAGTATTGGTAATGAAGTACTCGAACAGTGGTCGCATGCCGATGCCGATACATTGAGCTTGCAGGAGGCGAACCTGATACTGAATGCCGGCCATAAGATCGATCCGGCTTTGTTGGAAGACAGCACGATGAGTGTACAGTCGCTGATTACGATTGCTTTGGCCGATATTGTCAGGAAGCTCGATACTACCCGTCCGGTAACGGCCGGAAATAATGGTGTAGATCCCACCAACCATCTGTTCCGTTCAGGGGCGCTCGATGTCTACGGATTCAACTATCATGAAAAGGATTTCGCTCCTTTCCCGCAGGTCTATCCCGGAAAGAAGCTGATTGTCAGCGAATCGACTTCGGCGTTGATGACACGCGGCTATTATCAGATGCCGTCCGACGAAATGTATATCTGGCCTGAGTCATGGGACAAACCTTTTGACCGTCCGGAACACTTGTGTTCTTCGTATGATAACTGCCATGTCCCCTGGGGCTCTACGCACGAAGTGACCTGGTACGAAGTGAAACGCCTGCCGCATGCCTCCGGTATGTTTATCTGGACTGGTTTTGATTATCTGGGCGAACCGACTCCTTACTGGTGGCCGAGCCGCAGCAGTTTCTTCGGTGTTGTAGACCTGGCCGGGTTCCCGAAAGATGTCTATTATATGTACCGGAGCGAATGGACCGACCAGCCGACTCTGCACCTGTTCCCGCACTGGAACTGGAAGGAAGGGGAGATGGTGGATATCTGGGCCTATTATAACCAGGCGGACGAAGTAGAACTCTTCCTGAACGGAAAGAGTCTGGGGGCAAGAAGTAAAAACGACAGTACGTTCCATGTCTCCTGGCGCGTACCGTTCACACCGGGTACACTGAAAGCCGTATCCCGCAAAGCCGGTCAGGAAGTCCTGGCGCAGGAAATCCATACTGCGGGTGAAGCGGCTCAGCTGGCATTGATTCCTGATCGTTCCGTTATACAGGCGGACGGCACAGACCTTTCCTTCATAACCGTTGAGGTAAGGGATCAAGAAGGAAACCTGGTTCCCCGTGCGAATAACCTGCTCCGTTTTTCCGTAGAAGGTGACGGTTTTATCGCAGGAACCGATAACGGTGACCAGAATGATCCGAACAGTTTGAAGAAACCGGAGCGGAATGCTTTCTATGGAAAAGCCCTTGTCGTGGTGCAGAATACAGGCAGGAAAGGCGTTATCCGTGTAAAAGCGACGGCCGACGGATTACCGGATGCCGTAACAGAAATTAAAGTTCAATAAATTAGTAAACATGAAGAATTTGATAACTATGGCTGTGCTTTCCTTTTGTATGACCGCTGCGGTATCGGGTGCACAGCCCTCAGATAAAGACGATCAGCAGATCGAGAAACGGATTGAGAAGCTGGTCCGTAAGATGACATTGGAAGAAAAGGTTAGTTTGTTACACGGGAACTCCAAATTCTACGTCTCGGAGATTAAACGCCTGGGTATTCCCGAATGGAGCCTGAGTGACGGCCCGCACGGGGTACGCGCGGAAATCAACCGGCACGACTGGGGCTATGCCAACTGGACGACCGACTCGTCCACCTATTTCCCGACCGGTACTGCTTTTGCAGCCGCCTGGAATCCGGAACTGGCCTATTACCGGGGAGAAGTATTGGGGGAAGAAGCCCGTTGGCGTAAGAAAGACGTCTTGCTCGGCCCCGGTGTAAATATCATCCGTAGCCCGTTGTGCGGGCGTAACTTCGAATATATGAGTGAAGATCCTTATCTGAACTCAGTTCTGGCCGTTCAGTATATTCAAGGATTGCAGAGCCGTGATGTCGCTTGCAGCGTGAAACATTTTGCCCTGAATAACCAGGAAACGAACCGGACGACCGTTGAGGTGGAATGTAGCGAGCGTGCCCTTCGTGAAATCTATTTGCCGGCCTTCAAAGCGGCTGTACAGGAAGGCGGCGCCCTGACTGTGATGGCTGCCTATAATAAGTATCTGGGTGATTGGTGTGCTGAAAACAAATACCTGGCCCGTGATATTCTTCGTGACGAATGGGGATTTAAAGGCGTTTATGTTACCGACTGGGGTGCTGCACACAGTACGGTCAAATCAGCAATTGCCGGTCTCGACCTGGAAATGGGTACCAATATCGAAAACTACGATGACTGGTATTTTGCCAATCCTTTGATCGAAGCGGTTAAAAAGGGGGAGATACCCGAAAGCCTGGTAGATGAAAAGGTCGGAAATGTACTTCGTGTAATGATCAAGACTAAGGTTCTGGATCCGAAGCAACGTTTTAACCAGGGTTCCATCAATACGTCGGAACACCAGCAGGCCGCTTATCAGGCTGCTGCCGAAGCCATTGTATTATTAAAGAACAAGGAAGATTTGTTACCGCTGGACGTCTCTTCGGTTAAAAGTATTGCCGTAATTGGTGATAACGCCACCCGTAAACATTCGAACGGCGGATTGAGTTCGGAGATCAAGGCTTTATATGAAATAACTCCGCTGGAAGCAATCCGCACAAAGTTGGGTGACCGTGTAAAGGTCAACTACGCACAAGGATATGAAAAACTTTCCACCTTTATTGAGGGAAGCAATAACGGACAAAACGCCGGGAGTTTTACCGATGGCAACCAGCTGAATGAAGAATTGTTGAAAGAGGCGGTGGAGACTGCCCGCAACAGTGATGTGGCTATCGTTATAGGTGGTTTGAATCATGACTACGATACGGAATCGTCCGACCGCCAATATATGGAACTCCCTTACGAGCAGGTCCAGCTGATTCAGGAGGTCGTGAAAGCCAACCCCAGAACGATTGTGGTGATTGTTGCCGGCTCTCCGGTCAATATGGCGGCATTGGATATTTGTGCGCCCTCGATTTTGTGGGCATGGTATAACGGTATGGAAGGCGGTAACGCTTTGGCAGATGCTATCACCGGAAAGGTAAATCCTAGTGGCAAAATGCCGTTTACGACACCTGTTACATTGGAGCAGTCACCTGATGTCGCTTTGGGTAATTTCCCGGGAAGAGACCTGAAAGTGAAATATGAGGAAGATATCCTGGTCGGTTATCGTTGGTATGATACGAAACAGTTACCGGTAGTTTATCCCTTCGGATATGGATTATCTTATACGGACTTTTCTTTTGCCGGTTTATCTACCGATAAGAAAAGCTACGGACCGGATGAAACGGTCAAAGCAACTTTCACACTGACTAATACTGGGAAAAGAGATGGGGCAGAGGTTGCCCAGCTTTATGTAAGCGACCCGGAATGTTCCGTTATGCGTCCGGTAAAAGAATTGAAAGGCTTTAAAAAGGTATTCCTGAAAGCCGGTGAAAGTAAGCAGGTCGAGATCGATATCCCGGTAAGTTCTCTGGCATTTTACAGTGAAGCACAGAAACAGTTTGTAGTAGAGCCGGGCACTTTCCTGTTGCACCTGGCTACTTCTGCCCATGATATAAAGGCTGATACTTCTATCGAAGTCCGTTAGTATTCAGCCTGTTAATTATAGAAAAGGTCTGTAGCTGTGTTATTGGTTACAGGCCTTTTTGTTATGGATAACTACGTAATAGTCCTTGTTTAATATAAATTAATCAATTGTTTTATATAGTTGTACGAATATTTCGTATGTTTGCGATTGTATCGTAATGCGTTAAATGATATCTAAAATAACATGCCATGAGAACAGGACTATTACTTATTGCCTTCTTTTTGTCGTCGGTGATGACAATGGATGGTCAGGAGAACAACAATGATTATTTAAGAAAGGTGTTGAGTAATCTTGAGAATATAAAAACAGCGACGTACCGTTCGCTTACCGAAAGTTGGGAACCGGGAGATACGACAACCAATATTTCAGGTTTTACTTTCGTGGAAGAATACGATAATCCCGCAGATTCTACGATAGGAGCCAGTTGGGTGAATTATACAGATGACAAAAAGGAGTTGACCAGTTGTTACGATGGCCATGTGCATATTTCATACTGGCATGATAAACACGGGGTGGTAGTTAATGATTTTACTTTTCGGAAGTTGCCTTTCAGACCTTTAGGAAGTCCTTTTTTTAATTATGCCAAAAATATTATTAAGTACGCACTAACTACTGATGATAGCATTTCCGTAGATGTGAAAGACAGCGGTGCTGATTATTTTTTCAGATTGGTGATTAATGAGGATGAACAAGTTGAGTTTTTTGGGGCCGGCCATCATATCCCTAAGCCTCCGTTTGATATGGGTGATCCTACTTCTATTTATGAGATGTGGATTGGTAAATTGAATGATTTACCTTATAAGATCAGGAGAGAGATGTCGCATAATATATCGGCAAATACATGTTTTGATGTACAACTTAACAAACTGGAAGCGACAGAGATCAAAGCATCCGATTATATCCCGAAAGATTATGAAGTGAGAGAGTATGGCAAAAAATATGATACCAAGCCGCAACCTGACCTTACCGGGAAACAGGCTCCGGATTGGACGTTGATGGATATCAAAGAGCAGATGGTCTCGCTTTCTGAGTTGAAAAGCAAAGTTATCCTGATCGAGTTTACCGGAATAGGTTGTGGTCCTTGCATGGCTTCTATCCCTTTCTTGAATGAATTGAAAAAGAAGTATAGTGCAACCGATTTAACAGTTGTAGGAATAGAGACTTGGAACAGAAAGACGCGCTCACTCCAAAATTATGCAAACAGGCATGCTATCGGTTATACATTTTTATCAGGAAATGATGAGATAGTGGATAATTATCAGGTCGGCCTGGCTGCACCTGCTTTTTTCATACTGGATGAAAACCGGATAATTAGAAAGATAGTAAGAGGCTATAATTCGGAGAATACCGGAAAAGAAATAAGCAACCTGATAAATGAATTATTGAAATCCGGTTCATAATATCGAAAGGTTGTAGTAAAAGCCTGTAAATGACATACGGACTTTTGCTACAACCTCCTGATTGGTTGGTGTATTTTTTAATTCTTCTTCAACGTATAGTCCGTGATCCCCAGTGCCTCATAAGCCTGGAGTAACGCTTCGTCGTTATCGGAGATCATCAGTAACTTATCGTTTTCCATAAGCACCGTATTGCCTTTAGGGATGAAATAACGTCCGTCGCGCATCACCATAACCGCCAGCGTATGGTCGGGCAGGGTGAGTTCCATCAGTTTATTCCCATGCGTAAGCACTTCTGGGGTAATGTCTATTTCACTCATCGCACTCTTGATGCCTTCCGGAAGTTCGATACCGAATACATCTTTTCGTTCCGGTTCGTCGATCATATCCAGCCATTTGGCAGCCTGTGTTACGGTAGTGCCTTGTATCAGCAACGAAAGGATGGTGATAAAGAATACCACATTGAATATCAGTCCGGCATGTTCAATTCCCGCAATCATCGGATAAGTGGCGAAGATGATCGGTACGGCACCGCGCAGCCCTACCCACGATATATACAACTTCCCTTTAAAGGAGAAGTTTTTATAAGGAATCAGGCAAACGAACACGCTGATCGGACGGGCGAAGATAATCATAAAGATACCGACCGTTAGCCCGATGGGGGCAACCGGCAGCAGTTCGTGCGGGTTGACAAGCAATCCGAGCGTAAGGAACATCACGATCTGCCATAACCAGGCAAAACCGTCGAAGAACGTACCGATACTCTTTTTATGTACAATCTTGGTATTTCCTACCACCAAGCCGGCTATATATACGGCCAGGTAGCCGTTTCCTTTACATAACGTGGTGGCGGCGAAAGTAAAGAATGCAGTAGCCAACAGCAGGATCGGATACAACGATTCGTTGTCGATATCTATCTTGTTAATGATAAATACAGCTATCTTTCCTAACAGGAAACCGGCAATAGCACCCACCGACAACTGGATAACCAGCGATAAAGCAGCATCAGCCAGGTTCATCCCTGCCGTCTGGATATAAGCGATCAGTAACAAAGTCAGCATATACGCCATCGGGTCGTTACTACCACTTTCCAACTCCAATGTCGGACGAAGCCGTTCTTTCAGGTACACCCCTTTGCTTCGCAGGATAGAGAATACGGAGGCCGAATCGGTTGACGACATGACGGCCGCCATCAACAGCGACTCCGGAAGTGTCAGCGTCTCGTAGCCGGTGACCAGTTTGGACAAGTAATAGATGAAACCACCCGTTATAAAGGTGGTAGCCAATACCCCGATCGTCGCAAGGATAACCCCTTGTGGAGCAATCGGTTTTACTTCTGATATCTTCGTGTCCATACCACCTGAGAACAGAATGATACTCAAAGCCAGCATACCGATAAACTGTGCCGCATTGGGATTACTGAACTGGATACCAAGTCCGTCACTGCCGAACAACATACCGACTCCCAGGAATAATAACAAGGCGGGGAGTCCGAAACGATAACCTGCCTTACCGGCGAAAATACTGAAAAAAAGAATGACGGAAGCAATCAACAAGATTCCCTCCGCATTATGTAAAATGTCTAAGTCGTGGAACATAAGCGGAAACGGTTTACTCTAAATTATCTTTCAAAATAACGAAAAAAAACTGAAACTACAATGGTTTGAATGCCGAAAAAACAAGCTTATATACTGATTAATGAATATATTACGTATATTTGCCGGCGTAAAATAAACAC
>PPYE01047104.1_pt1 | contig 30590 bp, 35 predicted proteins | sample 1559881 | NCBI WGS metagenome assembly PPYE01 (sample SAMN08240022, study PRJNA423297) | Human gut metagenome, whole genome shotgun sequencing project. | reverse complement strand
CACGTCCGGTTCGGGGAGGAGAGGCAGGGAAATAGTCCGACTACGCCCTGCCTCTTACTCTACTCAGCACATGGCAGGGCTTCGTCTATAGTGGCGTTCATCATTGATGTATTTGCCGGATATATCGTGGGATGGTGGGTATCATCGTCCATGGAAACGACATTCGTGCTGGATGCACTGGAGCAGGCGTTGTGGGCCCGTCGTCCGTCCGGCACCATCCATCACAGCGATAAAGGCTCTCAGTATGTGTCACTGGCCTATACGGAGCGACTAAAAGAAGCAAAACTGCTGGCATCAACAGGGAGTACAGGCGACTCGTATGACAACGCGATGGCGGAGAGCATTAATGGTCTTTACAAAGCGGAGGTAATACACCGTAAGAGCTGGAAAAAACGTGCAGAAGTGGAACTGGCCACACTCACGTGGGTGGACTGGTATAACAATCGACGATTGCTGGGAAGGCTGAGGCATACTCCTCCGGCAGAAGCAGAAAAAGCGTATTATGCTTCCATCGGAAATGATGAGCTGGCAACCTGAGTTCACAGATAAAACACTCTCCAGGAAAACCGGGGCGGTTCACTGGCGCTCAATATTATTGTTCTGTGGAACACTATTTACATGGATGCAGCAATTCAGCATCTCAGGCGTGAGGAGTACCCGGTCCTGGATTCAGACGTTGAGAAACTGTCACCATTACAGTGCGGGCATATTAATATGCAAGGGCGCTATTCATTTATAGTGCCGGAATCAGTCAGTAAGGGTGAGCTGAGGGCGTTCAATGAAGATGTATGATTTATTGATTAATAGATAATTGGCTATTTTAATTAACCTCTTAACGGCGTTACTGTTCCATTGCTCCCCAAACCCCTTTATAGCGGTACGGGTGCTGGGCCTGCGGCAGGGAGGTATCAGTGAAGAAACACAAAATGACAGCTGTGAGAAAATACTGGCGCCGACAGAGTGGAAATTGCTGTGGGTTAAGCTGGAAGGAAAACCGCTTCCGTCACAGACGCCGACACTGAAATGGGCCTGTCTGAAACTGGCGAAACTGGGGCGATGGTATGACAGCAAACGCACAGGCCGCCCCGGTTGGGTAGTTATGTGGGATGGCTGGTTCAGACTTCAGGATATGGTTGAGGGTTACCTGGTGATGAAGTCTCTTGATCAGGAGATCTGATCAAGAGACAGCCCTCAGGGAGAGGGCCAGGATGAGGGTGACGATGACGGGTAACGCGTCACTTCACTTCCGACAACGCGGTCTTATCCACATAGGGTTTCATTAGCGCGTCAGCTTCCTTCTGCGCCGCCTGTACCGCGGCTTCCGGCCTTACTTTGGCATCGTTGACCACCGCCGCCAGCTGGTTCTCCATCGCCTTACGCACGGCGACGGTCTCCCAGGTGGAGTACCATGGATGGGCGTACTTCAGTTGCTCAAGCGCAATCGCCGCCCGCGGATCCTGCTGCAGATAGGCCTTCATCTCTGGCGTATCGTATGACGCCTTGCGCGGCGAGAAGTAGCCGGTGAAGCGGCTCCATGCGCCGTTCACCTCGGGGCTCACCAGATAGGTCAGGAACCGATACGCTGCTTTCTTCTGCGCCTCGCTGATGCCTTTAAAACTTACGAGGCTGGCGCCGCCGATCGGCACTGCGCGCTGCTCTTTGGCTGGCAGCATAGCTACCCCAAGCTCAAAGTCTTTGCTGTTCTCACGCATAAAGCCCAGCGCGCCGGTGCTGAGCATCGCCATCCCGAGCTTGCCGGAGAAGAACGCGGCGCTGATCTGTTTCGAGTTCAGCACCCCGGACGGCATCACCTTGTCTTTGTAGATCAGATCCTGCCAGAAGCGCAGGGCGCCGATTGTGGTCGGCGAGTTGTAATAGACCTCGCCCGGATAGTCTTCGTTAAAGTATTTTCCGCCGTTGGCGCGCACCAGCGCCGAGAAGATCCAGCCGCCGAAGTCGTCGTTGGTCGACGGCAGCATGATCCCCCACTGGCCTGTGCTCTCGTCGGTCAGCTTTTTGGCATCGGCCAGCAACTCGGCCCAGGTCTGCGGCGGCTGTTGGATCCCGGCCCGATCGAACATCGTCTTGTTGTAGTAGAGGAGCGGCGTCGAGTTATGGAACGGGATCGCATAGGTGGTGCCCATCACCTGGGCGTTCTTATGCATCGCGGGCCAGAATTCCGTTTGCAGAAAATTGCCGGCCTTTTGATCGCCATATTTAAACAGCTCATCCATCGGCAGGATCTCATCCTTCAGCGCCAGATCGGTGGTGAAGTTGGCGGACATGATCACCAGCGCCGGTGGCTGGCCGGCCTTCTGCGCCGATTCGGCTTTGATCTTGGTGGTGTCGTAGTTGCCGGTGAAGATTCCGCGCACTTCGACATCCTGCTGCGAGTCGTTGAATTGCTTAATGACGCGGGTCATCTCCATGGTCAGCTTGCCGTCCACCGGCGCCGGGAACATAAAGTCTATTTTCTCTTTCGCCAGCGCCGCGCCGCTCAGGGCAAGGCTGAGCCCAACCGTCAGGGCGGTGAGGGGTTTAAACATGATCTGTCTCCATCTGTAAATTATGCTGGGTCTCAGCATGAAAAAGATGCACATCGGCAGGCGAGAAGCCGATCGGTAGCGACTCGTCTTTCTCCGGCACCTTGCCGCGGTTGCGGCGGCTAAAGCGCAGGGTGCCGATCGGGGTGCTGACGTGGAGCAGATAATCGGCTCCCATCAGTTCTCGTTGCAGAACGGTGGCCGGCAGGCGCAGATGGTCCTCCTCCACGTGGTCGGTAATATGTTCCGGGCGAACGCCCAGCCAGACGCGGGTCTGATCCCGGTGGCGCGGCGGCAGCGGATGGCGCTGTTCTCCCAACAGTACTTCACCGTTGGCGCAGGGCAGCGACAGGAGGTTCATCGCCGGCGAACCGATAAACCCAGCGACGAACAGGTTGGCCGGGTTGGCGTACAGATACTCCGGGTGCCCGACCTGCTGCACGTGGCCGCCGTTCATCACCACGATGCGGTCGGCCATCGACATCGCCTCGGTCTGATCGTGGGTCACATAGATGGTGCTGGTTTTCAGCTGCTGATGGAGGGCCATAATGCTGTCGCGCACTTCGCTGCGCAGGCGGGCGTCGAGGTTGCAGAGCGGCTCGTCCATCAGGAACAGCCGCGGATTACGCACAATCGCCCGGGCCATCGCCACCCGCTGGCGCTGGCCGCCGGAGAGCTTCGCCGGTTTGCAGTCGAGCAGCGCCTCCAGCTGCAGCATCTGCGCCACTTTATCCACTCGCGGCTGCCAGCTGCTTTTCTCTTCCTTGCGCACCTTCATGCCGAAGGTGATGTTGTCGCGCACCGACAGATGCGGAAACAGGGCATAGTTCTGGAAGATCATCGCGAAGTTGCGATCGCGCGGCGTGGTGGCGGTGATGTTCTCATCATGCAGCCAGATTTGGCCTTCGCTGACCGGTTCCAGCCCGGCGAGCAGGCGTAGCAGGGTGCTTTTCCCGCAGCCCGACGGGCCGACCAGCACCACGAATTCGCCTTCGTGGATATCCAGCGACAGGGCGCTGAGCGCCGGTTTGCCGTCGAAACGTTTACTGATGTTTTGCAGACTGAGCATGGCAGTTAGCGCTCTTCCGTTGGGCAACTGATGTTTTCGTCGTACAGCCACGGTCCGGCGTGGTGGGCCAGCGAGTGCTGGTAGCTCACCCACTGCTCGCCGACCTGACGGTGCATCAGGCACGAGGCCGGGGAGAGATCGTAATAGGACCGGGTATCTTCGTGGCAGTACGGCACCTGATGGACGGTGCCAGGAATGGTGGAGATCAGCGCCTGGAGATACTGGGTTATGGTCAGGCTGTGGTTATGGCCGCAGAAGATGCGCGTCAGCGACGGAAAACGCTCCACCAACTCCAGCAGACGGTGGCCATTTTCGCAGGCAATAGGATCCATCTGCGCATTGCCCAGCGGCAGCGGCGGGTGGTGCATAAAGATCGTTGCCGGTTTGTCGCCGCCCTCGAACAGCTGGGCTTCCAGCCAGCCGATGGTCTCGTCGGTCAGCCAGCCTTTTGACGTGCCGGCATGACTGGAGTCGATAAACAGCAGGCGGGTGGCGAAGTCATCCACCACATAGCGCATATTTTGCGGATCGTTGCCCAGCTGCGGGCACAGCGGGTGAAGATGTTCGAGAAAATGGGCTTTGTCGTCGTGGTTGCCGGGGATCAGATACAGCGGATAGTTCAGGCTGCCGAGGATCTGGCGGGCCACCTGATACTCCTCCGGGCGGCCGCAGTTGACGATATCCCCGCTCACCACCACCGCGTCCGGGCGCTCGCGCAGTGCGTTAAGCTGGGAGACCACGTCGGCGTTGGCGGCATTGACGTCGATAAAGCCATACAGCTTCTCGCCGCGGCTGCGAAAATGGGTATCGGAAATGTGTGCTAACAGCATGAATCACTCCTTATTTGATCCCGGAGAAGCCGAAGCTCCGCAGGAACTGTTTCTGAAAAAGGATAAACGCCAGCATCAGCGGCAGGCAGACCATCAGCGTCCCGGCGCCGATGGTGCCCCACTGGCCACCGGATTCGGCGCCCATGGCGAAAGAGACCAGCCCGACGGTCAGCACCTGCTTATCGGGATCGTTGAGCATCATCAGCGGCCACAGGTACTCGTTCCAGTGGTAGGTAATGCTGACGGTAGCGAAGGCCAGCACCGACGGCCAGGACATCGGCAGCAGCACGCGGAACAGCACCTGCCACCAGCTGCAGCCCTCCATCAGCGCCGCCTCCTCCAGCTCTTTCGGAATGGCGAGGAACGCCTTACGCATTAGGAATACGCCGAACGCCGAGGTGAAGTAGGGCATCATCACCCCGATGAGGGTGTTGAGCAGACCGAAGGTTTTCAGGGTCAGCATGTTCGGCACCATCATCACTACCGGCATGATCATCAGCTGCACCAGGAACAGGAGAAACAGCGTCTGCTTGCCGCGAAACTCGTGACAGGCAAAGACGTAGCCGGCGGTGGTGATGGTCAACAGCTGCACGAAGAAGGTGCCGAAGGTGAAGATAATTGTGTTGGCGTACAGGCTCAGCCAGTCGGCGCTGTTCCAGGCGTCGCGGAAGTTATCGAGAGTCAGCGGCAGGCGCGGCAGCAGCGAGGCCATATCGTCGCCGAAGGTAGTTGCGCTGAATGAGGTGGTCAGCATCCAGATAAACGGGCTGACCCACAGCAGCGCCAGGCAGCACATTAATACTGTGAGCGTAAAGGGCGACGAGCGACGCAGGCGCAGCCACAGCGGACGCGCAGCGGCGGGTGTGTGGACCAGCAGCGGCGAGATGTCAGCGCTCATAGTGGGCTCCTTTCTCCAGCAGTTTCAGGTTAATCAGCGAGAAGGCGAACAGTCCGGCCAGGGTCAGGAAGGTGGCTGCGGAGGCTTTACCAAGGTCGTGGGTATCCCAGGTGAGATTCTGGATGTAATAGAGCAGCACGGTGGTGGCGTTATCCGGCCCGCCGCGAGTCATCACCGCCACGTGGTCAATCTGGGTGATGGAGTAGATCAGCGCGGTGGTGATCACAAAGCTCAGCGTCGGGCGCAGCAGCGGTAGCGTGACCTTAAAAAAGACCTGCGTGCGGGTAGCCCCCTCCATCAGCGCCGCTTCCCGCGTCGAGGCCGGAATGCTCTGCAACCCGGCGAGGAAAAACAGCATGTAGTAGCCGGCGAACTTCCACACGCCGATCAGCGCCAGGGCCAGCAGCGCGCTGTTGCTGCGCCCCAGCCAGTTGTTGTTCATCGGCCCGAACAGCTTTGCCAGATAGTGGTCGAGCAGGCCGAGGCCGGGCATAAAGATAAACAGCCACAGTGCAGCGGCGCTGACCATCGGGATAATCATCGGGAAGAAGAAGGCGGTGCGCAGCCAACGGTTGACGCGATGGTTCTCGCTCAGGGCGACCGCCAGCAGCAGGGCGAGCGTCACCCCGGGCATCACCGTCAGCAGGATATAGAGTAGGTTATTGCCCAGCGACTGCCAGAAGACGTTATCGGCAAACAGGCGGGCAAAGTTATCCAGCCCGACGTATTGCGCGTTGGCCATGCGGGTATCAAACAGGCTGTCATACACCGAACGCCCCAGCGGAAACCAGGTAAACAGCAGTAAAAACAGCAGGGAAGGCGACAGGATCAGCCAGGGAAGCCAGGTCTTTCTCATGGTTACGCACATCTCGTTCAGCCATTTATCGAAGCCCTAATTGTGGGAAGCTATGATTACAGAGGTATGACGGGGAAACGATGGTTTGATGAAGCAACGGGGAAAACGCCGGGCGAGCGGGCCGCCCGGTGGAGGAGAACCATCATAAGTCGGCTTTCAGCACCGCGCGGTAGCGGGCTTTGCCTTCGCGAACGTGTTTCAACGCTTCGTTAATTTGCGACATAGGGAACAGCTCGGTGGTCGGAGCCACTTTGCTGCGTCCGGCGAACTTCCTCAGCGTGCGCAGTTCGGATGGGTTACCGATCGCCGAGCCGGAGATGCTGCAGTCGTCGCCGATAAGGGTAAAGGCCGGTACCGGGAACGGCTTCATCACCGCGTCGACGGTGTGGAAGTTGCCGCCCTAGGACAGGGCTTCGAAGTACGGCTGCCAGTCAAGATCCACCGCCACGGTGTTGATGCTCAGGTCAAACTGCCCGGCCAGCACTTTTAAGGCTTCAGGATCGCGGCTATTGACTACGCGATCGGCGCCCATCGCCCGCAGCAGCTTAATGGCGATATGGCCGAGGCCGCCGATGCCGATCACCCACTGCCAGTCGGCACGCAGCTTATTGGCGAAGCCGCCGCAGCGCGCTTGGCTGAAAAAAATGTCCTGCTAACGCCATCCGGCAGAGCATCCGCCCTGGCATTTATGATGACCTTGCGTGCCGATCGTCGCTATAAAGACGCTCAACCGCTTCCCTTGGTAACCTGACGCAGTTGCCAATTGACCTGTCAATATGAGTTCACCGGAACGACACGAATGAATTCTTGAACTCACGCACAGTTCTTATAAAGATGATTTCCCAGTCAGCCCAAACACCAATATAGTGATTACTAAATCACTATATTGGTGTTTGGGCTACTGATATCCATCCTTCTTCCGTAAAGGCCGGGGCGGGTATCAGCAGGCATGACGCTGATACCACGCAAAAGGAACAAATAATATGAATCAGACAATGAAGTTTTCAGGGGCAGTCTGCCCTTCCGTCATTCCTCTGGATGACAGCGGTCAGATAGACCTCACGGGGCTGGAAAAACATATGGCACGCCTTTCTGATTCCGGCATCAACGGCATTCTGCTATCAGGTACCATCGGGGAATTTGCCACAATGAGCGTCCGCGAACGGGCAATGCTCATCCTGGAAGCCCGGAAAATGAGTGACCTCCCTTTGATTGCCCATATTTCATCTACCGTTGAAGAGGACATGCTTTATCTGGCTGATGCCGCCTATGACAGTGGCTATGACGCAGTAATGGTACTGCCACAGTATTACTACGCCCAGACATCCCGTCAGTTACTTAGCTATTTCCGCAGTCTTGACCGTAAACTTGCCGGTGACTGGTTTATCTATAACTTCCCGGCCAGAACCGGATGTGATGTGGATGCTCACCTTGTCAGAATGCTGGCGGAAAGCTGCCCGCGGTTTATTGGCATCAAAGATACTGTGGACTGTGCGTCTCACACCCGGGCCATCGTCAACGCGGTCACACCGCTGAGAAAAGATTTTGCCGTATTCGCCGGTTTTGATGAGTACTTTGTACCCAATCTGATGAACGGAGGCGCCGGAGTTCTTTCCGGACTGAATAATGTGGTGCCGGAGCTTTTTGCCCAAATTATGCGGGCCTATCGGGCCGGCGACCTCAATGAAGTCGCCGGATTACACAAAGAAATTGGGCGACTTTCCGGGATATATGCCATTGGTGATGATTTTGTCAGTACGATCAAAACCGCCATTTCCAGAAAGTATGGCTACATGACGCCGGTCTCACGGAATCATAACGGCCAGTTAACAGCCGACCAGGCAGACTGCCTAGACAAATTGTTCGGTCTGTAACCGCAAAAGGACAGGAGGCACATCATGAAAAAAGACATCATTTATACCACCGGGGCTCCTGCCCCCGGTGGGGCATTATCTCAGGCGGTGAAAGCCGGGGAAACCATTTATCTCGCCGGTCAGGTCGGTTTTGACCCGCATACCATGCAAGTGGTCTCAACAGATTTCGATGAACAGGCCCGTCAGGCGTTTAAAAATTTGCTGTCGGTGGCAGAGGCCGCAGGAGGGAGTGATAGGGATATTGTGAAGCTGAATGCCTATCTGACCGACGTGAACATGTTCCCGCGATTTAACGCCATTATGTCGGAATACTTTTCGCCACCGTACCCCGCCAGGGCTACGTTGGGTATCGCCGCCCTGCCGCAGGGGGCTGTTATTGAAATTGAAGCCATCATGGTGCTCTGACTGGCCGTATCTGACATTAAAAAGGGACGATAATGAATATCAAAAAAACAGTTGAAAAAATTCCGGGAGGAATGATGCTGGCCCCCCTGTTTCTGGGGGCGGTACTGCATACCTTCTGGCCAGGTACCGGCAAATACTTTGGTTCATTTACTAATGGCATGATCACCGGCGTGGTCCCCATCCTCGCTGTCTGGCTGTTCTGTATGGGCGCCTCCATTAAAATCAGTGCAACCGGGACCGTTCTCAAAAAGTCTGGCACACTGGTAGCCACAAAAATCGCCACTGCCTGGGTCTGTGCCTTTGTTTTTGCCCAGCTCCTACCGGAAGGGGGAATGGTAAAAACAGGTTTCTTTGCCGGTTTATCTGTTCTGGCGATTGTTGCGGCGATGGATATGACCAATGCCGGGCTTTATGCTTCCCTGATGCAGGAGTACGGCACAAAAGAAGAAGCCGGTGCTTCTGTACTTATCTCGCTTGAGTCCGGCCCCCTGATGACGATGATTATTCTGGGGTCCGCCGGGCAGGCAACGTTCGAACCTGAACACCTCGCCGGCGTCCTGATCCCCTTTCTGGTGGGGTTTTTGCTGGGTAATCTTGATCCCGAACTTCGGGAATTGTTTTCCAGGGCCACCAAAAGTCTGATCCCATTCTTTGCATTTGCGTTGGGGAATACCATTAATCTTGGCGTCATCATCGACACCGGACTGCTGGGTATTCTTATGGCTCTGGCAGTCATTGTTATCACAGGCGTACCACTGATAATCATGGATATCATGCTGGGTAAGGGCCGTGGCACGGCTGGAATTGCCGCATCGAGTACTGCTGGCGCTGCCGTGGCCACTCCGTTGCTGGTAGCCGAGATCGCGCCGGACTTCGCTGAGGCCGCACCGGCAGCCACCACTCTGGTGGCATCCTGTGTGGTGATCACCGCCATTGTCGTGCCGGTGATCACTGCGTTGTGGGCAAAACACGGAGCCTCCCGCGTCAGAGCAACGTAAGGCCGAACGCCGCTCACGGGTTATCATGACCTGTGAGCGGACCAGTCATATACCGCATAACTTTTCAGACATCATGCCAGCGGCTTTCATCACCGCGTTCGCATACTCAGGTATTTTTTCCTCAGGCATCTGAAAACGAACCCCGGAAATACTTATTGCGGCAACAACGGCCTGATCACTGTTAAATACCGGCGCGGCAATACAGGTGACATCGTCGACATCTTCCTGATTATCAAACGCCCATCCCTGCAGGCGGACCACCTCCAGCTCAGCTTTCAACGCTTTACGTGTTGTAATTGTCCGGGCAGTAAACGCAGGAAGGTGTTCTGTGGGTAAAAGAGCATCAATGTGGTCTTCCGGAAGCCAGGCCAACAACACTTTCCCAAGGGAGGAACTGTGCAGGGAAAGTCGTTTTCCCGTCCAGCTGCGAACGATAATCGCATTCTGGCTTTCTTTTTTCGCCAGATAGATGCCGGTGGAACCATCCAGAACGCCCAGATGGCAGGCAAGACGGGTCTGGTCACGGAGAAAAACGAGTGACTCTTCAGCCAGTTCACGAAAATCAAAATCCTGAATGGCTTTATTACCAAGCTCGTAAAAGATTAGCCCCAGATAATACCGGCCATTTTTTTGTCTCAGAAAGGCATGCGTGGTCAGGCTGGCAAGCAGGGCCGAGGTGGTGCTTTGAGGCAATCCGACATTCTGGTGAATTTCACTGTAGGTGGCAGAGCCTTTCCCGGCAATAAAATGAAATATTCGGGCAGCTTTATCAATGGCAGGCGTTTTAGTTGCGATCATATCCACTGTTCTTCGTAAGCCCCCTTTTTAATGAATTGCAATGCTGTAACAAACCATCATCCTGCCACAGGATACGATAATTTACCAAAGTTTCACTGACATAACAGCAAGTCCCTTCTCTTTCTCAAGTGATGGTGTAGTGGCGACTGACCCCTGGCAGGGCGATGGACCACTACGTGAACCATCACCCCACACACAGGGTGTTTTATGTGCAGTTGTCAACCACTGAATCGTCACCCCAAAGGGGCCCCCACGATTCAGAAGTTGACAATTCGGGACCTGAGAGGAAATAAAAGCTAGAAGAAACCACTGTACGTCTCTCATCCACGCTCGTAAGCGTCCCTCACGGCCCGCTAACGCGGAGATACGCCCCGACTGCGCACAAAGGCTCTCTCATAGCTGAAAGCGGGTGTGGCTTAGCAGGATGGAAAAGGGTAAGGTGAAATCTATCAATCAGTACCGGCTTACGCCGGGCTTCGGCGGTTTTACACCTGTGCTACATGTAACCTCCGTATGCCGCCTTACATGCGCTGACGCGCATTATTTGCCTTGTTCCGTCTGAAAGTAATCACTATGATTAAATATGATTAACAACTAATCGGATATGCAAATGAAAAACAATGCCGCACAAGCAACAAAAGTAATTACCGCGCATGTGCCATTACCTATGGCTGATAAAGTCGACATCCGGACAGGTTATCGACCATCAGGCTGTACAGGCCTGGGCGGACAGCCTCAGTACTGACAATCCGTTACCGGTGCCTCGCTGATGGAACTGAAGTGGACCAGTAAGGCGCTTTCTGATTTGGCGCGATTATATGATTTTCTGGTACTGGCCAGTAAACCCGCTGCCGCCAGAACGGTACAGTTCCTGACACAGGTACCGGTCATTCTGTTAACTCATCCACGTATGGGAGAACAGTTGTTTCAGTTTGAAACCAGGGAGGTCAGACGGATTTTTGCAGGCGAGTACGAAATCCGTTACGAACTTAATGGACAGACTATTTATGTATTGCGCCTGTGGCACACACGAGAAAACAGGTAGATTGTGTGTCGGGACAACTTTAACATAGCCTGCAGGTATTAATTCTGGAGCATTGTTATCAGGCCAGATATTTTGCATTCCATTAAATAATCTTGTAGGAGATAAAATGAATTACGATGAAATAACGAAAAGCACTCATCAACCCAGTTGGAGAGTAATGCACGGCTCAGTTCGACACCCTGTCGGGCAAAGATTTCACTCTGACGATACAGTATAAGTTCCACTGGAAACAGAGTCGGAGAGGCCGGAAAAGATTGTGGTACGGTAGGGCCTACAATAGTTGGAGGCATTCTACGAGAAATACGTCCTTCTCTTTGCCAGAGGCGTAGCCATTTAAAAATCAGGTTGTTATCAACGCCATGTTCCCGGGCCAGTTGTGCAACATTGGCATTTGGTTTCGAAGCCAGTTCAACCATATAAAGCTTAAATTCATTAGAAAATATCCGGCGGGTCCCGGAGCGCCAGTCTATAGGTTTATCCATCAATAGAACTCCGTCTAATTTAGAAGGAGCTCTAATTTAGTCTGCAAGAATCAGGAGTATACGATTTATAAAATCTGGCTTAGATGTAGCTGACTCATCAGTAATGGGTTATCACTATAGTCAACAGGAATTGCTACTACGGACGGACCACAAACATCCATTGCTGCGCGAAGTGTTGGCTCAAGAGTGTCGGCACTTTCCACAGCGAATCCCCTGGCACCAAATGCGTCGGCATAAACTTTAAAATCAACGGCTCCAAATTCCACCCCGGAAAGTCGTTTGTATTTTTTTTCTTCCTGAATTGCCACCATGTTGTAGGCATTGTCCACCCATATGATATGCAGCACGTTTGCGTTAAGCCGCACGGCTGTTTCCAGCTCCATGCCTGATTGTAGAAAACCACCATCACCGGATACCGAGACAATTTTATGATCCGGATTGACCAGCCAGGCGCCAATCGCCCACGGCAGAGCCACCCCCATGGTCTGCTGACCGTTCGACATCAGGATCTGGCGTGCCCGGAAGCTGTAAAGATAGCGGGCAATCCATATGTGAAAGCTGCCCATGTCTACAGTGAGTGTTACATCATTGTTTACGATGTCCTGCATGGCACGCACGATGCGCAGAGGATGCAGGGCAAACTGATTGAGTGATGCACCACGTTGGTTGAGCAGTTCCCGCTGATGTTTACGATCGGAAAGGATTTCAGAGAATTGTGAGCATAGTTCCTGTTTGTGTGTTATACGGGCAGCCAGCAGGTCCAGCGTTGCAGCGATATCTCCAACGAGCTCAAGTGCTGGACTATAATTTTGTTCTTCATAAGCAGGCAATACATCAATATGTACCAGTATTGCATCGCCACTGTTCCACATGGACGGTTCGTATTCCACCGGATTATACCCAATACAAATTATCAGATCTGCCTGGTGCAGTAATTTATCTCCAGCCTGATTGTTAAACAGACCAACACGTCCGGCAAATCGGGAGAAGTGTTCCTGACTGACCGCGCCAGCGGCCTGATAGGTACTTGTGACCGGAATTCGGCTTTTTCCCAGTAATTTATGCAATGCTGTGCTGTTTGTGGGCTGACTGGCCATCAGTCCCAATAAAATGACAGGTTTTTTGGCGTGTTCGATAAGTTTTGCCGCTTCGTTTATAGCTGATACCGGAGCCGGCCCCATGGACGTGGCAGTGCTGCCGGGTAAAATGGTCCCGGTCGCTGGCTGGTCGATTATATCTTGTGGCAGGCTGACAAATGCACTGCCAGGTCTGCCCTGTTCGGCTGTGCGAAACGCATTTGATATCACTTCGGTAATCGTATCCGGAGAATTTACCTCCACGGCATATTTAGTTACCGGACTGAACATTGCGACTGTATCCATACTCTGATGTACAAGTTTCGCCTTGTCTGCGCGTCTTACATTTCCTCCCAGTGCCACCACAGGATCTCCTTCACTGTTGGCGGTAGCGATACCGGTTATCAGATTTGAACAGCCTGGCCCGGACGTAACCAGTGCGACTCCGGCTTTACCTGTCAGCCGTCCTACCGCTGCCGCCATAAATGCGGCATTTGCTTCATGGCGTACAGGTATAATGTCAATAGATGAATCCAGTAAAGAGTCAAAAACTTTGTCGATTTTAGCACCGGGAATACCAAAAACTTGCCTGACACCCTGTGCTTCCAGCTGTCCGACGACCATATCAGCACCATGTGACCACTGGTGTATTTGTTTATTACTCACGGTTATTATCCTGTTCATTCTCGACGGAGCGGATCGTTGCATCAAGGTCGTTGAAATTGAGGTTTGCACGTAAAAAAGCACTGTCATCAGGAAGGTCAATCACCAGCCTGTGAATTTCACCAAAAGTAAGAATTCCTTTTTCGAGCTGATAGTCGAGAAGATGCCCGCCACCCAGGTGGTCTTCTGTAATGAAATGTTCGTGATATCCTGCAACATTAATCCCCTGCATATGTTGTGGTGTACGAAAACCGACTAATATTCCTTCTCGTTGTCTGAAATGAAACTCTGGTTGAGAGTCAAGGATATCCATCATCGCCCGATAAGGTGGAACTTGTCGCGGAACAGTGCGGGTATGTGCATAACGAAAATATCCATCAATACGTAAGGCGCAAAAGAGATTATCAGAAGAGAGTTGCTGGTCTATTACGTCGTGGATTTGTTGTCGGCTGACTGCTGTGTCGAAAGCCTTGCGATACTGTGGCCGGAACCAGGTCATTACGGCAAAAGGTGTTTTTTGATCTGCTTTCGCAATCCGTGCACTACCGTCGGAACGTAACTGATATACCTGACTGTTGAAAGCAATCATCTCACCGTCAAGTTCATTAAAGGTACCCAGACCAAAATCACCGTGTGTAAGCAGGCTGGCAATTGTTTTATCTCCCTCATAAACACCACTTAATAATGCGCTCATGAGAGATGTCTGGTAGATAACACTGCCGGGGTTCCGGGCAGAGAAGCTGCGCAGTGTTTCACACAAACATTCTTCACAGTCATCTGTTGATAAATGGGGTCTCATTCATGGCCTCTTCAACTTTATTTATAAATTTAAATAAATATTGACTCGATTCAGTCAGTAGTTCCAATATGGAAACCATACAGGTTTGAGACGTTTTTTATATGGAACTTCGTGGATTACGATATTTTGTGGCGGTCGCGCGTGAACGGCACTTTACCAGAGCAGCCAAAGTACTGGGCATTTCTCAACCTCCGCTGAGTCAGCAGATCAAACGGCTTGAAGAGGAAGTGGGGACGCAGTTGTTCAGACGACTGACACGAGGTGTGGAGCTTACAGATACTGGAGAGGCTTTCTATGAGGATGCCTGTAAGATCCTGATGATGAGTGATGCAGCTATGGAGAAAGCTCGTGGAATTGCGCGTGGAATAAACGGTAGCTTATCAATAGGAATCACCAGTTCTGATGCTTTTCACCCGCAGATTTTCGCGCTTATCCGCAAGTACCAGCTACAAAACGCGGCGATCACCGTGCATCAGACAGAAGCTAACATGGTATCCCTGATGACGATGCTGGCAGAAGGTGAACTGGATATCGCTTTTGTGCGTTTGCCATGTGAGAGTAGTAAAGCATTTGAGTTGAGAATCCTTGATCAGGAGTCGATGCTGGTAGCTCTGCATCGTGATCATTATCTCTCCGGGAGCGAAGCTCTGGAGCTGGAACAACTTCATGATACTCCAGTTATCTTGTTTCCACAGGAAATTGCACCGGGACTGTATGAATGTGTTTACCGCAGTTGTGAGACGGCCGGAATAGATATGCAGCATGCGCTCCAGTCATCACAGCTCTCCTCTTCCCTGAGCATGGTGGACGCTGGGTGTGGTTTCGCTCTGGTTCCACAGTCGATGTCTGCCATTTCTCCACCTAATATCACCTACCATTCGCTGATTTCTCCGGCTCTCTTTACTGATATTGCCCTGTGCTGGCGGCATTTTGAACGATCTCAAACAGTGCGACGTTTTCTTACCATGCTTAACTGAACTCTGATACCTGCGTTTGCTATAAGTGCTCTGATCGTGGAGTTGTATTTCTGGTCTGAATTTATTACTGTGGATGCTTTATCTTCATATGATAATATCCCGAGAACAGGATATCCTGCTGGGCGTTCTGAAGTTTTTCGGTGCCAGACAGTTAAAGCAGCTTTACATGTCAGGGAAGCTGTTGTACCGGGGAATAAAACACGCCAGCTCGCCGGATGAGGGGCGTTTCGCAGAAAATGTTGTCAAAACAATGCAACGTGACTGTATCTGTACAATGCTCAACTCTGACAAGTTAGTAGCAAAAAAGAACCTTGAGGGTATGTTCGAGTACTATAACAAATAGCATTCTCACCGTGCGCAGTGGGATTTCCCGCTACGGTGGCGAACCAGTAATGTGGGAGAGTGATAACAATTATTTGTATATTCAGGGGATATTTACATATATCTCATATGTGTTCACGGGAGAATGAACACCATCCGGAGAAAATACCAGTATCACCAGACTGGTATTTTCAACTTTGATATTCCCCTGCATTAACGATACTGGATACTGTCCTTCAGGATTTTTTCCGCCATTTTAAGGAGTTTTGTACTGCCTTCATAAGTGATATGAACAAGATGTATTGAGCCATTTATTGTTGCAACACCAACCATATGTTCACCTTTTGTTCCTATAAGTACACAGGGGCCCCATACAGCATTCAGTTCCAGACTACCAATACACTCAGGGGCCTCAATGACACCAAGGTTAGAGATGGTTAAATCTGGAGCTAATTGTTTTTTGTCGTAACTTATTACATGATTAATGTCATTGCTCGTCATAAACGGTTCTGCGCACAGAATCAGTGATTCAATTCCTTTCTTTGTTTTAACCCTGTCAAGAGTTTCAGATATATTGCCTGCAACAGACCAAATCGTGGACGTGTCATCCAGTTTATATTCATGTGTTGGTATCAGAGCATAAAAACAAAGCCCATAATCCAGTTCTGTATGCTTTCTTGCATTAACAGGGGTACAAATTCTGATTTTATGTTCAGACTGTTCAGATAAATTATTCCGGGCCATAGCCAGTGCTGCTGAAAGCAAACAGTGTGTCGTAACCTGTCTTTTTTTTGCATTTTTTATGATACTATCTGTCAGTTCTGAAGAAAGTTTCAGTCGAATAACCTTTAATTTTTCCTGATTGCGCTCAGCATACCCCCTGGGGTCAATAACATCCTGAAGACTCATTTTATCCGGAGGTCTTGACTGGGGCGACTGCATATATGTCTGTTCAAGTGAGGGAAGTAAAGGCAATGCAGGCAGGTCTCTTCCTGCAACAATAGTAATTAAATCCCTGATAAAAGACGATACGGAAAGTCCGTCAGCAATAACATGATGAGTTGTTACAATAACAATACACTTTTGTTCATCATGTAACAATGCTATCTTCATCAGGGAGAAATCACCATTTCTAAATGGTGAGGCATATTCACTTTCTATCTCGCTTTCAAGTGATGATATCTTTCTGAGATTTACCGTTCTGACTCTGATTGTTACCTGGTCATCATAAAAAAAACACAGTTCATTGTCATCATTAACATCAACACCGGCACAAATAAGAGGATGTCTTTTTTGTAGCTTATTTATTGCCCGGAGCCACTCATCCAGCGTGGTTCGCCCGGTAACTTCAGCTGAAACAGTGAAATGCTTGGGACCGAAGGTATCTATCTTCCATGTATACTGTTCAAGAGCCCCGAGAGGTCGTAACTGATATTTTTTTGATACTGTATCCATATCAAACTCCAAATATCTGAATATGATATTTTTCATGAAAAATGATAATGGGGACAGAGTCAATGCAATGACAAAACTATGGACTCACTCCCCCCTTCTCTTACTATAGATTACCACAATCAAATTTCAATTTTTATTTCAAAAAGCACGTCCGCTATGGTATATAACCATTTTTATATCATGTCGGGGTAAATGTTATATAAAGGTGCGCGAGTTAATGATAAAATTGTTTTATAATGAAAGTGATTGCACGATGATATAATCACGGAGCAAAATGAAAAATAGTAAATTTGTTGGCTTTGATTTTTTCCGTTCCAGGAACGCTGAACACCAGTGTGAGTATGCTGAATGCTCTCCGGCAGATAACCTCCTTCCTGATTGCAATCCTGATAAAAATATTTTATTGTGAGTAAAACAAGATGAAAACACATATATTACATTCTGATATGATGGGGTCATCATAAGGAAAATGAGGGGCGTTGATGTCCGGACGTGTGTTTATAGCCTTTTATCTGTCATAGGTATGATTCGCTGTCGGTATTGCTTATCCATGAGTGAGAACTGGCAAAAGAAACAGATGTTTTTTTCATTGTGAAAATTTCTGTCCTGGGTTTTGTGGGGATTTTTTTGAGCACAATATATAAAATTTGATTCCCGACTGGATGCACTGTTACAAATAGAGGAAAAGACAAGTATTCAGATCGAATTACTGGAAAAAAGACTGTATGAACTGAGGTCATTTCAGGAGAATATCATAACAGAGGCAAAGCGCCACGAACATAATTGACGCTATTCATCCATAACACCACAATATACAACTGTTTGTTGAATCATTTTTCCGAATATCTTCTGGGGGTAATCGAGAAGTATTGTCTGAATATACTGATGAAGTATGATGTACTGGCATAGCCACATTTTTCAGATACCGTCATTACTGAATGGCCCTGCTCAAGCATTTTTTTTGCACTAATCATTCTCACATCAAGCAGTATCCTGCTGAATGAAGTTTTTTCTGATAATAGTTTTTTCTTGATCAGGCTCTCACTCATATAAACATAGTCAGACACATCTTTCATTAGCCAGTTACCCAAAACAGAATGGACTTGCCAAAGCTCTGAGAGAAATTGGCCGCATCGAGCGGACGTTGTTTATGCTGGACTGGTTCCGTGATCCTGGCCTGCGACGACGCGTGCAGGCTGGGCTGAATAAGGGTGAGGCCCGTAATGCTCTTGCGCGAGCGGTATTCATGCACCGGCTGGGTGAAATCAGGGATCGTGGGCTGGAGAATCAGAGTTATCGCGCCAGTGGGCTGACGTTACTGACTGCGGCGATCACGCTGTGGAATACGGTATATATAGAAAGAGCCATTGAGTCACTGAAACGAAAAGGCATCCCGATTAATGAGCAACTGATCTCTCATCTTTTTCCCCTGGGCTGGGAACATATCAATCTGAGCGGAGATTACGTCTGGCGTAATAATCTTAAACTGGGGGCCGGAAAATACCGGTCATTACGCACTGTTGATACTGAATTGTACAAAAAGCAGTCTTAGCGTGGGATATTTTCCGTTTTCCATGCGGACCCCATCCTAGTTACGATATCTGAATCGTTATATACTGTGTATATACGTAGTAATGACGAGGTGATAAATGGCACAGGTTAATATGAGTTTAAGAATCGACGCTGAACTGAAGGATGCTTTTATGGCCGCTGCAAAAAGCATGGACCGTAATGGCTCTCAGTTAATCCGGGATTTTATGCGCCAGACCGTTGAACGGCAGCATAATACCTGGTTCCGTGACCAGGTTGCTGCAGGACGTCAGCAACTCCAGCGCGGCGATGTGCTTCCCCATGACATGGTCGAATCTTCTGCCGCTGCATGGCGGGATGAAATGAGCAGGAAGGTTGCCGATAAATGATGGAGATATTCTGGACCATGCTGGCCAGCCAGGACAGGAAGCGCATTCGTGAGTACATTGCGGAGCAGAACCTGATGGCCGCCATTGAACTGGACGAACGGATTGGTTATTCAGCCAGCAGCCTGGCCGGGCAGCCGTATAAAGGCCGCAACGGTCGTGTGGAAGGTACCCGGGAACTGGTTATTCACCCGCATTTTGTTCTGGTTTATGAGGTCGATAGCCAGTGGGGAAAAGTGTATATCCTGCGTGTATTGCATACTGCACAGAAGTGGCCATAGAGGGGCTGTCCGGATATAAAAACGTCTGACGGAGATGCAAGAACCATGAATAATGATGAGCTGACCACCAGACGTGCGCAGGCGATTGCCGAAGACAGGTGTTTCTCGAAAGGACGTCTGCGCGATGAATTCAGAATGAAGCCAGCCCCCGGTGCTGAGCCGGTAAAGTGGTATAAAAACACTTATGGTGACAGGTTTGCTGTATACAATACAATTCTCTTGGTGTGGGATATTTTCCGTTTTCCAAGCGGGCCCCGATATACAGGTAACTCTGTCCACTATCCACTAAAGATAATCTTCGTACTGTTTCAGTGGAAGTATCTCCAACGCCATAATTTCTTCTGAATTAACTATATAGGTGTCAGGATAAAAATCAGCTAGGACTTTAAATTTATGCTTTTGACAAAATGCCAGAAGGTTTTCCCTGAGGTGTTTTACGTTTACGCACATTTTTTCCTGACAAAACGCCTGCCATCTCAAAATTAGAACTAGTGTTAGACATATACTCAAGCCTATCTCTTATTTTTAGATACATCTACTGTCAGGTATTTCAGGGGGGCAGCTCATATGTTATTTATTAATAATCATTATTAATGTATTGTGAAGAAGTTTATTGCAGTCTTAGTGGATTTTTCTGCCAAAAAGGTACAGGCAATGTAAGATATGAGATAAACACAAAATGTTTTCATTAAAAAACATTTTTTAAGCATTATGATTATTTTATTGTGTACTTCAATATAAAATACGAAGGGTACGTCTTGCACATTTTTTGTCTGACAGATTCATGTCCAGGGGATAATTTAACGGAAGCAAAAAGCCTTGCGGAGGCGTTCGATCACTATAAGGAATGGTATCCGCATTAGTGAGCTGGGTTATCGTTCGCCGAAGGAATATCTGCAGCTGCGAGCCAGTAATGGGTTAAGTGATAGCAGGTGTCTGGAAATATAGGGGCAAAGATACTAAAAAGATAAGTAACATTGGCGTTGACATGTGTGCAGTAGAATGATAGTGGTTGTCCTTATCTGTACAGGTAGATAACAAGCTTTCCAAGAAAAGAGAATATAAAACTAATCAATAAATCACTTAATATTAATTAAAATGGAGTTTTATATGTTACCTATTAGCTCATCCACATCCAATAGTATTTCATGGCCTCAGAATGAGGTCTGCTCCACCTCAGCACAACAAGGGGGGGGGCAAAAAACAAACAGAGCGATAAAAATAACACAAACATTACCAAGACCAAAACTGACTTTAAATTTTGATATAACCCCCCGCCCCTGTATCGGTAGGGGGCTAGCAGGTGAAGTATTTAAGGATCAAGATAATCTTGGATATGTTATCAAAAGGTATAATAACGCTAATTCGAGTGATGCACAAAAAGAATGTCTTTTATTTAACAGATATTATGGTGAAGGCAGTGCCGAATTATTTTCTGAAAACGGACGTACCTGTTTACGTATGCTGGAGGTTCCCGGTGTACCATTAACGAAAATGAGTCAGTTTCCTGAAGATGCCGACAAAATGTTTCTGGATATGATTATTGACATGGGGGAGAGTAAAATTATTCATGGGGATTTACATATGGGAAATATTTTATTTGACGAAAATAGTCATCGTTTTTGGCCAATTGATTTTTCAAATAGTTACGACAATTATTATTCACTTAACAAAGATAGCAAATTATTTGCAAATGAGATGGCAGAAAGAGAGTTTTGCTCAATATTAAAAAGTTTGCGGGAAAATTCCATAAGCAATATATAGAAAAATGGTATTTTCGGCATTGTTCACTGATATTCTCGCGACTACGCGCGTAAGCGACCCTGACGGCCCGCTTACGCGGAGATACGCCCAAAACCCTTGCCGGGACTACTCCGACCACGCACAGGGGCATTTTCATCGCCGAAAGCCCACATGGCCTCGCAGGGTGGGATGGGGAACTGGTGATATCCGGACGACCGTCCCGGCCTACGCCGGGCTTCGGCGGTTTTTCTCCTGTGCCATATGCAACAACAGAGTGCCGCCTTATATGCCGCTGACGCGGCATCCGGAAAACATCCTCCTCGTCCTGAAGAACGTGTAGGATGTCAAACTCCTTTCCTGGTCCAGCCATATTTTTTGAATGCAGGCGTTGCTTCATCAGTTTGTAGCCATGCTGCAAATCGACGGGTTTCATCATTTGCATCCTGACGTACGGTAATGTTCATATCACGCCATATAACGTAGTCTGGAGCTATTTCCACGACATCACCAATATCAGGATTACTGGCCGCCCAGTCAGCCCAGGTTATCCAGACATCTGCTTCAGGCTGATTCTCAAGTGCCTTACGTGCACTCCCACTATTGGGCGCATACAAAATAATATTTTTCCGGATTGCTGCGACCGTTTCTATGTTCCCCTTGCGTCCTGCAATATCTTCCCAGACGCCAGTACCTGATGTATTACTGGTACCACCACCATCATTAACGATAATACCAATTCCGGCTCTGGTCAGGTCGTCAATACTCCGGATATTTTTAGGATTACCTTTCTTTACCAGTAAAATGCTTTTACGCAGATAAAGAGGCTGAATATCTTTTTCACTGAATCTGTCTTTATGGTCCCTAATGATAGCCAGAGCAGATTGTTCTGATGCACCAAACAAGATATCCGCATTCTTCTTGGCATCTTCATTCCATTTATTTTGTGGGCCGTAATGAACGTTCACTGTTACACCGGTTTTTTCGGCGTAAAGCCTGGCCGCATCGAGCAAGGCTGTATGCGGGCCACCAGGTCCATACAGATTGATATCAGCATAAGCAGCAGAAGACAAAAATATTAAAAAGCCAGCTATTGTGTTCCTCATAAAAATTCCTTTTATTGAAAGATCATTAATTTCATGGAATAAACTTATAAATACTATAATCAATTGATATTACATCCACATAAATTTATCTGATTTCTCCTCGTGTATAGCTTGTCATTTAAACTTAACTAAATAAAGAGTATTATATGCATGTTGGAGAGTATAAACCTTACATATTGATTACATTTTTGTAATCAACAGCCAGCTTGATAACTGGTTAAAGCCGAAGGGACTAAAAAATCAGGTACCCGGAGCCATACGGACTTTTGTTATATGCTGGAAAGGTACGCAACAAATAGTCGATTTTTACTTACTGGCCACTGGTAGTGGTAACCATACAGAAGCCACAGGCAACTTTCGGCGCAATATGCCAGACCCAATTATTGTCGTTATGTTCCATCATGGGTTAAGGGGCAATATTTTTATCTCTCTATGGTCGTCGATATTTATAGTCGAACTGTTGGAAGAAGGGAAAGCAGCGAGGTCTATCAGAGCGCAGATATGCGCTCTGATATCGGGACAAACAACGAGCCTTTTCCTTCCGGAGCATTATTGTCAACAATCTCTGGACCTGCACAATCCGAGAAGAAGAAAGTTGTTTATTCTCTCTCTTACAGGAAACGCTGACCGTACTGGTCGGCTACCAGCAGTGCGGCGTAAACCTGATCTGGCGTTGCGCCGCCTGGCATGTTGTGAATGGTTTCACCTTCTGTACATGCCGCTTCTGCCACAATTCGCATTTTCGCTGGGATATCTTCTTTAATATTCAGTTGCGCCAGGGTAATTGGCAGACCAACTGTATGACACAGCGCAGCCACGGTTTCGATTTCCTCAACCGGTGCGTTTTCAAGAACCAGCTGCGTCAGCGTACCGAACGCCACTTTTTCACCGTGATAATAGTGATGCGCGTCAGGGATAGCGGTCAGGCCGTTGTGCACCGCGTGTGCCGCCGCCAGCCCGCCGCTTTCAAAGCCAACGCCGCTCAGATAGGTGTTCGCTTCAATCACGCGCTCCAGAGCCGGAGTGACTACATGCTGTTCGGCGGCAAGCATCGCTTTTTCGCCTTCTTCCTGCAGGGTGTTGTAGCACAGTTCAGCCAGAGCCAATGCTGCCTGAGTACATTTACCGCCCGCCATGGTGGTAGCACCGCTACGGGAACAGGCACGCGCTTCAAACCAGGTTGCCAGCGCATCGCCAATACCCGCCGCTAACAGACGTGCAGGTGCGCCAGCAACAATTTTGGTATCGACAATTACCATATCTGGATTGTTCGGCAGCATCAGATAACGTTCAAACTTACCTTCATCAGTGTAGATAACAGAAAGGGCGCTGCAAGGTGCGTCGGTTGAGGCAATGGTTGGGGCAACTGCAACAGGAACATCCATAAAGTATGCTAACGCTTTGGCTGTATCGAGAGTTTTCCCTCCGCCGATTCCGAGAACTGCGCAACACTGAGCATTCTCTGCAATACGCCGCAGACGATTGATTTCATTTTGCGAACATTCACCACCGAACGGTGCAATTTCTGCCTCTATTCCGGCATCTTTAAAACTTTTCGCAATAGTAGTCTGAGCAAAACCTAACACAAATTTGTCCCCCACCACTAACCATCGTTCTGCCAGTGGTTTCAGGTATTCGCCCAGGCGATTAATGACATCTGCGCCCTGGATGTATTTACCTGGTGATTGAATGATGCGGTCCATAATTGCTCCTTTAGAGATGAGTTATGCTAAATGTTTTGTTATTTACAGATGACCTTCTGCATCTTAAGTCAACATTATGAGTTGACGCCAATATTCCGTAGATGAGATGTAACTTCGCTAGCAGTATGACTTCATAAGTTTCTGAGACGTGACTTTTGAATATGATATTGCTGGTGATGCCTCCAGTTAGTTAAGGCTGCTGCCTAGTGCTTACCTGCAGACCCCAGGGTTATCCCTGCACCTGTGTGCTCGCTCGCCGGGTTAATGAACTTTATCCCGACAGACGACGTATATTTACCAGTAAGACTAATCCTGAGGCACCCTTTGAACCAGAAGTCAAACGTCAGACTGTCATGGAGGTCTGTGCACGACGAGTATCAGCCAGTGAAGTCGTCAGACGTATTGGGGGACATTCGTGCGGTATTGTATAAATGGAAATATGAAATTATCGGCAACAGTGCTTACCAGACTATGCATAAACATAACAAACCTTCCCTGGAGGCAGAGCTTGATGTGTTGCGGGAGGAAGTCGCCCAACTGAATCCAACAGAGAAAAGATAAAGATCGCTGGTGCCCTGAGACAAACATATCCCCTGATGTCACGAACGGTGCAATAGTGATCCACACCCAACGCCTGAAATCAGATCCAGGGGGTAATCTGCTCTCCTGATTCAGGAGAGTTTATGGTCACTTTTGAGACAGTTATGGAAATTAAAATCCTGCACAAGCAGGGAATGAGTAGCCGGGCGATTGCCAGAGAACTGGGGATCTCCCGCAATACCGTTAAACGTTATTTGCAGGCAAAATCTGAGCCGCCAAAATATACGCCGCGACCTGCTGTTGCTTCACTCCTGGATGAATACCGGGATTATATTCGTCAACGCATCGCCGATGCTCATCCTTACAAAATCCCGGCAACGGTAATCGCTCGCGAGATCAGAGACCAGGGATATCGTGGCGGAATGACCATTCTCAGGGCATTCATTCGTTCTCTCTTGGTTCCTCAGGAGCTGGAGCCTGCCGTTCGGTTCGAAACTGAACCCGGACGACAGATGCAGGTTGACTGGGGCACTATGCGTAATGGTCGCTCACCGCTTCACGTGTTCGTTGCTGTTCTCGGATATAGCCGAATGCTGTACATCGAATTCACTGACAATATGCGTTATGACACGCTGGAGACCTGCCATCGTAATGCGTTTCGCTTCTTTGGTGGTGTGCCGCGCGAAGTGTTGTATGACAATATGAAAACTGTGGTTCTGCAACGTGACGCATATCAGACCGGTCAGCACCGGTTCCATCCTTCGCTGTGGCAGTTCGGCAAGGAGATGGGCTTGCCCCTTCAGGGCACAGACTAAAGGTAAGGTGGAACGGATGGTGCAGTACACCCGTAACAGTTTTTACATCCCACTAATGACTCGCCTGCGCCTGATGGGGATCACTGTCGATGTTGAAACAGCCAACCGCCACGGTCTGCGCTGGCTGCACGATGTCGCTAACCAACGAAAGCATGAAACAATCCAGGCCCGTCCCTGCGATCGCTGGCTCGAAGAGCAGCAGTCCATGCTGGCACTGCCTCCGGAGAAAAAAGAGTATGACGTGCATCCTGGTGAAAATCTGGTGAACTTCGACAAACACCCCCTGCATCATCCACTCTCCATCTACGACTCATTCTGCAGAGGAGTGGCGTGATGATGGAACTGCAACATCAACGACTGATGGCGCTCGCCGGGCAGTTGCAACTGGAAAGCCTTATAAGCGCAGCGCCTGCGCTGTCACAACAGGCAGTAGACCAGGAATGGAGTTATATGGACTTCCTGGAGCATCTGCTTCATGAAGAAAAACTGGCACGTCATCAACGTAAACAGGCGATGTATACCCGAATGGCAGCCTTCCCGGCGGTGAAAACGTTCGAAGAGTATGACTTCACATTCGCCACCGGAGCACCGCAGAAGCAACTCCAGTCGTTACGCTCACTCAGCTTCATAGAACGTAATGAAAATATCGTATTACTGGGGCCATCAGGTGTGGGGAAAACCCATCTGGCAATAGCGATGGGCTATGAAGCAGTCCGTGCAGGTATCAAAGTTCGCTTCACAACAGCAGCAGATCTGTTACTTCAGTTATCTACGGCACAACGTCAGGGCCGTTATAAAACGACGCTTCAGCGTGGAGTAATGGCCCCCCCGCCTGCTCATCATTGATGAAATAGGCTATCTGCCGTTCAGTCAGGAAGAAGCAAAGCTGTTCTTCCAGGTCATCGCTAAACGTTACGAAAAGAGCGCAATGATCCTGACATCCAATCTGCCGTTCGGGCAGTGGGATCAAACGTTCGCCGGTGATGCAGCACTGACCTCAGCGATGCTGGACCGTATCTTACACCACTCACATGTCGTTCAAATCAAAGGAGAAAGATATCGACTCAGACAGAAACGAAAGGCCGGGGTTATAGCAGAAGCTAATCCTGAGTAAAACGGTGGATCAATATTGGGCCGTTGGTGGAGATATAAGTGGATCACTTTTCATCCGTCGTTGACACCTGACAGGATTACTACGTGTTCTGGGTCTTGCCCGTAGCAGTTATTTTTATCACCGCGCTGCACTGAAGGCCGACGATAAATTCGCTACTGACAGATATCTTTAACAGTAACAACCAGTGTTATGGCTATCGTCGCCTGCATGCGATGCTCAGACATGAGGGGGTACGGCTATCAGAAAAGGTTGTACGCAGACTGATGATGGAGGAACAGTTTGTCGTCAGCCGTAACCGTCGTCGTCGCTACAGCTCATATTGCGGAGAAATCGAACCGGCTCCGGATAACCTTATTGCCAGAGATTTTAAGGCAGAACAACCTCATCAGAAATGGCTGACAGATATCACGGAGTTCCGGCTTTCTGCTGGCAACGTCTGATTATCACCTGTGGTGGACTGTTTCGATGGAAAAGTTGTGAGCTGGTCTCTCTGTACACGTCCCGACGCTGAACTGATCAACACTATGCTAGATAACGCTGTCGAAACGTTCAATGCTGGAGAACGCCCGATAATATACAGTGACAGAGGTGGACATTATTGCTGGTCGGGCTGGCTGGAAAGAGTGAATGAAGCAGGTCTTATTCGCTCATTATATCATCTGATGTAAGTATCCACATGCTGCATGAAATTTTCAGGCGTGATGTCCGACCATTTACGCTATAATACATTTAAGATAACGCTGTAAAGTAATAATATAAGTGCCCGGTTGCAGAAGTGTAGTTATGTGTGTGATCAACTAGTTTGCTTTATGTTAAGTAACTATATATTTTTTTGATGTTTTTCCTTTTCCCTTTCCACCTCCCATAAAGTACGGACACCACGACGAAAAGGTGTACGTCTTATTTTTCCCTCTTTTTCAAGACACATAAGGTAATGGCGGGCCTGATAAGTGCTCATGTCAAAATGTGAAGAAATATCAGTTGTTCTGCATGGCGTGTTTATCTCCTGAATAAAAGACAGTATCTGCGTTTTCTTCATTTCTGTTTACATCCTCATCTGTATTATTCATTTTATTATAACCTGCCTCTGGCTCTCTCCTCCACGCCCACTTTTAATTCTCATCTACGCATAAAAAATCAACTCTGCAACATGTTTTTTACAATGTTTCCGGTTATTGATTACGTCATTAACCTGCAGATGATTATGCGTATATTTCCTTCTGTTATTTTAATTTCTCACTTTAATATTTCCTGTGATTTTAAATTCATTTTTTATGTGAAAAACATGATCTGTTTTTTGATGAAAATCCAAATTAACATAAAAAGTTCGTTCAGAATTCAATATTGATGCTTACAAAAACGACGATCTTTTTATCTGTATTCTTGTTTGTTTTTGGTGGTTTGCTCTGTAGTTTTGGTTTTTGTTTGGTTGTTTGTTCTGTTATTGCCCTTTATTTCAGTTACAAAGATCGTGAAGTTGATGTTTTTCGCTATAAAACACCGTGATAGTCTTCGCCGCAGAAAACAGGACGGCAGCAGAGTGAATACGTTTTTGTTATCCGGATTTATGTCGTCTTTTTGTCTGGTTATATTTCTGGAATAGATATAAATGAACAGCAGTGACCTGTATCTGAGCAAGAAACACGGGCGTACTTTGTCGCCCGGAAAAATGTCAGAAAGCCAGTTCTGGTTATTAGCTGAAATATCTCCGGTTCACAGTGAAAAGGTTCTTAATGCGCTGAGGGATTTTCTGGTTCTGGGTTATACCCGAAGGGAGGCCTGTGAACGACATGAGGTTTCTCAGGGATATTTCTCTGGTGCTCTCGGGCGTATTCAGCGTACCCATCAGGCGGTAAACAGGCTGGTTCCTTTTTATATATCAGAAGCCGGTATTCCATATACGGGATAACAGTTGCATGAAAAATTTATCGCTTTCAGTACTTCTGCTTCTGGCAGAGGGCGGGATTTCTCACGCCGCTGTTCAGAAAACCGTATTCAGTGCTGACGTGGTGGCCTCGGCCTGTCATGTGGTGGTGGATGCGGACAGCACCGGCAACAGTGGCCGGCTGACATTCGGGACTTACCGCAAGTCCACAGGGGCATCCGTACCACCGCGTGACTTCACTGTGCGTCTGTATGAGTCCGGCGCCACGGTTCAGGGCTGCTCCGCCTTTAAGGCCGGGCAGGTCGCCACCCTGGATTTTGGTAACCCGGGGCAGCTGGACGCAGGGGGCGTGGTCACCCGCGGTGCCGGTGATGGTATTCGCGTGGATGTACGGGCGGTGGATGCAGAGGCTGATTATCGCGGACATCTGACACAGGAGAATCATTCGGTGAATTATCCGGTGGCATTTGCTGCCAGGGGACAGTTCCGTTTTCGTGCGCAGCCGGTGTTTCCGGCGAACGTGAAAGCGGGGGAATACACAGGCGCACTGACCTTTGTGGTCACGTATCAGTAACGGAGGAAAGGATTGTGTGTGCAGGGGTTATAAGGCAGCCGCTGAATCAATTTTGTTCGTATTTTTCCAAGCTGTATTCACACTTGCCGTATCAGCTACTTTCACCAGTGCCACAGGTGTTGCAGGTGAAAAACTGGATATGTCCTTTATCCAGGGGGGGGGCGGGGTCAATCCGGAGGTCTGGGCGGCACTGAACGGTAATTATGCGCCGGGGCGTTATCTGGTTGACCTGTCCCTGAACGGGAAGGAGAGCGGAAAGCAGATACTGGATGTAACACCGGAAGACAGTAAGGAACTGTGTCTGTCTGAGGCATGGCTGACGAAGGCCGGTGTTTATGTCAGTGCAGATTACTTTCGTGAGGGATATGACGCCACACGGCAGTGCTATGTGCTGACAAAAGCCCCGTCAGTGAAGGTGGATTTTGATGTTTCCACCCAGAGCCTGGCGCTGTCCATTCCCCAGAAGGGGCTGGTGAAGATGCCGGAGAACGTGGACTGGGATTACGGGACCAGTGCATTTCGCATGAACTATAACGCGAACGCCAACACTGGTCGCAATAACACCTCGGCCTTTGGTTCAGCGGACCTGAAGGCCAATATCGGGCACTGGGTGGTGAGTTCTTCGGCCACGGCCAGCACGGGTGACGGCGGAGAGAATTCCGCCACGATAAATATGTTTACAGCAAGCCGTGCCATTCGTCTGTTAAGCGCAGACCTTCTGGTCGGGAAGACGTCCACCGGTGACAGCATGCTGGGTAGTACCGGGACGTACGGGGTGTCACTGAGCCGGAACAACAGCATGAAGCCGGGCAGTCTGGGGTACACCCCGGTGTTCAGCGGCATTGCGAACGGGCCGTCGAGGGTGACGCTGACACAGAACGGACGCTTGCTGTATTCAGAAATGGTGCCTGCCGGGCCGTTCTCCATCACGGATGTACCGTTGTACACCAGTGGGGATGTGACCATGAAGGTTACCGGTGAGGACGGGCGTGAGCAGACCCAGGTCTTTCCGCTGGCGGTGATGAATGGTCAGCTGAGTCCGGGAGAGCATGAATTTAACCTGGCTGCAGGTCTGCCTGACGATGACAGTGATATGGATGGTGCGGTGTTTGCAGCGTCATACGGTTATGGCCTGGAGAATCTGACACTGCGTACGGGGCTGGTGTTTAACCAGGACTGGAAAGGTGCCAGTGCCGGTATGGTGGTGGGGCTTGGCTGGCTGGGGGCTGTGTCAGTTGTTGGGGCATATGCGTCAGCGAAATATCGCGATGGCGGCCACAGCGGTAACAAGGTGCAACTGGCCTGGAGCAAACAACTGGAAACCACCAACACGGGTCTGCGCCTGAGCTGGTCACGACGAAGTGAAGAATACGAAGACATGTCTTCCTTTTATCCGTCGGAAGTGTACAGCCAGGTGAACCAGGGGCGCCGGGTGAAGGATGAATGGAGTGCCGGTATCAGTCAGCCTGTGGGTGGTCTGTTCAGTCTGTCCCTGTCCGGCTGGCAACGGAGTTATTACCCGGCCTCTGCAATCAGTGCTCACCGCCAGCAAAAGGACAGCGGTAAGGAGAGAGGGGTGACCGGCACGCTGAGCACGCAGATTGAAGGTGTTGGCGTGAATCTCAGTTGGACCGGTTCGCGGAATGCAGAAGGTGAAAATAACTGGTCAGCATCCGCTTCTGTTTCGGTGCCGTTCATGTTGCTTGACCGTCGCTACAGCAGCAGTACTTCGGTGAGCACGAGTAAAGACGGTGGCACAGGCTTCAGTACGGGGCTTTCCGGCTCGCTGAATGACCGTTTCAGTTATGGTCTGGGCGGTGGTCGTGA
>PPYE01384596.1_pt1 | contig 30607 bp, 26 predicted proteins | sample 1559881 | NCBI WGS metagenome assembly PPYE01 (sample SAMN08240022, study PRJNA423297) | Human gut metagenome, whole genome shotgun sequencing project. | reverse complement strand
CTGCACATTTCTCAAAGAACTGTGTCCGAACACTTGACAGAGGATTTGACGCAAATGATTACTACAGATATTTCTTGAAGAATGATGAAAAATTTGTAATTCGGTCAAAAAAGAATCGCAATGTCATATATAACAGAAAAACGCAAAACATTATGGATGTTGCAGGTAATTACAAAGGGAATTATCGGATGGATTTTAAAGATAAACATGGCAAAAAAATAGAATGTAAAATCAGTTATATTCCTGTACAGTTATGTGAATTTCCAAACAAGACGCTGGTTCTTGTGGCGGTATATGGTTTCGGTGCGCAGCCAATGTTATTGCTTACAAATTTGGATTTGTCTGAAAAGGAAAAACTGTGTATGATTGCAACAAAAGTTTATCTGATGCGGTGGAGAATTGAGGAATATTTCAAGTTCAAAAAACAACAATTCGAATTAGAAGATTTACGGGTAATGTCTTTGCAATCAATCCGTAATTTAAATCTGTTTGCAACACTTGTCACCGGCTATATAGGTATAATGAGTTGCGAAAAAGATGATACAATTTTTATGCTGGAATTAAAGGAATGTTCCAAGCGTATTTTTGATGTACCAAAATTTATTTTTTATGGATTAGGTTATGCCATTGAGCGTGTCCTTGCTAGAACACACTCAGGCATAAAAGGATTCCTTTTGAAAAAAGAGCAATCACAGCAACTGACACTGGCTGAATGCTTTGCTGGATTGGGTTTCAAGTGATAGCGGTTTGAAAAATGGGGAAACTCAAAAAAAATCTCCCCATTGACGAACAACTTAAAATAAGATACATTAATATTGATATTAGCAAATGCTTGATCCACGCTTGTTAGGGAAAATTTATTCCTAACAGGCGTTTTTTAGTTGGAGGAAGGAGAAAACAGATGAATTATAAGTATGTGCGGATACAAGGAAGAGAAGATTCTTATATTACGAAGTATCCCAAAGGAATTTTTAGTCTATGTTGGAATCTTGTAAATGATGGAGTGATGGAACAGAGCGAAAATGACTTGTTTATAAGCATTGATGAATGGTTTAAATGCAACCTGCCGGAACCGGAACCATGCGTAAACCGTGAAAAAGTTATTACATTTTTTAAATGTGATTCTGCAAAAGAAATATACTCGAAACTGAAACCGGCAATGGAATTATTGGATAAATACAATAGAGCGTATGATGTTGTCTACACGAATTTTGTTGGAACAATTGTTTATGAAGATGAGTGGCAAATTGCAGTCAAAGTGAATGATGGAGTGATAGTATACTAGAGAAAAAGGGGCTAAACAATGATATTTAGAGCAAGCAACGGAGCAGAAATTCTGGATAAAATAGAGATTGATGAGGAGAAAGCGTTAATTCAATATCCTTCTATTAATCATGCGTTGGTTATCGTAAAATGCGAGGATGATTATTTGCTTGGTTATCACAATTGGAGAGATGACTGGGAGACATTTGGCGGTTTGCGGGAAGAGGGAGAGAGTATAAGGGAATGTATCGTTAGAGAAACCGAGGAAGAACTTGGCTTGAAAAATGTAAACTTTGAGTATTTAGGAATTGTTTATTATAATATGCCGCCTGATTATTGGAATAAAGAGTGGCATGAGGAGTACGGTGGCTTATACGGATTCGTTATTGAAAAAGAAATGCTCGAAATAATTGATCAATGCAGAAAAGATAAGGATGAAATCGGAGAAATTGCACTCCTGTCAGAATTAAAAAAGCGAAGAGAGAAAATAGATGAAATAAATGAAGCCTTGTTAAGATTTTTCTAGTGGAAGTTGTTCTTTGATGGTTGCACCTGCGAAGTGGGTATGTTATACTGTAAGACAAGAAAAAACAAATATTGGAAGAAGATAGAACGAAAATAGGGAGGCAATGTGAAAACAATAATAGCAATTTTCTTGTTGGTTTTGGCTGCCATGGCAAGAGATAACAATTGGAATTTGTTAAAAATACTGCTTTTTTTCGCTGCCATCGGTCTTTTTGTCAGTCATGCGATTGACATTTGGGTAAATAATTTTGGCGCGCTGATGTGAAGGGAAGAGGAATTGGATTATACGTTGTTGGAAAGAGTACAAGGAAGAATTATGAAGAAAATAGTTATGATATTTGTTATTTGGAATTGCTTATTTTTCTTGTTTAGTTGTAGCAATGAAACGCAGAACCAAAATGTACAAAAAGATAGTAAAGAGACAAAAGTGATTTCTGGAAATAAAGAAAATATAGCGAAAAAAGCAACAGGAACCGGCGTCGATATTGCGGATCACGGAACCTTTGTTTTTTTAAGAACTGCGGATGAAAACTATGAATTTTATGACATTGATGAAAAGAAAATTTATGAAGGAACATTAAAAGAAAATTGTGATATTAGTTGCTGGCATACCTATAAACAACATTTATATATAATGGTTCATGACAGGAAAAATAAATCGACTCGGTTAAAAGATATTAATCTGGAAACCAAAGAGGAACACTGGTTAAATGCACCTAATAGTGTTTTTTATATTTATAAGGATAACATCTATTTTCAAGATGAAAAAGAAGATACAGGAGTAGTGGAAAAAACGAATTTAGAATGTAATGCTGTTAAAACTGTAAATTTGAATAGCAATAAAGAGGGAGTCTCTCTTGAATTGATTTACAATGATAAAATGTACTCGGCTAGCCAAAATAAAATATATACTTGTGATCTGGCGGGGGAGCAAAAGCAATGTGTTATGAAGGGACAGGGAATAAAAGAAATTTTCTTTAGTACCTTTGATGTGATTGACGACCGATTATATTTTTTGGCAGAAAATAAAGACACTAAAACATGTGTCTATTGTATATCCCTTGCTTCTTTTGAATTAAAAAAAGTTTGCCAAGATGTTAGTTGTTATGTTTTAGGCGAAAAAGGTATTTATTATGTTTCAGAAGACGATGGAAATGTCTGCTATAAAACATATGAAAATCCAGAAAACACGGAGAAAATAGCGATGGAGAATGGTTCAAACAGCATCTTGAAATATGGAGGTAATGGGTGGTTGATTCAGGAACAAAATTCAATTTCCGATGGACAAATTTATGCGTTTAATGAACTTAAAGGAGAGTCTAAAATTTTGTTTCAAGTGAGTAATGTTGAAAAAATGCAAAAGAAAGGACGATTAATGAAGAAAGACGAAAACATCAGTGACATAGAAATTATCGAATATTATGATATTCAAGAAGATGAACTTTACCAAAATAGAAATATTACGCCGACAAGTGCTTATGCTGTCATAGAAGTTCAGGAAAAGTTTCTGATAGGATATAATAGCTACCGTGAGCAATGGGAGTTTCCGGCTGGAAAAATAGAATCCGGTGAGACAGCGATGGAAGCAGCAAGAAGAGAATTGTACGAGGAGACGCATCAAATTGTGGACGAACTTGAGTTTTGCGGATTGTTTAAGATCTATGATAAAACAAAAAAGGAATACCGGTTTCGTGCAGTATATAAGGGGGAGGCAGAGTCATTAACCGAATTTGTTCCGTGGGAAAATGATGAAATGCTGGGGATTCGGCTCTGGGATTTTGGTGATGAGAGTATATATGTTGATCCGGTTGATACAAAGATGGTAGAAATGCTAATGCGAAAAAATCACTTATGAAAAATTGAAAATCGGTATAACAAAGCCATAAGAGGAGAAGGTTTATGAAGAAAAATTATATTATGATCTGCATGATTTGTGCGCTTCTTTGTTCGTGCAATTCAAACGAATCAAACAAGCAAAATGCTGCAAATAATTCAACTTATAATGCGGAAAAGCAGGAGAAGGAAACGCAAAAGGCAGTTTTTGATGCGTTAGAAAAAAGCGACACACAATGGGGTGACAAAAAAGTAGAAAATAGTAAATTTGTATTTTATGTTTCGAAAAATAGTTTGGTTCAAAAAGAAAAAGAGACAAATGAGAAATCTATTTTGAAGCGGTGGAAAGGCAAGAAAAGTATTTCTTTGTGTTGTACCGAAAGTGAACTTTACTATATCGAAGATATGAGGAGAGTAGGTAGGATTCAATTTGAAAATGAAAAGACGCAGCAGCTTATCACCTATGAAATGCTTGAAAAGGCTGGATATACATTCCCGGATATTTTTGGAATGGTTGTGTATTCCAGACACATTTATCTTCAAATTTCTGGATTAGATGTTATAGAATGTGGACAGAATGGCGAAATAGGGGGTAGAATTGCACGAGATGTTCGCACGGGTGCATTTTATGAGAATGCATTATTTTACGTGAAGCGTTTTGGGGATGAGATTTTTCGGTATGACTTGGAATCAAGGAAAGAAACGGTAGTGCGAAAAAGGAAGGACAAAGAACATATGAAATATTACGAAATATTCTCGGTGGATAATAAACTTTATTATGAATTGGGAACGGATATTTATTTATACGATGAAGCAGGAAATGACGTGAAAATTGGCGAGGAAGGGAAGGATAACGAATAGAATGGTAAAAAAGAAAACAGCAAACGCCGCTCTGTTTCGGAAAAGTTTTGGGTATTATACTATTCAAAATCTTGTTACGATGGGGTATGTTTTGTTGCAGGCAAAGTTATTTTCCGATATGGTTTCGCTTGCGATGGAATACCGGTATACACATGTGCTATGGTCCGCATTGTATCTGATCGTATTGACAAGTGTGTATTTTGTAATGAATGCAATGCTGAAAATTAAGACGGATCTGGCAAAAGAGATTGAGTATCAGAGGTTTCGTGAAAAAGTAGTAGAATCTTTTTTTAAGCAGTCTAGAAAAAGAATTTTCCAGTTTCATGCTGGAGATATTCAGAAAACGATTGATCTGGATGCTAAAAAAGTGGCAGAGTATTATTGTACCGGACTGCCTACGATTGTTACGAATCTGTTGTTTGTAATTGTAACGATATATTTATTTGCGGCAAAATCTATTTTACTTGCAATTATATTTGCTATATTGTCGGTGCTGCAGACGATTCCACATGTGATTGTGTCGTGCTTTTCCTATAAATATTATGATGCAGATCGGGAGGCACAGGCTAAATGGACGGAAAATGTGTTGTCGATGTATTTTGGAAATGCGACGATTAAATTGTATCAGTTACATCATTTATTTTTTCGGAAATTCAAACAATTAAATCAGAAATGGGATAGATTAGGGAGAAAAGCAAGTGCGGCAGGAAGGTTTAGTGAAGGAATTCGTTCATTTATAGAAACGATATTACAAGTTTTTAGTTACTTGATCTTAGGTTATTTTCTGCTCGAAGGCAGTGTGGATTTGGCAGCGGGAACGTATCTTTTGGTGCTGGCACCTAGATTGTTTTCTTATACAGATTCTATTTTTTCCGTTTTTCCGCAGATTGCAGAGTATAAAAAGGCGAGGGGAAATATAGAAAAATGGCAAGTGGTTTACGAAGATAAAGAAATTGCTTTAACGTGTCATAAAATCACAGTTGATTCTATCAGCATCCAATATGAGAATAATAATATTTTAAGGGATTTTTCTTGTGAAATAGATTTTTCGAAAAAGTATTATATTGTTGGAGAGAATGGCAGTGGAAAAACATTATTATTAGAATGTATTATCGGACTTAAAGATGTAGAGTGTGGAAAAATATTGTACGATAATTGTGAAGCTAACAAGATTGGAAATCAGCAATTTTATGATGCGTTTGCCTATCTGCCCCAGGAAGATGCAACACTAAATCTTACGCCGTATGAACTGTTTTGTGAAGCAGGGAAAGATGAGGTGGATAGCGCGTTAGAAATTGCCAGACAATTTGGTTTATCTGAGAAAAATATATGTTCAACAGCAATTTGTGATCTGTCAGGCGGGGAAAGGAAAAAAGTGTATTTGAGTCGGTTGCTTGCGAGGGAAAATGAATTTTTGTTTTTAGATGAACCGACAAATTGTTTGGATTCTGAAAGTGTTGAAATACTTATTGAAATGATGAAAAAGCGGAAGAAGGGTTGGCTTGTGATTACACATGATGCGAAAATGTTTCAGAAGGAAAAAGATGTGACAGTTTATTCATTATAGATATGAGGAAGGAAAATGCATATGAAAAATAAAAATATATACCGTGATACCGTACGCTGGATGCTGCTTCCTGTTTTGTCTAACGTTATTTACGAAGTGTTGAAACTTTCTATGGTATTTATTGTTGCATATTTTCTAGGTCGCGTCACAGATGCGGCGATAGCAGGGAAATATGATGTTTTTCTTGATAAAGGTAAAGTGTTGCTGCTTATTATCGCAATCGGGGCAGTCTGTGTTCCGTTGGCGGCGATTGCGATGGATTTTATATGGATCAAGGCAGGTTCGGTAAGTGACATAGAGATGTGCAGTAAAATATCTTTTTGGAAATACGATAAATTGCGAAAGATGGACGAAGGAGAAATTGAGTACAAATTATCAGAAGAATTATGTGAATTCCGGATTTGTTTTGCCAATGTACTTTCAACTCTGATTCTTGTTCCCATCTTTGGTATTTTTTTGGCGTATTGTGTAAAACAAATGGGAGTTGTCTATTTGCTGTTTGGTATTTGCTGTTCTCTTTTTACCTTGTTAATACCTATTATATTTCGTAAAATAAACTTGAAATATGAAAAAGAAAATTGGAATTATTTATCCGGACAAAATCAGATTTTTACGCAGATTTCACAATTTGCAAAGACAATCAAATGTTTTGGATTAAAAAATGGAATTGTAAAGAAATGGAAATTGCAATTTGAAAAATATCTGAATTCATCGCGTAAAAAGGCAATTAAAATTGAAAACTTGGCAGGCGAAGCAAATGGATTTGTAAAAGCAGTTTCGCAGATCGCTGTTTTAATACTGGGGTGTATTTTGATGGAAAAAAAGATGATAACAACAGGATGTATCGTTATTATGCTTCAATATTTAAGCATTTTTGATACTTTTTTTGATTGCTGTATTCAATCCATTACCAACATAAGCAAAGTGAGGGAAAAGGCAAATAGATTACATATTTTTTATGATAATCTGGAACGAGAAAATGGTGTGAATTTATGGGATAGGGTTGAAACAATTTGTTGTAAAAATTTAAGTTATTCATATGATGGAAATAGCGTGATCGATAATCTTTCCTTTTCTATAAAGAAGGGCGAAAAGATACAGATTAAGGGACAAAATGGAAGCGGAAAATCAACGCTGCTTAAAATTTTGTGTGGACTGGAGACAGAATATGAGGGAGACGTATTGATTAATAATATAGAAATTAGAAGAATAAATCTGTCAATGTGGAGAAAAAAACTGGCAGTTATTTTTCAAAATGCTTATATTTTTTCTGGTACGGTGGCAGAAAATGTTGCGATGGGAAAACTGAATGCGGCAGAAGAGCAGGTGCAAAAACAGATGCGGTTTGTTAAGATAGATGATATGGCACAAAAAGCAATCAGTTATGGTGCAAATGAGCTGTCAGGTGGGGAAAAACAGAGAATTGCCGTGGCGAGAGCCGCCTTAAAAGATAGTGAAATAATATTAATGGATGAGGGCGATAATCATCTTGATGCAGAAGGAAAGAAGATTTTATTTAATTATTTAAAGCAAACGGATCAGACTGTAATTTTTATCAGTCACGATTTGGAATTTGGAAAAGTGGCAGACCGTGTATTGAATTTGTAAGAATACATTTGAAGAAATAGAAATGCAGCTACTTGAAATTGCTGGAGAAATATGGTAAAATAAAGTGGTATAAAAAATAATAAAGGACGTGTTAAATGAAAACAATTAATGATTTAAAAAAGATTTTAAAGAAAAGAACACCGGAAGGTATCAATGGTGCCAGAAAAAGTTTATATCAAAGAATGTGTGGCGACAAATATTGTTACTACAATGACATCGTATTATTTTTTGATTTTGTAAGCTATAAAACATCGGAACTTCTGACTATGAATATTGGGATTCCAATTTATAAATGGGGAATAGACAGCCAGAGTTTAAGCGGTATTGAAACGTATGCGGATGATTACGGATTTGTTGAAAGAGCTGGATCAATGGATGGAGAATTTTAATCTGACTCAATATGAAGAGGGAAGAAAAGTATATGTGAATCAGTTGAAAATTCGTGATATATTAAAAGAGAAAAAAGCGGTTTGTTTTATTCAGGATAGAAGTATTCTTCCAAGAGATAGCGAGGGCAAAATAGAAGAAAATGCTACGCCATTTTACGCACCGGAGGAAATGCGGGAAGTCCTTAAATTAAGTAAAAATGAAACCGCGGAGGGAATGCTTATAAAGCAGGGAATTACAGCGGTTACAGGTGGTGCTTATTCAGGAAAAACGACGTTGCTTGAGGCCATTCAATCGGGAATTTATAATCATATTATTGGAGACGGACGAGAGTATGTTATAACGGACGAAAGCGCTGTAAAAGTTTGTGCAGAAGACGGAAGACCTGTAAACAATTTGGACATTTCTCCATTTTTTCAAGAAGAAGTAAATGGCTGCAGTCTGCAAGAATTCAGCGCACAGCATACGAGTGGCAGTACATCACAGGCGGTAAATATTATCGAGGCATTGTACGCAGAAAGCAAAGTTCTTTTGGTTGATGAGGATAGATCAGCCGCCAATTTTATGCATCGCGATGAGGTGATGCGTGACATAATAGAGCGGGAACCAATCATTCCTTTTACCGATAGAATTAAGGAAATTTCAACTCAAATGGGAGTGTCTCTGATTTTAGTTATCGGGGGAACAAGCCAATATTTTGGATATGCAGATCAAGTGATTTTGATGGATCATTTTAAGGCGGCAGACATAACAGAAAAGGTAAAGAAATTTGAATTTGTGGATACGAGTAAAAAAACATTAGCTCATTGGACATACACTAAGAAACTTATTACAAAATTTGACAAAGGAATATTGCTTCACAGCGTTTGTACGAAAGACAGAGCGGCAGTATTTTTTGACGATTATATCTCAGAACTTACCAATACAGGAAATCCATTTTCGCAGGCACAATTGAATCTATTGGCGAAGGTGGCCGGCATGGTTTTGGAAATGGACGACAGAGGTGAACTAAAAGAAGATGTTGACCGCATACTTTCCCAAGTAGGATACAGAGAAAACTTTGGAAATGGAGACTTTGAACAGATCCGGCAAGTGGATGTGCTTATGTGTTTGTTCCGAATGAGTGGACTTGAATTTGCCAATGAATAGTTCTTTGTCAGCTGGTAAAATTTGGTTGCCATGATTCGAAAATTGTGGTAAAATGAGTTAAATTGTAGTGAGGACGTTTCAAACGGTTTGGAGGTGAGAAAAATGGAGATTCATGGAAGCTATTTATTGCTGTATGGAGTGGGAATTATTCTAATGATCGTAAATATGATACAGAGTATCTGCCGTCCCAAAGGAAAATTTTTCAATCCACCACAGATGGAGGAAAAGAGAGATGACAAAACGGTATTTAGAATGAGAATGCTTTATGCTGTTTCGCAGGGCATTTTGCTGATCGGTTTTGTTATTTGTGCGTTTAATTTTCACAATTATGTGGTGGCTATTATTGGCTTAACAGTAGGAAATATATTGCCAATTGTTTTGGTAATGCTGTATGATTCTTATTTGAATATGCGGGAAAATAAACAGATTGAAATTTGAATGCCGTTTATGGGATTGATGCGTATTTCTCTGTTAATGGGTGACTAAGAGGGCGTGGAAAAAGTTCGAGATGGAAGGGCTGAAATGCCGGATTATCAGGAACAACCGAATTATTCAGAGGAGAAGAAACCATTATTCGAAGCGGATAATGATGATTTTGTTCTTACACTTTTTAATATGAATTATGAAATGCAGGCTAATTGTGTCGGTCAAAATGTCGGTCAAGATGTCGGTCAAGCAAAGTATCTAAGTGAAATTATTCAATTGATAAGAGAGAATAATAAAATTACAAAGGCGACTATTGCAAAAGAACTTGGAGTAAGTGAAAAGACGATAGAACGCGAGATGAAAAAGACGAATAAAATCGTTTATATTGGTAGTGGATATAGTGGACATTGGGAGATAAAAGAATAGATTTTGCTAAATAAATTATATAGAGGAGACATTAGCAATATGCCGGAATTATGGGACATATACGATAAAAATAGAAACATCACAGGTAAAACGATAGCGCGTGGAGAGCTTATGGCGGAGGACGAATATCACTTAGTCGTTCAGGTGTGGATAAAGAATGACGAAAATAAATGGCTTATTTCAAAACGTGCAGCGACGAAAAGTCAGGCGCTTAAGTGGGAGCCGACAGGCGGTTCTGTGCTGGCGGGTGAAGGGAGTAAAGAGGGTGCGTTGCGAGAGGTAAAAGAAGAATTGGGGATATCGCTTGACCCGGAAAGTGGGGATTTGTTTCGGTCATTTCAAAGAGAGCAGTTTACGTGGGAAAATCCGGGATTTTTGGATGTGTGGGTATTTAAAGACAATACTCCGGTAGAAGATGTTGTTTTGCAGCAGGAGGAAACGATTGATGCAAAATGGGCATCATCGGAAGAAATAGTACAACTTATTGAAAACGGAGAGTTTGTGCCATTTGGGAAGGATAAATATTACCGTGAATTGTTATGAAAAAAGTATGAACTTGTGATATGGGAGGAGTTAAATGTTTCAAAGAAAGGTTTATCAAAAGTTAATGATTTGGAAGGAAAAATATGCTTCAAAACAGGCATGCCTTCTTGAAGGCGCAAGACAGGTGGGAAAGACAACCATAGCAGAGCATTTTGCGCAAAACGAATATACGTCTTATATTAAAATAGATTTTGCAAATACGACAGAAGAAATTCTCGATATTTTTTCAAATACTGCCAAGTTGGATCTGCTTTTTTTGCGACTGCAGACAGAGACCGGTATTAAGCTTACAGAGGGCGAATCGGCTATTATTTTTGACCAAATTCAATGCAATTCGAAAGCAAGAAACATTGCAAAAGATTTGGTAAAAGATGGAAGATATCATTATATAGAAATAGCGAATTTTTTGTCTGCAAATAGAAAATCTGAGGAGGCGTCAGAGTATAAAATTAAGGTGTATCCGATGGATTATGAAGAATTTTTGTGGGCGGCCGGCAGCGACAGTAATGTGTTTCATGATATATGCAGATTGGATGAAAAAATGGGAAATTTGATCAATCGTAAGCTGATGAGGGATTTTCGATTGTATATGGCGGTGGGAGGAATGCCACAGGCAGTGGAAACCTATATTGCGACAAATAATTTCGACGATGTGGATCGAGTGAAACGACAAATAATTGAGCTGTATTTAGAAGATCTTAACAGAATGGATAAATCCGGAAAACTGGCAAAGATATATAAGGCAATCCCGGTTCAATTGGCATTGAAAAAGAAGCATTTTATATTTTATACAGCAATCGGAAAGCCAAAGACAGAAAAGGATGAAAGAAAGTTGGCGGAGTTGTGGGATTCAAATATTGTGTTGGCGTGTTATCATCTGAAACCCCCCGATATTACAGCGATTCCAAGATACGAATCGGATAAATTCAGATTGTATATGGCAGACACGGGACTACTTGTTACAATGCTGTTTGACAAGTCCGTGGGAAGTCAGCCGGACATATATAATAAACTTTTAAGTGATAAGTTAGATGCAGATCTTGTGTATTTGTATGAAAATGTAGCTGCGCAGATGCTGACTGCCTGCGAAAGGAAATTGTATTATCATACTTGGAAAAAGGAAAACAGTTCACATTTCTATGAAATTGATTTTTTAATTACATTGAAGGAGAAAATAATTCCGATTGAAATTAAGTCATCCGCAGGTAATAATGAGAGGTCAATTTTGGCGTTTGCAGAAAAATATTCAATGTGTGCCGGAAAACAATATCTTATTTCGCAAAATGATGTATCGCGAAAAGAAAATTTGGAATTAAAGCCGATTTATATGCTTCCATTTTTGTTTGCGGAAGATAGTAAAATGACGTGACATTTCTGGATATTTTTGGTAACATGGAAATAGTACAAAATAAATTTAGGAGGAATGACAACATGGGAAGACAGAATACGTATGCAAATCCATTTATTTTGGAGAGAGCAGATCCTTTTATGATTAAGGCGGACGATGGCTGGTATTATTTTACCGCTTCGTATCCGATGAAGAGGGGTGATGATCCGGAAGGATATGACCGCGTGATCCTGCGCCGGTCAAAGACGGTGGATGGACTTCGTGAGGCAGAGGAGATTACAATCTGGCAGGCGGACGAAAAGACCCATACACATCGTTTTATCTGGGCACCGGAATTGCATTACATCGGTGGAACGTGGTACATTTTTTATGCGGGAAGCAGTGATCCGAAAAACAATTGGGCATTTGACTGCAATGTGCTGGTGTGTGACAGCCGGGATCCTTATACCGGAAATTGGACAGAAAAAGGGAAGTTCCAGAAAACAGAAGGAGATAATTTTTCTTTTACCGGTTTTTCTTTGGACATGACATATTTTGAGGCGGGCGGAAAGCATTATGTGATTTGGGCGCAGCACAATGAGGCGAAAATTTCCTGCCTTTATATGGCACAGATCAATCCGGCGGAGCCTTGGAAAATTATTACAAAACCGATGCTGCTTACCACGCCGGAATATGATTGGGAAAAAGTACGTTATGCAGTAAATGAGGGACCGGCGGTGCTGAAACACGACGGAAAGATTTTTGTATGTTTTTCCGCTTCGGGAACAGGACCGGAGTATTGTGTAGGTGCGCTGGAAGCGGACGAAAATGCGGACTTGCTTGATATTGTGGCGTGGACAAAATTTGACCGCCCACTGCTTACTTCGGAGGACCTTGTTGATGAATATGGCCCGGGTCATAACTCTTTTACAAAGGACGAGGAAGGCAATGATATTTTTGTATATCATGCGAGAAGCAAAGAGTGCTTCGAGGGAAAATGTGGATATTCGGACAATGATCCGTTGCAAGACCCTTGTCGTCATGCGCGCATTCACACAGTAGAGTGGAACGCGGATGGCAAACCGATTCTGAATGGCAGGGAAAAATAAAAAGACGAGCATATCACGATTTTTGGGTATGCTCATCTTTTTTTATAGGCAGCAATTTCCTGCTGAATTGTCGTATAATCACGTTCAAATAATTCGTCGCTGATCTGGCGGTGCAATGTTTCTTCCGGAACTTTTTCCAAAATTTTTTTCCGAACAAAATCTTTGCTTTTCTGGCGATAGGCAGGGAGCTTATTGAGTTCCTGAATGTGTGCAATTTCAGGACGCCAAAGCAATTTTGTTTTGTGTAATAATTTACACTTTGGATTGGCTGTGGGTTCGCGTACAATATAAAAATCGCACAGACCATCTATTTCTTCGACGCTGATAATGCCCCACCATTCCGGGACATGCTCACTTATATGGTGGGCATGTCGGGAGCCGACAACGACAATATTGCGGTCAAAATACCGGTCGTAGTCTTTTACCTGGCGGTCGAGGCGGGCATATGTGTCGGCATCGCTTTTGATTTCGATGCCGACGACTTCATTTTCCAATACCATAATGACGTCCGCGCGGGATTTTCCCATTGTTTTCTCTTCAATAATACGGATTTTCGAATGCCGGTCTTCCAAAAAGTCGAAGAGTGGTTCGCGGATGTCTTTGTCTTTTAACATGGTTTATTCCTTTCCGTTCCAGCAGTAAGTACACAGATTTTCCGGTGGAATGCCGACCGCATCTAACATGTCGTCGAGGCGGCAGTAGCGAAGGGAAGTAAAGTTCAATTCTTTGCGGATTTCTTCGATCATTTGCTCGTATTTTTCGGATTCCGGATCGGCGTATTCCTGCAAAATTTCATCGGAAACATCTTCTGTGCCTTCCAGTCTTGCGATGACGCGGCGTGTGATCAGATCCATTTCCGAAGACGAACGTGAAAAGTTCAAATATTTACAGCCATAAATAAGTGGCGGGCAAGCCGGGCGGATATGTACTTCTTTTGCCCCACTCTGATACAAAAATTCGGTGGTTTCGCGCAGCTGTGTACCACGCACGATTGAGTCGTCGATCAAAAGCAGGCTTTTGTCTTTGATGAGGTCGTGTACGGCGATCAATTTCATCTTGGCGATGAGGTTGCGCTTGCTCTGAATTGTAGGCATAAAGGAACGCGGCCAAGTTGGCGTGTATTTGATAAACGGACGTGAAAATGGAATGCCGGAAGCGTTGGAATATCCGATCGCATGAGCTGTTCCGGAGTCTGGTACGCCGGCGACGATATCCGGTTTGACATTGTCACGTTTTGCTAAATTTGCTCCGCAGTTGTAGCGCATTTTTTCTACGCTGATTCCCTCGTAGGAGCTGGAAGGGTAGCCATAATAAACCCAGAGAAAAGTACAGATTTTCATTTCTTTTCCCGGAGCCATCAATGTTTTTACACCTTCCGGTGTCACGACGTCAATCTCGCCCGGTCCCAATTCTTTGTAGTCCTGATATCCCAGATTTTGGTAAGCAAAGGATTCAAAGGAGAGGCAGTAAGCGTCGTCTTTTTTTCCAATGACAAGCGGGGTGCGTCCGTATTTGTCGCGTGCCGCATAAATTCCCTTTGGTGTCAAAAGCATCAAGGTAAGTGAGCCGTCGATCAATTCCAATGCGTAATGAATGCCGTCGATTAAATTTTCCTTCTGGTTGATGATGGAAGCTACCAATTCTGTCGGATTGACATCACCACCACTCATTTCCAAAAAATGGGTATTACCGTTGGAAAATAATTTTTCAACAATCTCATTTGCGTTGTTAATTTTACTTACCGTTGTGATTGCATAAGTTCCGTGATGGGAACGTACGATCAATGGCTGTGGCTCATAGTCCGAAATACAGCCGATACCGAGATTTCCTTTCATCTCCTGCATATCTTTGTCGAATTTGGTTCGGAATGGTGCATTCTCAATGTTGTGAATCGCACGATCAAATCCTTTTTCGCCGTAAACGGCCATTCCTCCGCGTCTTGTACCAAGATGTGAGTGGTAATCGGTTCCAAAAAATAAATCAAACATGCAGTCGTCTTTGGCTGCAACTCCAAAAAATCCGCCCATTTTTGTCAGTTCTCCTCCAATGTAATGTATTAAGTTTGTTCCGTCAAGGGGCGCAAGCGAGGCATCCCGGCATTGCAAGCAAGCCGGAAGCCTTGCTTGGACCCTTGGTCTTAAAGAGCTATAGATAAGCCCAGCGGATTGCGGACGCTACGCACCCAAAGCAATCCTACATGAACTCAAACTCCGCAGAAAACCGCTGCGTTTTCGTACATGTGCGGGTCTCAAATAAGGCATCCCGGCATTGCAAGCAAGCCGGAAGCCTTGCTTGGACCCTTGGTCTTAAAGAACTATAGATAAGCCCAGCGGATTGCGGGTGCTGCGCACCCAAAGCAATCCTACATGAACTCAAACTCCGCGGAAAACCGCTGCGTTTTCGTACATGTGCGGGTCCCAAATAAGGCATCCCGGCATTGCAAGCAAGCCGGAAGCCTTGCTTGGACCCTTGGTCTTATCTATATTGTAACAAGGGGATGGTAATCGTGCAAGAAAAATGTTATACTTTTTTGTATATTCTTTTGAAAGGTAGTGTGGAGAAGGCAGGCACACGCCAGAAAGAAAAAAGCAAGAGCTGACGTGTGCGGAGCGGCCCTGACGCCTCTGCAAGGGAAGGCAGGCACACGCCAGAAAGAAAAAAGAAAAAGCTGACGTGTGCGGAGCGGCCCAATCGCCGCTGTAAGGGAAGGCAGGTACACGCCAAAAAGGAAAAAGCAAGAGCTGACGTGTGCGGAGCGGCCCAATCGCCGCTGCAAGGGAAGACAGGCACACGCCAGAAAGGAAAAAGCAAGAGCTGACGTGTGCGGAGCGGCCCAATCGCCGCTGCAAGGGAAGGCAGGTACACGCCAAAAAGGAAAAAGCAAGAGCTGACGTGTGCGGAGCGGCCCAATCGCCGCTGTAAGGGAAGGCAGGCACACGCCAGAAAGAAAAAAGCAAGAGCTGACGTGTGCGGAGCGGCCCAATCGCCGCTGCAAGGGAAGGCAGGCACACGCCGGAAAAGAAAAAGCAAGAGCTGACGTGTGCGGAGCGGCCCAATTGCCGCTGCAAGGGAAGGCAGGTACACGCCAAAAAGGAAAAAGCAAGAGCTGACGTGTGCGGAGCGGCTCAATCGCCGCCGCAAGGGAAGGCAGGCACACGCCGGAAAGAAAAAGCAAGAAATGAGGAGAAAAGGATGAAAAAGAAGAAAAAACAAGGGAAAAAGAGAAAGTGGCTCATTCCGCTTGCGGTCGTGCTGCTTGCGGCGGTGGTGTTTTCTGTTCTTGTGGGAACGAAAGTCATTCGGATCAATACGCTTCTGGCGGCGGGATACCCAGTGCAGGGGATTGACGTGTCGCATTATCAGGGGGAGATTGACTGGGCAAAGATGAAGCAACAGGGGATGGATTTTGCGTATATTAAGGCGACGGAGGGGAGTGCGCACGAAGACAAAAGGTTTGATAAAAATTGGAAAGAGGCAAAGGCGGCGGGGATGCTCTGTGGAGCGTATCATTTTTTCAGTTTTGAAAGTGAGGGGGCAAAGCAGGCAGAACATTTTATAAAAAAAGTGGGAGATTTGAAAGGGAGCCTGATTCCGGTTGTTGATGTGGAATATTATGGAAAATATGCGGAGATACCGCCGGATGTCGAAAAGGTTCGGAAAGAGCTGAGGGAGATGGTCGGTGCGCTGGAGAAAAAATATGGAAGAAAACCAATGATATACTGCACGTACAGTGTTTACCGGAAGTATCTTGATGGGGCGTTTGATGAGGTGCCATTGTGGATCCGCAATGTGTATTATCCGCCGGAAGATATTGGAAGAAAATGGACACTGTGGCAGTATACGGACAGAGCGCAGCTGGACGGGTATCAAGGGGAGGAAAAATCGATTGACTGCAATGTGTTCCAGGGAGAAAAAGGACAGTTAAATAATTATGTAATACAATAAATGGAGGGATAGAATATGAGAAAAATTGGGACGACAAGAGTTCTTATGATTGCGTGTATTGTGGCTGTATTTAGCAGACAAAATATGGCAGAAGCGCAAAAGAAAATAACCGTGGTAGAAGGCGGCGAGAAAGTGTTGACAACCGATGTGTATAAGACAAAGACATCGGTAAATAACAAGAAAAAAGCAAAGGTATATAAGCAATATCTGGATGCTTCCGACAAAATATCGACCTTGGCAGATAAGCCGGATAAAGCCCTTTTTGTGAAGGGAATAAAGCCCGGAAAAGCACAGGTGAAAGTGAACACAACTACAGGGGAAACGATATATGAGATCACAATTTTGTCCAAAGAAAAAGTGAAAAAGAAAGCACAAAAAATGCTAAAAAAAGTGGTGAAAAATAAGCGGGGAATTTATGACGATTTTAATCAGGATGGGATAGAAGAATATTACTCTAATGGAAAAATATTTTACTATGATTATGAGAAAAATAAGGTGATTACAAAGTGCTTTTTTACAGAAAAAGAGAATAGCAAAATACAAAAAATATATTATTCTCCCAAACGGCATCTGCTCTATGCGGAAATGGAAGGAAAGACAGCGGTCCATTTTGTTTTGGTTGACCGGAAAAAGATAATTGGCAGAGTAGATAGAGAGATACGTTTTCTAAAAGTAAAAGACAAAAAGGGAAAAATTAACTACATACTAAATGACGAGTCATATGATCAGGATGATTATTGGTATCGTCCATATACAGAGGAAGAAATGAATAAATTTTTGAAAAAACAGATTCCGGATGCGAAGGAGATTAATTTCCGAGGATAAGACTATTCAGCTCCCCACTCACACATTCGCATTTTGAACGCTATGTGTTTATTCCCGTCTTTGACAAGACTAAAAATGCTTCTATGTGGAGGGGAGCCTATTTTTGTGAGCGGGCAACTTATCAAAATAGCAACAGCGTCACATAAACGCCGGCGATCGCACCCAAAGCCACGACCACAAGTCCGCGTTTGAAAAAACTGAGAATCAGCGCAATGGCGGTTCCGACGATGGCAGCGACAGGATTTCCACTGGATGAAAAAATGTCAGGAAATGTCAATGCACCGAGGACGGCATAAGGCGTATAATCCAAAAAGTTTTTCAGATAAACGGATTTGATCTCGCGCCGGAAAAATGTGATCGGAACAAAGCGCGGAATATAAGTAACGACGGCCATTACGGCAATCGCGATCAAACAATATCGTAAATTCATATCATACCTCACTTTCCGGCGGTGTATCGCCTGCGTCAGAAATCGGTTCCGGGAAAAGCCGGGCACCGATTCCGGCGGCAATGATTGTTGACAAGATTACGCGGAAGCCCGAAGAAATGTGGTTCAATCCGGGAACGTAGCGAATGATGCACGAACAAAGTACCGCAAGAAGGACAACAAAACAGACGTTTTTCTTTTCGCGGGCAGCTGGGACAATCAGTGCGATAAACATTGCGTAAAGACCGATTCCCATGGCAGATTGAAGTTCTGCCGGAAGCAGAGTCGAGATCGTTCCGCCGAGAAAAGTTCCAAGAACCCATCCAATAAATGGAAGTGTGATCAGACCGCCGAAAAAGCCGGCTCCAATCTGTCCCGGTTCCATGGAAGCCATGACAAAGGTTTCGTCCGTAATGCAGAAACTGAGAATCAGACGTTTCCATATCGGAATGTCCGGTTGGATTTTTTGTGAAAGCGACAGTGACATCAGGGAGTACCGCAGATTGATGACAAATGTTGTCAGCGCAATCTCAAGATAGCCGGCACTTGCAAAAATTAAATTGGTTCCGGCAAACTGGCCTGCGGAGGTCACATTGGTCAGAGAGATCAATACGGCCGCCCATACAGGGATGCCGCCGGAAACAGCCATAAAGCCAAACGTAAAAGAAACCGGGAGATAACCGAGAAAAATCGGAAATCCACGTTTCAATCCATACATAAATGATTTCATATTAATCTTCTTTTTCTGCCTCCATTTCCACAGATTCGATCATGGAAGTACAATGAGGGCAGCGGGTTGCTTTTATGTCGATTTTGCCATAGCAGAAAGGACAGGTTTTTTCGGTAGGAGTTTCTTCCTCTTCGGAGTCCTTTTTGTGTCCCAGACCGGCAAGTGCGTTCATTCCTTTTACGAGCAGGAAAATCACAAATACCATAATCAGAAAATTGATAACTGCGGTCAGAAATGAACCGTATTTCACATCGACATCGCCAATGGTCAGCACCAGATAACTCAAATCCGTGTTCGCTATCAAACCGATTAATGGGGAAAGTACGTCATTTACCATGGAATTGATGATCGCTTGAAAAGCGGCACCGATAATAACACCAATTGCCAGATCCATGACATTTCCACGCAGGGCAAATTCTTTAAATTCCTGTAAAAACTTTTTCATAGCCGTTCTCATCCTCCCAAGTGTTTTAATTCGTAATATACAGTATATCACAGCCGTAAGGAGGAGGTCAAATAAAAACTCTTGACACCGTGCACATTGCCCTTTATGATGAAGAAAAAAACACAGGAGCTCATATGTTAAAACAAGATCAATTTGTAACCCCGCTGCTTGCGTGGTACGATAAAAATAAACGTGAAATGGTATGGCGCGACCGGGGAAATGCGTATTATACCTGGATTTCAGAAATTATGCTGCAACAGACAAGGATTGAGGCAGCGAAAGATTATTTTGTACGCTTCACGGAGGAACTTCCGGATATTCAGAGCCTTGCCAATGTGCCTCAGGAGAGGCTTTTAAAATTGTGGGAAGGACTTGGGTATTATAACCGTGCCAAAAATTTACAAAAAACAGCAAAGATATTAGTGGAAGAATATGGGGCGGAACTGCCGTCGGATTACGAGAAACTGCTTGCATTGCCGGGGATTGGACCGTATACGGCGGGGGCGATCGCATCCATCGCGTATGACATTAAGGTGCCGGCGGTGGATGGCAATGTACTGCGGGTAATGATGCGGTATCAGGCAAGTTTGGAAGATATTACCAAAATATCTGTGCGCCGCAGAGTTGAGGGCGAGCTGACAGAAGTAATGCCGGAGCGGCCGGGCGATTTTAATCAGGCGATCATGGAACTTGGCGAAGTGGTTTGTATCCCCAACGGAACGCCGCTTTGTGACCGGTGTCCATTGGCGGAGACCTGCGAGGCAAAACAAAAAGGTGAGCCGGAACAATATCCGCGAAAAATAGAAAAGAAACCGCGTAAAATCGAGAAAAAGACGATATTAATTTATGAAAAAGACGGAATGTTTGGAATTGCTAAGCGGGAAAATAAAGGTTTGTTGGCCGGATTGTATGAGTTTCCGTCCATAGCCGGGCATTTTAATAAAAAAGAATTGGAAGAAAAACTGGCAGAAGATGGAATTATTGTAAAAAAAATGCAGTCATTGGGAGCGGGAAAGCACATTTTTTCTCATATAGAATGGCATATGAAAGGGTATCTGATCGAACTATCGCCGACCGGAAAACAGCCGGAGCTAATCTTTGCTTCGCTGGAGGAAGTTGAAGATACGTACAGTTTACCGACAGCATTTCGGACGTATCGAGAGAAAATGAGAAAAATTCTCAATAAGCAAAAAGAGGGTGGAGTTTCTGAGAAAAAAGGTGTATTATAAAGTGAAAATACAATAGTCAGGAGGAATTCATTATGTTGAAATGTTTAAAGAAAATTGATAAAAAAGCGACAGGACTTGTGGCAGCCGGCGTACTGCTTGGAACCGCCGGTGTGAAGCTCCTTGGAAGCAAAGATGCAAAGAAATTGTACACCAATTGTACCGCAGCAGTTCTTCGAGCAAAAGACTGTGTGATGAAGACTGCGACAAAGATTCAGGAGAATGCAGAAGACATCTATGCAGAGGCACAGATCATCAATGAAGAGCGTGCCAATGAGGAATTTGTAGATGCCGAAGAGGAAACTGCAGATGAGATTCAGGATTGAGCATGAACTAAAGGGGCGCATGCGTCTCCATGTCTGTACGAAAAAAATGTCGTATGAAGAGGCGGATACGCTTCAGTATTACCTGGGAAGTTTTCCGTTTGTGACAAAGGTAAAAGTTCATGAAAATATAGGAAATGTCACGGTAAATTACGTGGGATCACGTAAGCAGCTGTGCGAGGTACTTGCTGCCTATCAGCCGGAAACAGTGGATGTTCCGGACGAGTTTCTTCACAATTCCGGACGAAAGTTAAACGAAGAGTATAAGGAGAAACTCATCAATAAAGTATTGTTTATGGCAGGTACGAAATTATTTTTGCCTGCGCCGGTCCGTACTGTGATAACAATAGCAAAGGCTGGCAAATACTGGAAACAAGGAATGCAGACATTAGCGAACCGCAAGATCGAGGTGCCGGTGCTGGATGCGACAGCCATCGGAGTTTCGGTGCTTCGCGGCGATATGAACTCAGCTAATTCAATCATGTTCCTGCTTGGAATCGGCGAGATTCTGGAAGAGTGGACACACAAAAAGTCAGTCGAAGATCTGGCAAGAAGTATGTCCTTAAACATAACCAAAGTCTGGCAGCTGGTGAATGGAAAAGAAGTTCTCGTTCCATCCAATGCAATCGTGCCGGGAGATGAGGTCGTTGTTCATATGGGAAATGTGATTCCATTTGACGGCGTGCTGACGAGTGGAGATGCAATGGTCAATCAGGCATCGCTTACCGGCGAACCTCTTCCGGTTCATAAAACGACGGGTGGTTATGTTTATGCAGGCACCGTTGTGGAAGACGGCGACTTGACTTTGAAAGTGGAAAAATCGGCGGGCGGTACACGATTTGAAAAGGTCGTTGCGATGATCGAGGATTCCGAAAAATTGAAATCTTCACTCGAAGGAAAAGCAGAACATCTTGCGGACCGGCTTGTGCCATATACACTTGCCGGAACCGGGGCAGTGTATCTTCTTACACGAAATGTGATGAAGGCGCTGGCAGTACTGATGGTAGATTTTTCCTGCGCTTTGAAACTGGCGATGCCGATTTCCGTGCTATCTGCGATACGGGAGGCCAGTCATTATCAGGTGACCGTAAAAGGCGGAAAATATCTGGAAGCAATGTCAGAAGCAGATACGATTGTATTTGACAAAACCGGAACACTGACGAAAGCGCAGCCGACGGTAGTTGATGTGATTCCGTTCTGTGAGGCGCAGTCGGACGAATTACTCCGTATCGCGGCTTGCCTGGAAGAACATTTTCCACATTCTATGGCAAAAGCTGTCGTGGATGCGGCGGCACAGAAAGGACTTGTGCATGAAGAGATTCATTCCAAAGTGGAATACATTGTTGCGCATGGAATTTCGTCTTTTGTAGAAGGAAAAAAAGTAGTGATCGGAAGCGCACATTTTATCTTTGAAGATGAAAAATGTGTTGTGCCGGAAGGCTATCAGAGCCGGTTTGATTCGTTGCCAGAGGAGTATTCTCATTTATACCTGGCAGTGGATGGAAAACTTTGTGCTGTGATCTGTATCGAGGATCCGCTTCGGGAAGAGGCTGCAGAAGTCATTCAGGAACTGAAGAAAGTCGGTATTAAAAATGTGGTTATGATGACAGGTGACAGTAACCGTACTGCACGTGCCATCGCTGCGCGGGTAGGCGTAGACCGGTATTTCGCCGAAGTGCTGCCGGAAGACAAGGCGCATTTTGTCGAAAAAGCGAAGGCAAACGGCTCGAAGGTCATCATGATCGGAGATGGAATCAATGACTCGCCGGCGTTGTCGGCAGCAGATGTAGGAATTGCCATCAGCGACGGAGCAGAGATTGCACGTGAGATTGCAGATGTGACGGTCGGAGCAGACAACCTGTATCAGATTGTGACATTGAAACAGATCAGCAATGCTTTGATGAAGCGGATTCATACGAATTATCGACGAATCGTTGCCATCAATGCCGGGTTGATCGTTCTTGGTGTGGCTGGTGTGATTCAGCCGACGACATCGGCATTGCTTCACAATTCTTCGACACTTGTGATCAGTCTGGAAAGCATGAAAAATCTGCTGGAAGGATGAGAAAAAGAATAGATAAATAAGAAAGCGGGCGGACTGCTCTGTTTGGAACAGTCCGCCCGTAATTTATCGTTTTATTAGTCGTTGTAACCATTTGGATTCATGCTCTGCCATTTCCAAGAATCGGCACACATATCGTTCAGGTCGTATTTTGCTGTCCAATGCAGCTCCTTTTCGGCTTTGTCACACTGGGAATACAATTCGTCCAAGTCGCCGGCGCGGCGAGGTTTGATCTCATAAGGGATCTTCTTGCCACAAGCCTTTTCATAGGCATGAACGACATCGAGAACACTGGAACCCTTTCCGGTACCAAGATTGTAAATTTTCACACCGCAATTTTCCTTGATTTTTTCTAACGCTTTTACATGTCCATCGGCAAGATCGACTACATGTACATAATCACGGACACCGGTGCCATCGTGAGTTTTGTAGTCATCACCAAATACGCCGAGACATTCGCGTTTGCCGACGGCAACCTGTGCGACATACGGTACGAGATTGTTTGGAATTCCTTTTGGATCTTCGCCGATCAGTCCGCTTTTGTGCGCTCCGATCGGATTGAAATAGCGGAGTAAAATGACATTCCAGGAATTGTCAGCAGTGTGCAGATCGGTGAGAATCTGTTCTAACATCCATTTAGTCCAGCCGTAAGGATTGGTTGGGGAGCCTTTCGGACATTCCTCTGTGATAGGAATAAAGGCAGGATCGCCGTAAACGGTCGCGGACGAGCTGAAAATGATATTTTTCACATCGTGATTCCGCATACAGTCCACCAGATGCAAGGTTCCGGTGATGTTATTGTGATAATATTCAATCGGCTTTTCTACCGATTCGCCGACCGCTTTCAAGCCGGCAAAATGAATGACAGCATCTATTTTTTCTTTTTCAAATACACTGTCCAATGCCTCTTTGTCCAACAGATCTACATTATAAAAAGCAGGTTTTTTTCCGGTAATCTGTGTAATGCGGTCCACAACTTTTTCATTGGAATTATACAGATTGTCGACGATTACAACTTCGTAATTATTTTCCAACAGATTAACACATGTGTGGCTGCCGATGTAACCGGCGCCCCCTGTAACTAATATTTTCATATAGAATCTCCTTTCGATATGGTTTGTTTTTATCAAGTTAAATGGCAGGCATTTGGCACATTTTACAATGCATGTGCGCCATCACTAATTTCAGCAATGTAAAATTCCGGAATTTTACCATAATTCTTTTTGTAAACATCTGAAAGTGCAGCCTTGAAATCCTCTGTTTTATCCGAAGCAACAAGACTTACGGTGCATCCACCAAAACCACCTCCTGTGATTCGGCTGCCCGCTACAAACGGCAGTTTCCAGGCTGTCTCTACCAGAGTGTCCACTTCCGGACAGGAAACTTCGTAATCATCGCGCAGAGAGCGGTGCGAAGCATTCATCAATTTTCCAAATGCGAGGATATCATTTTCCTTTAATGCGCTTACTGCGGCAATCGTCCGCTGGTTTTCCGATACGGCGTGGTGAACACGTTTTTGGATCACTTCGTCGTCAATGAGATATTTATTTGCCTCAAATTGCAAATCAGTAAGATCTCCGAGGGCAGAAATATCAAGTGCCCGCTGCAACATCAAAAGACCCTTTTCACATTCGCGGCGTCGGTCATTGTAAGCCGAGGAAACCAGGCTGTGTTTTACCATACTGTTTGTAATGATCAGTTTATAATTGCCAAGATTTACCGGTACCCATTCAAAATCCAGCGAATTGGTGTCTAGAAAGATGGCATGATTCTTTTTTCCCATTGCGGAAGCAAATTGATCCATGATACCGCAGTTCATGCCATTGTATTTATTCTCGGCAGCTTGTCCCAAGAGAGCAATCTGCGGAAGGACAAGGGAATCGAAATGAAAGCAGTTTTTCAAAATAATTCCTGTCAGCACTTCCAGCGAAGCCGAAGAAGAAAGGCCGGAACCATTTGGAATATTTCCATAAATATACAGATCCATTCCTTTGTCGATCGAATAGCCGTGCTTTGTAAATGCCCAGATCACACCCATCGGGTAGCTGATCCATCGGGAATCTTCCAGCGGTTTTAGGTCGTCCAGCGATGACTCGATCACACCGGTTTCCGGAAAATTTTCGGAGTAAAACCGCAGTTTTCGGTCTTTCCGCAGGCAAACGAGCCCGTACGTTCCTACATCCAGCGCACAGGGGAAAACATGTCCGCCGTTGTAGTCGGTGTGCTCACCGATCAGATTGACCCGCCCCGGGGCGAAAAAAGCCTCCGGCAAACAGTCTGCGCCAAATATATCAGTAAATTTTTGTATCATTTCATCCAGATTCATAAGCTGCCCTCTCTTGTGTGTCTAATAATGCTGTCATAAGTGTATCATGTTTTGAGGGATTTGGCAAATTATATGCGGGGCAGGGGGTGCGAGGGTGGTGGATTAAGCTACCTTTTTGAAGGCGTAAATGAGGTAAAGACAATGTGGTTGGGGAGTTTGGTGACAAAGAACAAGGAAGCGTGCTGATGCACGCGTAGGTCATCAAACTGCGTTTGGTGACAAAGTATAACATAAAAGTCATAAATGAATTTTGGAAAAGGGGTTGCTAAATTTGAAAGAATATGATATGGTAAAAAATGTAAGCATAATATGACTGGGATAGATATGAATTAAATTCTTAACGATTACAATAGATGGAAACATTCGATAAAATATCCCCCGGACGTACTTACAAAATAAAAAAACGAATGGAGGATATGTGATGAATCACAAAACAAAGAAAACAAAGAGGATGCGTTTATTGGCATTATTACTTGCAGCAAGTCTGATCCTAAATCTGGCCTGTATCACAGATTATGCCAAAGCGAGTGGAAGGAAGAAAGCATATTCGGGAGATGACTACCGGATCGAACTGACAGAAAATTCTGTCTGGAATGAGGGGTGCACAGTCAATGCCGATGTTGAGAATGTTTCACAAAAACAAATTCGGAACTGGTCAGTAATCTTGACTTTAAAAAAGGGAAAGATTTCCAATGCATGGAATGTTGACAGTAAAGTAAACGGAAATAATGTCATATTGTCATCAAAAGAGTACAATATGGTTTTGGCTGAAAACGGCGAGACATCTTTTGGTTTTCAGATGCAGGGAGCCAATCTTTCAGATATAGAGAGTGCATACCTTGTTACGGAAACCGCTTCGGTAACAAAAAATCTGTCATTTGACTATAGAGAAACGAGTAGCTGGCAGGGACATAAAATTATTGAAGTAACTTTGACGAATACAGGAACTAAAACTATCAAAGACTGGTCTGCTGCTTTTCGGATGAACGGGGAAATTGACAATATATGGAATGCAAGAGCGTTGTCCGGCGACGAGGGAATGTTCCAGATTAAAAACGCAGATTACAATGCAGTTATCGCGGCGGGAGCAAGTGTGACATTTGGTTTTCAGGTGTCTTATTCGTCGACAGTATTTTCTGGAATTAAAGATATCGTGCTTTTTGGCTCAGAGGAAAAAGAGACTTTGGAAACGGAGAAACCGACATCTGTTCCGACGGCAACGGCAAGTTCAACTCCGACAAAAGCACCGGAACCATTGCCAACAAAGACACCGGAACTTGTTCCTACCAGCACACCAAAGGAAAGTGCAGTGCCGATCGTTACATCCGTGCCAACTGCTACGCCGGAAGTAGAGACGGAAGAAATGGAAGAAGGCGATGCACAGTTTGTCTCTGTGGAAAATAGAGATTGGAACATGGATATGATACATGCCAATGATCCGAAAGTAGAACAGGCGAAAAAAACACAACAACGCAAGATAAAAGTGACGATGCTGGATTCTGGAATCAATTATAGTTCTGAGGTGAACGTGGTAGAAAGGAAGAACTTTTTTGATGAAGAGACAAGCTGTCTGTATGAAGATGAGAGCGGGCATGGAACAGCAATTGCAGAAATTCTTGCATCTGATCCGAAAAGAGCAACTCAAAAGTTTACAAATGATATTACAGTAGATGGAACTTCGTATACATATTATGACAATACAGATACGGAAGAACCGGAAGAAGAGCAGGAAGAGACTTTGGCAGAAGGAGAAACCACACTTTTTGACCTTCTTGATAGTGGTTATGAGTGGACAGAAGGTGTGAATCCGAATATTGACCTTTATTCAGGAAAAATTCTTGATGAGAACAATGAAACAACAGTTGATATGGTTGTAGAAGGAATTGACTGGGCAATTGAAAATCAATCCGATATTTTATGTCTCAGTCTGGGAATGCAAAAAGGTTCTGATAAACTTCATGCGGCCATAAAGCGGGCAAAAAAAGCTGGAATGCTGATTATTTCTGCTGTTGGGGAAGATAAGCAGGCAGATTATCCGGCAGCGTATCCGGAAGTATTATCGGTCGGTATGACGGACAGTATGGGAAAATATGTAAGTGCACCGGCGGAAGTTGCGGCACCCGGACAAGATATAATCTCTCGTGGAGTGTTTGACAGTATGCAGATTTTTAGTGGAAGCAGTTTTGCAGTACCACATGTAGCTGGGCTGGCAAGTATTCTCTGGCAGAATCATCCGGATAAGGATGCGGATTACATTCGTGGATGGATTGATGTAACAGCAAATAAAACTATGGATATGGAAAACTGTGAGTATGGATTAGTGGATTGTCTGTATGCCTTCGAATCTTATGAAGAATATAATAGAGAAGTGAAAGAAAATCCACAGATTCTTAAGAAAATAGAGAAAAATACTTCCGCAGAGAAAGTTATGGCGGCAGTAGACGAAATCGACAATGAAGCTGAGGTTCCGGTAGAGGAAGAAATGCAGAAAGTGCATGGAAACTGGGATAAAGGGGAACATAAGAAGTTTGTAAGTGGGAAATTTGCAAAGAAAATTGTAAAAATCCAAAAGTATATAGATATTATAAAACAGGGTATTTATTTTGTCGATGATGAAAAAAATAACCCAGACTGCTATGGCATGCACAAGCATCCGTGGTTTCATGGATACATAGAAGGTGATGTCACAATAAATGGGAAAGACGCAAAAAAGGCATCTAACTATATGGCAAGTGTTCGAGGGCTTGTTGAGATGGCAGATTATATGCGTAAATATGGAGAGGTTAAAAAATTAGAAGCACCTGTAAGTACCACATCGGTTGTTTTTGCCCTAACCGGAATTAATGCTGCTTTTGAAAAAGATGGAAAAATCGGCAGTCAGACATGGAAAGAAATTAATACAAACTGTGCCAAAGTAAACGGGAAAGTTCCAAAAGACTGTCGAAGTCTCTTGATCTATGGTATGGCGATGCATACTTTGACAGATACTTTTTCGCACAGTAGTTATGTTGTAAAGAAAACAAAAGATAAAAAAACAAAGAAAAAAAGATATGAGTGGGTTCGTCTAACGCACGCGAACAAAAAATCAAAAGATTATGCTGATAAAACAGATAACCATCCGCTTCGTTTTGATGCAGCAAAAGCCGCTGCCAGAAAGGCACTAAGCCGGATTAGAGTAAGTGCGAAGAAAGGCTTAAAAGGGTATACCGACATTGATAAAACAGCAGATTTATATGCTTCGGCAAAAGAGTTTAATAAATTGCAAAAGATGATGCTGATTTATAATGGGGAAAAGAAATCACAGAAATCTTTTAAGCTACACTATACCCAAGATGCTTTTTCGCTGGGAAGATTTTCAGAATATTATCAGGCAGATAAAGAAGTTACACATCACAGTTCTACAGACCTTGAAAAGTACATCGATATCGTGGATATGCAGCATTTGCAACAAACGAAAGATGGAGTAAAAGTACTTCAGCTGCAAATGCAGAAGCCACAAAAATTGAAAGTATATTGTGGAGCAAATCTTGAGTATACTGTGCAGAATGAATTTCAAAAGCCAGTCAGTTTGTTTGTGAATAAGGAAGAAAACTATATAATAAAAGATGAGCAGGAACAGTTACTTTATACGGTTAAGAACGGTGAGATATATGATGCGTTATCTCGAAAATTAGAAAACTATCAAGATACAGAAGAAGATGTACCGGATGCAGAAGAAGAGGATGAGATAAACATCTTATGTGAGATCGATGACGTATGTCCTTCCAAAGAGTGTGTGTTGGAAGGGAAAATCGTTGAGTTTTCCGAACGTTCTTATAGTATGGGTTCGTTTGAAGATATGCCTGGACTTTCTGATGTAACGGTAAGTTTGACTTCTCGAAAAAACGGAAAAACATATACTGTCAAAACGACTGAAAATGGAAATTATAAGATCCAGCTTCCGAAAGGAATCTATGATGTTTTTGTGGAAAAAGATGCATCCTATACCGCCGAAAAACAATATCTGAAATTAATGGAAGATAAAGTCATCAATAAAACATTGATGTTGATGAGTGAGGATTGGACAGATGAAGGAATCGTGGACGGATATGTTTATAATACATCCGGGAAGGCTTTGGCAGATGCCAAAGTGGAGGTCTATAGTGGAGTGGATTATACGGTGGAAGAACCGGAAATGATCTTGTATACGGATGCAAAAGGCTATTTCAATACGGATTTCATGATTACGGGAGGGTATACTTTTGTAATCAGTAAAGACGGATATGAAAAGCAGAGTGTATATCAACCTGTAATCGGATATGTACAAAGTACGATTAAACGAATAAAACTCAGGAGGGAAAGCAATGACTAAGATGAAAACAATTTTTGCAGTGATCTTTCTTGCCTTACTGATTCCGGTGTTGTTAGCAGCACCGGAAAGTGAGGCGAAAGTGTACCGCGGGAAATATGAAAATAATACAAAATGGAGTTATGATACAAAATCCAAAACGGTTACCATTGAATGCCGGGGAGAATTACCGGACGATCACCATGGCAGTGCTGGATGGCGGGACTACTACCTAAAAGCGAAAAAAGTGATATTCAAAAAAGGAATCACGTCCATAGGGGAGGGAGCTTTTTATAATTTTCAAAAGTTGGAAGAGGTAGTTCTGCCGGAAGGATTAAAAACGATAAAGGATTCTGCTTTTTTTACATGCATTAGATTAAAAAAAATAAATGTCCCCACATCGCTAAGAACGATTGGAGCAAGTGTATTTTCAGAAACAGAGTTTAATATTTTTTCACTAGAGCGAGTAAAAAGAATAGGAAATATGTGTTTCTCGGGTTCAAAGATAAACGAGGTATATCTTTCAAAAGATTGCAGGACCAGCTCTCTTGTTTTTTGGGGAAGTGACAATCTAAAAAAAGTAACTATCGAAAAAGGTGTGAAAAAAATAAGTTATGGGATGTTTTGTGATACAGCATTAAAAATAATTGATATTCCGGGAAGTGTTTTCCAAATAGGAGAGGATGCATTTGCTGATTGTAAAAAACTACAAAAAGTCACCTTACATGAAGGAATAAAAAAGGTTGGTAAGAATGCTTTTTACAATACGTCACTCAAAGAAATCACCATTCCAAGTACAGTGACGCAACTAGGCAAAAATGCTTTCCGCTGGGAATTTACGGAAAAGTCATCGTTGAAAAAAGTAGTGATCCGTTCCAAGAATATCAAAAAATGGGGAACGATGGTATTTGGGGCGACGAGAGATGACCTTGTGATTTATGTTCCGC
>PPYE01483627.1_pt1 | contig 30640 bp, 16 predicted proteins | sample 1559881 | NCBI WGS metagenome assembly PPYE01 (sample SAMN08240022, study PRJNA423297) | Human gut metagenome, whole genome shotgun sequencing project. | reverse complement strand
TTAATAACCTGCTTTCAAATGCTTTCAAATATACAGAAAGCGGGCAAAGCATTACTGTTACGTTGAAAGAGGAAAACAACTGGCTGGTACTGCAAGTTAGTGATACCGGTATTGGTATTCCTATCAACAAGCAGGGAAAAATATTCGAACGTTTCTATCAGATAGAGAGTGAGCATGTAGGAAGCGGCATCGGGCTGTCATTGGTACAGCGTTTGGTGGAACTGCATCACGGACATATTGAGTTAGACAGTGAAGAAGGTAAAGGCAGTACTTTCTCTGTTTATCTACCACAGGATATAAACATCTACAAACCTTCCGAATTAGTTTCTAATGACGCTAAAAACGAGGAGGACCAAGTTTATTCTACCAACTCGAAAGAGATGTATTTCATTGATACGGAAAAAGTAGAAAACGAAACGATCGAAACTGGTGACAAGAAACGTGGTACGATTCTTATCGTAGAAGACAATAATGAAATCCGCCATTATCTAAGTAGCGGACTTGCCGAACTTTTCAATACACTGGAAGCCGGAAATGGTGAAGAAGCCCTGGAAAAGCTGAAAGAGAATGAAGTGGACATTATTGTGACTGATGTCATGATGCCTGTGATGGATGGTATCAAGCTATGCAAGAATGTGAAGCAGAATATCCGTACCTGTCACATTCCTGTGATTATCCTGTCTGCCAAAAGCGAAACCAAAGATCAGATGGAAGGCCTGCAAATGGGCGCGGATGATTATATCCCGAAACCATTCTCGCTGGCTATCCTGACTACGAAGATACAGAATATGATGCGTACCCGCAGGCGTATGCTTGAACGGTATTCCAAATCTCTGGAAGTGGAACCGGAAAAGATTACGTTCAACGCCATGGATGAAGCTTTGTTGAAACGTGCCGTTGCCATCGTAGAAAAGAATATGGATAATATTGAATTCTCTACCGACGAGTTCGCCAGAGAAATGAATATGAGCCGTTCTAATCTGCACCTCAAATTGAAAGCTATCACAGGTGAATCGACTATCGACTTTATACGCAAGATTCGTTTCAATGAAGCGGCAAAACTACTGAAGGATGGCCGTTATACAATAGCAGAAGTCAGCACAATGGTAGGATTTAATACGCCGTCTTACTTTGCTACGAGTTTCAAAAAGTATTTCGGATGTTTGCCTACAGAGTATATTAAGAAGGCAAAGGGATAAACAACTAGAGAGGTAAATCCAAAAATATTATGATTTTTACGGATTGGATTCCATAAAAATCATAATATTTTTGGATTTGAAGAGAGTTTATACATAACAAACAACCCCAATGTATAAAACAGTACTTTTCTTTTTTCAGTAGGGTTTTGAGCTAAATTCATAGTTACAAGGATTAATCTAGCACAATAGTCTTTTTAATAATTCTTCTTGGAGCTATTATTTTCTTCGTTCCCTAATAAATTTGCGTTCCACTTAAGTGGAGCGATAGTTCAACTTAAGTGGTTCTATCGTTCTACTTAAGTGGAACGCAAACTAGAATGTAGAGCTAATTATTATTTATAGAAGATAGGAAACTAAACACAGTATTAAGACAGCTTATCTCTTATTGACAACTAGCGTTTAGTTCGTCTCCGTACCGTTTCCCTCCCGTATCAAAATGAATTAGTTCATTTCATAAAAGAATAGGATGAAAGTTACATTATGATGTATAAAAAGCTTAATATCAGCCTAAAAACCGTTTTTCTAAACATTATTAATATATGATTCAACAATATTAATATCAAAAAATCATTTTTTGAACAAAGTGTGAACAGGACAAATCATCATTTCTAAATAAACAGATTACATTTGCAAACAGTAAAATATAACTTTTAATAATTAAAACCTAATAAAGTATGAAGAACATCTTCTTTATTTGTATGTTCGGTCTGCTAGCATTTGCCGGATGCTCAGACAACGAGGAGGAAATATTGACCGGAGGCAATATAGACATAGATATGCTTCCTCCTAATCAACCTAATGATGTGATCGATGAAAAACTATTTGCAGTTATCAATCTTGATTATCCAGGACTGGAAAAAGCTAAAGAATTTTATAATTCAGGGAAATACTACTATGCAGTAAATGAATTATTAGAATATTACAGAAATCGGACAAGTGTCATCAACCCTAATATTCAACTGATGAACACACCAATTACGGCATCTGAACTAAATATAGCTGACCAAGCATTAGAAAACAGATTTTATGTTAGAGGATTTGCAGAGCGAGTTGAGGATGGAAAAGAGATCTATTATTCTTTTACCAAAGATAATAAAATAGACTGGTCGTTCATTCCCAGTAAAGTCACTGACCAAGAATTTAAATATCAGATTCATCGCCATCAATGGATGCTTCCACAAGCAAAAGCCTATCGCACAAGTCGTGATGAAAAATATGCAGAATCATGGATCAATGTTTACTCGGATTGGCTTAAGACTTTTCCTTATGAAGAAGGAACAACATTCCCCGAAGAAGGAGGAAAAGAGAATGATGTTGATTATCAATGGAAAGGTTTACAGGTAGCTGAAAGAGTTATCTCACAGATAGATATCATGACTTATTTCATTCAATCTAAAAATTTCACGCCAGAATGGCTCTCTGTCTTCTTGACAGCATTTGCCAAAGAAGTAGAATGTATTCGTTTGAATTATTATAAAGAAGGTAACATTCTGGTTACCCAAGCACAAGCTGTAGCAATGGCAGGCATACTTATGCCTGAGTTCAAGAATGCCAATGAATGGCTATCAGAAGGTTCTCAGAAACTAGGAGAACAAATAGATAAACAGTTCCTTGCAGATGGAGTACATTACGAATTTGACATTAGCTACCACGTTGGTGCCATCTCTGATTTTTATGAAACTTACAGAGTAGCTCAATTAAATAATAAAGCTGGCGGATTTCCGGCAGGATACCTTGAGAAGTTAAAATTACCTGCTCATTTTGTCATGGATATCACTTATCCTAATTACAGTGTAGAAAACTTTAATGATACCCGTTCCAGTCGTTTAGGAAAAAGTGTACTCATTAAAAATTTCAAAAAGTATGCAGAAATGTTCCCGGATGATCAAGAAATACAATGGATGGCTTCAGAAAGGCAAAGTGGATCCACACCTACTTATTTACAAAAAGCTTATACAAATGGAGGATATTATATTCTGCGTAATAAATGGGATGACCAATCTATGATGATGATCCTAAAAAACAACAATAATCCTAATAATAAATATCACTGTCAACCAGATAACGGTACATTTAGTTTATATAAAAAAGGACGTAATTTCTTCCCTGACGCAGGGTCATACGCATACAGTGGGAGCGATAGAGAGACCTATCGCGGAACAGCCAGACATAACACGTTAACCATAATGAGTAAAACAATACCTGATGATAGTATGAAAGGGAAATTGCTTCAATTAACAACAAAGACGGATGAAGCAACATCCTACGATGTCTTAGTTACTGAAAATCCGACATATACTGTTTCAGGTGAAAAACATCTGAATTTGACCCATCGCCGTTCTGTATTTTTTGTTAATCAAAAGTTCTTTGTGATAGTAGATGAAGGATATGATACCACAGCAGACCATAACAGTAACATCAATGTGAATTTTCATTTATGTCCTATTGAAAACGCATCGAGCGATGTCGTAATAGACGAAGGACAAAAAGACAGCCATATTTACGGTGCACATACGGCTTTTAGCGACAATAACAATATCATGCTTAGAACCTTTGTTGAAACAGCCAACGATTATAGCGCATCCGTAAAAACGACTAATACTTCTAATGATATAGGACAAAAAACCGAACGTAAAGGTTATCAAGTTACCATACGTAAACCTAAAATAGTAAATGGTGCTGCAAGATTCATTAGCATAATTTATCCAATTAATGATGGCGCGGAAGCAGCAAACATCAACATGACAGCCACATTTACAGATATAGCAGATGATGAAGCCGCTGGAACATTCCATGCAAATGGAACATCAGTAAAAGTAATTATTGATAATAAAGAATATAATTTATCATACACACTTAATTAATATATCTAAGAAATGAAACATGCATTATTAAAAACCAAATCAAGGCTTATAATGAGTCTGATGATAGTTATAATGAGTGTAGTTTATACATCTTGTGATGATACAGAAACTACCGATTCTACTAAATTCACAATATTCTACTCAGGTATGACTGATATAGGTCCTTCGATGAGTGGAAGAATTAGTAGCCCAACTTATAAAGGAAATACACCTTCTGATTTTGCTATAACCAAAGTAACTTTAAAAGGTGAAGCCTATTCCGGAGATTGTTTTACTATCGACCCAAATGATGGATTCATATCTATAAATAGCACCAAAGATATGCAAGTTGGCCTATATAAATTATCCATATCATGCATATCCGGAGGGAATTATTATGAATTTAAAGATATTGTAGAAATAAACTTCTTGAAGGCCGTCCCCGATGGAATTACAGTGGAACCCAACAAACTCCAAGTCAAATATAATGATATTATTGATGAAACAAGTGAAGTAGAACTACCAACAGCGCAAGTCAAGACAGATGGAGATCATGTAACCATTACCAAATATGAGATTGCAAAAAGTGACTATTCAAAATACTTCGACATCACTAAAAGTGGAAAAATAAGTATTATCAAAGGTAGCACAGCACTTCTTCCCGGTATTTATAACATCTCATTAAAACTAACAACCGGAGCTTCTTCTGAAGATGAAGGAATATTTGAGAATGCACTAGAAATAAATGTCACGTCAGCACCTTTTGGTTTGGAGTACACTCCTAACGAAGATATGCTAGAAGCTGAAAACGACAAAAGTGGAAAGACCTCATTTCAGAGTAATGCGCCTGCACTTAAAGGTTCATTAGAAGGAATAGAATATTCTATAAAAAATATTACTCCTACAACAGATAAAATTAAAATAGATCCAACTACCGGAGTTCTTTCCGTTGACAAAGACCACGGATTGCAAAGTGGAAATAACTATGTCATCTCAATACATGTTAAAAACAATTTTGGAGAAGAAGATTTCAATAATGCATTTACACTACAAGTCGTAGAATACATTGAGCCAATTTCAGGATTCGAATATGAAACAAGTATTGATAAATATCAATATTCAAAGTTCACCATTAGTCCTAAGGAAGGGTTGAAAGGAGATAATATCCAATTCAGCTTGATTAATGAACCGGATGCATTAAAGGGTCAGATAGAATTTGACGCCCAAACTGGAACAATCTCTGTAGAAAAGGGAAATACTATTCCACAAGGAAATTATCCTCTTACCGTGAGAGCGACTAACTCTAAAAACGCAGAAAATCCTGCAGATGCGACATTTACTCTGAATATCATTGAGAATCCTAATTACTTCACTGATATTCGTTATGGAAACAACATTGATGTACCAGAAGAAAATAATGCTAATCAATTTAGAATTACAGAAGATAATGAAGCTAATGCGGATGCTACATTAAAAAGCTTCACTTTCCCAAGTCCACAAACAGGGCTTAAAGGGAATGTATCGGTCGCATGGAGCATCAAGAACGGAAATAATTGTGACAACTTAACAATCGATAGCAATACAGGAAAAATCAGTTTCAATCAAGAAGCTACATGGCCCGCAGATAAAAATGGAGTCAAAGCAAATACAATAGGATTTTGTTATGTTACAGCAACAGCCGGAACAGATAAAGATAGCCAAATATCTCAAACAACTCTTGTATTTATTCATTATGACTTAAAAGCAAATAATGGAGTACATATCCATTATAATCCTTTTGTCTTCCAAGCTGATCCTAAAAATGGTGGTAATTCAACTGTTCCGTTGGTTACAGTTAACGGAACAACTACAACTTCTAATTTCGCATTAGATTACCGCCGTTCATTTAACTACTATCCCACAGAAGGCACTTTAGTAAAAGGAGCACCCGGAACTGCCGGTTCATTCTTAAATGAACTATGGACTACATATTATAAAGCTATGGATATAAAACTATCAACCGGGTCTAGAAATCCGATGTCATATTACGGCAGCGTATACGATATGAGCCATAGTAAGAAATTACCTAATCAATCGGATAGACTATCCGTAGCATTAGCCTATGTAGTTCCTAATGACCTGACTATACATATCAGTCCGAATATCTGGAAAAATAGTAATGGAGAATATGCTAATGGAATTATGGTTGGAGAAATGACTTTCCTTACAAATGTCACCGTTGATACAACAGAAACCGGAGAATCATTAAAAAATGGAAAGAAAATAGCACCTATCATTATATGGTTTGACAAAAAATTTATTAAATAATGAGCAAAACATCATTAACTATGTATAATACAATCACTAAATCAATAAAACTAAGAGGGTATATCACCCTCTTAGCACTGATTTTCACAATCAGCCTACAAGCCCAGAATATAACTGTAAAAGGTGTTGTTGTAGATGAAACAGACACTCCGCTTATCGGAGCAACAGTTATGGTAAAAGGTGCATCTACTGGAGCTATTACTGACTTCGACGGAAACTTTACGTTAACAACCTCAAAAGGTTCAATAATATCTTTCTCATATATTGGATATAAAACCCAAGAGATTAAATATACCGGACAATCTCCTATGAATGTTAAAATGGTACCAGATAATAAAACTTTAGACGAAGTTGTTGTTGTCGGATATGGTTCCATGAAGCGAGGTGATTTGACAGGTTCTGTTGCATCCGTCGCTTCCAAAGACATTGAAGGCTATAAAAGCAGTTCTGTTATGGGGGCTTTAGGAGGACAAATTGCCGGAGTACAAATTACCCAAACTGACGGTACACCAGGAGCTGGATTTAATATCAACATCCGTGGTGTAGGTACTTTAACAGGAGATGCTTCTCCACTTTATATCGTAGATGGTTTTCAAGTAGATAATATCGATTATTTATCGAACTCCGATATTGAATCTATAGAAGTTTTAAAAGATGCCTCCTCTGCCGCTATCTACGGTGCGCGCGCAGCCAATGGGGTGGTTATGGTTTCCACCAAGTCAGGTAAAGTAGGACGCCCTGTAATTAACTACAACGGCTCTGCAAGTTATCGTAAGATTTCAAAAATGTTAGATGTACTTTCTCCTTATGAATTCGTTAAATTGCAAGGAGAAATAAAAACCGAATATGCAAATTCCTACTATAAATCAGGAAATGATGATAATGGAATTCCTTATCTTTATCAATCAGCGGAAGATTATATCGGAATGAAAGGAGTAGACTGGCAAGAAGAGACTTTCAATCCGACATGGTCACAAGACCATAATCTATCCATCTCAGGCGGTAGTGATAATACCAAATATACAGCTTCATTTTCCCGTTATATTGAAAATGGTATTTTTAAGAATAGTGGATTTGATAAAACGACAGGTAAAATTCGCTTTAATCAAAAGATAACAAAAAACATCACTTTTGATACAACTGTTAATTACGCACAAACGAACCGTAAAGGTGTGGGAACTTCCGCAGACTCCGGACGTTTTAATATGTTAGCACAAATTCTAAGTGCACGTCCAACAGGTGGTCTGAAGCTGACAGATGAAGAATTATTAAATTCTGCTATTGACCCTGAAATGCTAGAGACTGGAGAAAGCCTTGCTCAAGTCAATCCTGTCATGCAAACCGAATCCGTTACTAATAATAAACGTGGAGAAATGTGGTCAGCCAATGCATCTATAACCTGGCAAATTATTAAAGGATTAACATTTAAGACAGCTGGTACCTATAATACAACTGACAGCAGAACTGACATTTTTTACAAAACAGGTTCTAAAGAAGCATATCGTAATGGAGAAAAGCCGTATGGCCGAACTCAAATGGGACGCGACGTACGTTGGACTAATTATAATAACCTCACATGGAAACAAAAGATTAAAAAACATACTTATGATGTGATGTTAGGCCATGAAGTTTCATTCAAAAGCAGCGAATATCTATTAGGAGAAGCGATGGATTTCCCATTTGATAATCTGGGCAATGACAATTTAGGCATCGGAGCTACTCCTAGTAAAGTGAGCTCCAGCTATAATGACAAGATGCTACTATCCTTCTTCGCCCGTGGTAACTATAATTATGACAATCGCTATTTATTAACAGCGACAATACGTGCAGATGGTTCTACTGTATTCTCCCAAAAGAATAAATGGGGATACTTTCCCTCTTTCTCAGCTGCTTGGCGTGTTTCTGAAGAAGCATTCATGAAAGATATAAAATGGTTGTCAAACTTTAAAGTTCGCTTCGGTTGGGGTACTGTCGGTAATGACCGTATTTCAAACTATTTATCATTAGATTTATATGAAGCTAGTAAATATGGAGTAGGTAATAATACAGTAACGGTATTGACACCGAAACAACTCAAAAACGCTAACCTGAAATGGGAAGGTTCCAATACCGTGAACTTAGGTGTAGATCTTGGTTTCTTTGATAGTCGCCTAAATATTACAGCAGACTTCTTTATCAAAAATACAAAAGATCTCTTGCTAGCTCAATCACTTGCACACATTACAGGTTTTAACTCACAAATGCAGAACATTGGTAAGATCCAAAATAAAGGATTTGAATTAAATGTGAACAGTATTAACATACAAACAAGAGATTTTACTTGGAATACGAACTTTAATATATCATTTATCAAAAATACATTAAAGTCACTTGCTTCCGGTGTAGATGCGATGTATGCACGTTCCGGATTCGACAGCAACTTCACCGCATATGATTACATAGCCAAAGTTGGTGAATCTTTAGGATTGATCTACGGATATGAGTTTGATGGGATCTACCAAAGTTCTGATTTTTACACAAAGCCAGGCGATCCTACATTGTATTTAAAAGACGGAGTCGTTAATGACCCGCGCTATAGTACAAAAGAGCCTTTAAGACCGGGTGTAGTAAAATATAAAGATCAAGACGGAGATGGTAAAATTACAACCAAAGACCGTACTGTCATCGGTTCTGCAATCCCCAAATGGTATGGAGGTATCACCAATACACTAAATTATAAAGGGATTGACTTCAGTTTCATGCTACAATTCAATTACGGCAATGACGTTTATAATGCAACCCGTCTATATTCAACTCAATCAAGAAGCGGACGTAGAAATATGCTGGCTGAAGTAGCGGATCGCTGGAGTCCGACCAATGCATCCAATAAAGTACCTTTATATAATGGATACATTACCAATGATGTCTATTCACGTTTTGTAGAAGACGGTTCATTCCTTCGTTTGAAAAATATAACATTAGGTTATACTTTACCTAAAAAATGGACAAGTAAATTCTATGTATCCAGACTTCGTGTTTATGCTACAGGACAAAACTTATTCTGTGTTACAGGATATAGTGGTTATGATCCGGAAGTAAGTACAGCAGGGAGCAATCCGATGACTCCTGGACTAGATTGGGGTGCATATCCAAAGAGTAAAGTATTTACTTTTGGGCTTGATATTCAATTTTAATAATAAATTAAGTACAATGAAAAAGATTCTATACTATATAGCAATATCAGTAATATGTGCATTACCTTTTAATTCTTGCACATTAGACGAAGAAACCAGCACCGATGTAGAAAAGAAAAACTTTATGCGAGATGCTAAAGAGGCAGAGATTGTATTACAAGGTGTTTATCGTTCAACCATAGAAGATGGACAATATGGCTATCATTTATCTATATTGTTTAATTTAGGAACAGATATGGAGCAGGCAGAAGGAAATAGTACGGAGAACTATCGTATCATACCAGCCAATGCATTTCCTACCACTCAATCGGAAGTACAAACTACTTGGTCATCTTTGTATGCCGGTGTCTATAATGCGAATGATTTTCTAGAAAGAATCTCAAGCAAAATAAATACATACTCAGATACCGACCGTCAATTGGCCACTTTATATATAGCTGAAGCAAGAGCTTTAAGAGCTATGTTTTACTTTGAATTAGTGCGCAGATATGGTAATATTGCTCTTATGACCAATACAGAAATGTCGAAACAAGATCCAAGAACATTTGTTCAAGTAAAACCGGAAAAAGTGTATGAATTCATCGAAGATGACCTGCTTTACGCTAGTAGAATACTGCCCTATGCACAAGATGACCAATACCGCATCGATAACAGCTATCGTTTTTCCAGGGGGGCTGCTCTAGGCTTATTATCAAAAGTTTACGCCACATGGGCAGGATATCCTGTATATGATGAGTCAAAATGGGAAGAAGCCGCTAAAACCGCGCGTACTTTAATAGAATCCGGCAAACATGCTCTTCTATCTGATTACGAACAATTATGGAAAAACACTTGTAACGGGGTTTGGGACCCAACAGAAAGCTTGATCGAAATATCATTTTACTCCCCTACCGTTTCAGGAAACAGTGACCCTGTAGGCCGTATTGGAAAATGGAATGGAGTTAAAACCACATCAATCGCAGGACAGCGTGGAAGTTGCGCAGGAAATGTGAAAGTGGTGCATACTTTCGTAACAGAATGGCGTGAACATCCTCAAGACTTACGCTGCGATCTTTCCGTTGCCAATTATAAATACGATGATGATAAAGTACTTTGGACAAAAGGAAAAAATGATACCGATTATTCTGCTAAAGAAAAAGACAAAGACCCCACTAAAGGACAAAAAGAAAAACAAAATTATACACCTGCTAAATGGGACATTGAAAAATATGTAACCACCAGTAAATTAATCAATAACGATAAATCAAATGTTAATTGGTATTTCCTACGTTATGCAGATGTACTTTTACTTTACGCAGAGGCTTTGAATGAATGGAAACATGGACCTACTGATGAAGCTTATGAAGCGATCAATATGGTGCGCCGTCGTGGATTTGGTAATCCTAGTAAGACGAGTATTTGTGATTTAAAAGATTTAAATGAAGAAGATTTTCGTAAAGCAGTCTATCAAGAAAGAGCTTATGAGCTGGCTTTTGAAGGACACCGCCGCATGGATTTAATCCGCTGGGGAATATATTATGAAACTATTCAAAAAACATACAATGATTTGCTTAACTGGTGGACTGCGGAAACTGAATTTAATTATGTTGTTTACAGACATACTGTAAAAGGTAAGCATGAACTATTTCCCATTCCACAAAGAGACATGGACTTGATGATTAAATTTAATCAAAATCCGAATTGGGAATAGTCCTCATTCTCTCCAATATGCCTTAATTAGGGCATATTGGAGAAATTTAAAACCTTTTTCAACAAAATCAAAACTTAAAAAGCAGAGTTCAAACACCTTTTGGACAATCCTGCAACGGAAAGTTTTGCCTTTCAGTTACTTTTGCATCAGTTACAAAACTTCTAAAAACAATCACTTAAAATGAATAACATGAAAATGAAACTTGTTCTCTTTGCTTCGGTTAGTATTGCACTCGCGTCGTGCCAGACAACCCCAAAGGAAGACTACAGTTGGATAAAAAAAGGACTGGATGTAGCTTCTGCCCAATTACAACTTTCTGCTGAAGAGGTTAGTGGTACGGGAATGTTGCCACGCTCCATCCGTACCGGCTATAACATGGATTTCCTTTGCCGTCAGTTGGAAAGAGATTCATTAACATTCAAAGATTCACTACGCGCACAACCCACTGCTGACCAACTAGGCAAACGCCGCCTCTGCAACGTTTATGACTGGACGAGTGGTTTCTTCCCTGGTTCATTGTGGTATGCATACGAACTGACAGGAAACGATACACTGAAAACTCAAGCCATCCAATATACAAATCTACTGAATCCGGTACGCTATTATAAAGGTACACATGATTTGGGATTCATGGTCAACTGCAGCTATGGCAATGCAGAACGTCTTTCACCCAACGACGTAGCAAAAGCGACAGGTGACAATAAATACAAAGACATTGCTATCAAGCATGCCATGACCACCATGCATAATCACTTCCGTCCGGATTATACCTGCTGGCATGTAATAAGCTATAACAACGACGGCACAGTGGAAAGCAAACAAACTTTCCAAGGAAAGAACGATGATTCTTCATGGGCACGCGGACAAGCGTGGGCTATATATGGATATACCGCTTGCTTCCGTGAAACCAATGACAGCATTTTCCTAAACTTTGCAAAGGATATAGCCGATATGATTATGGACCGCGTAAAAACGGAGGATGCCATTCCCTACTGGGATTATGATGCTCCTGTAACTAAAGAAACTCCGCGCGATGTATCTGCTGCTTCTGTTACTGCTTCTGCCATGATCGAGCTAAGCACCATGGTTCCCGACGGACAGAAATATCTGGATTATGCGGAAAAGATTCTGAAGAGTTTGTCAAGCGACGCATATCTTGCAAAAGTGGGTGACAATCAAGGTTTCATTCTGATGCACTCTGTCGGTTCACTGCCCAACGGTTCTGAAATCGACACTCCACTAAACTATGCTGACTATTACTATCTTGAAGCATTGAAGAGATTCATGGAATTGAAGAAGTTGAGAGTTGAGAATGGAGAGTTGAGAGTGATCCAATAATACAAAAGCAAGAGTGTTCTCAATCGTAAATAGTAAATCGTAAAATCGTAAATTATATCATGAATAAAACTTTAAAGTATATCGTTCTGCTGGCAATCGCTTGTTTTGTAGGCAAAGCTAGTGCCCAAGAACTGAAAAGCGAAGTCTTTTCAATTCTTAACCTGGACTATCCGGGATTGGAAAAAGTGAAAGCTTTGCATCAGGAAGGTAAAGATGAGGATGCTGCCAAAGCATTACTAGACTATTACCGTGCACGTACCAACGTAAAAACTCCGGATATCAATCTGAACAAAGTGACTATCAGCAAAGAAGAACAGCAGTGGGCAGATGACGGATTGAAACATACATTCTTCGTACATAAAGGTTATCAGCCTTCTTACAACTATGGAGAAGACATCAACTGGCAATACTGGCCGGTGAAAGACAATGAACTCCGTTGGCAGTTGCACCGCCACAAATGGTTCACTCCGATGGGAAAGGCTTATCGCATATCCGGTGACGAGAAATATGCTAAAGAATGGGCACATCAATATATCGACTGGATCAAAAAGAATCCGTTGGTAAAGATGGACAAAAAAGAATATGAGCTGGTAAGTGATGGAAAAATCAAAGGTGAAGTAGAAAATGTACGTTTCGCATGGCGCCCGCTGGAAGTTAGTAATCGTCTGCAGGACCAGACTTCACAGTTCCAGTTATTCCTTCCTTCCCCTTCTTTCACTCCGGACTTCCTGACAGAATTCCTGGCGAACTATCACAAACATGCTATACATATCCTTGCTAATTACTCCGATCAAGGTAACCACTTGCTGTTTGAAGCTCAACGTATGATCTACGCCGGTGCTTTCTTTCCTGAATTCAAAGATGCTCCGGCATGGAGAAAAAGCGGTATCGATATTCTGAACCGTGAAATTCATGTACAGGTATACGAAGACGGCGGACAGTTCGAACTTGATCCACATTATCATCTGGCAGCTATTAACATTTTCTGCAAGGCATTAGGTATCGCGGATGCAAACGGATTCCGTAAAGAATTCCCACAGGATTATCTGGATACTATCGAAAGCATGATTATGTTCTACGCAAACATTTCTTTCCCTGATTATACCAATCCATGTTTCAGCGATGCTAAGTTGACAACAAAGAAAGAAATGGTGAAAAACTACAAAGCATGGAGTAAACTGTTCCCGAAAAACCAGGCTATCAAATACTTCGCAACCGAAGGTAAAGAAGGTGCATTGCCGGATTATATGTCTAAAGGATTCTTGAAATCAGGTTTCTTTGTATTCCGTAACTCATGGGGAATGGATGCTACGCAAATGGTAGTAAAAGCAGGTCCGAAAGCATTCTGGCATTGTCAGCCGGATAACGGAACGTTTGAACTTTGGTTTAACGGCAAGAATTTGTTCCCGGATTCTGGTTCGTATGTATACGCCGGTGAAGGCGAAGTGATGGAACAACGCAACTGGCACCGTCAGACTTGTGTTCACAACACAGTAACGCTGAACAACAAGAACTTGGATACGACAGAATCTGTGACTAAATTGTGGCAACCAGAAGGTGCTATCCAAACTTTAGTGACCGAAAATCCTAGCTACAAGAACCTGAAACACCGTCGTTCTGTTTTCTTTGTTGACAACACTTACTTTGTCATTGTAGACGAAATGACCGGTAGCGCCAAAGGTTCCATCAATCTTCACTATCAAATGCCAAAAGGAGAAATTGCCAACAGCCGCGAAGACATGACGTTCCTGACACAATTTGAAGACGGAAGCAACATGAAACTGCAATGTTTCGGTCCCGACGGTATGTCGATGAAGAAAGAACCGGGATGGTGCTCAACTGCTTATCGCAAACGTTACAAACGTATGAATGTATCTTTCAACGTGAAGAAAGACGGCGAAGAAGCTGTACGTTACATCACAGTTATCTACCCAGTTAAGAAGAGCGCAGATGCCCCTAAATTTGCAGCTAAGTTCAAGAACAAAGCGTTCGATGAAAACGGACTGGAAGTAGAAGTGAAAGTAAACGGAAAGAAACAGTCATTAAAATACAAACTATAATAAAGCTGACTAAAAAGTCGGTCGCATCTCAATTTCTCCTCCTTCCGGAAGGAAGGGAATTGGAGATGCAACCGACTTTTTAGTCACTCCCCTTCATCATTATGGAAAACTATTACACCCCCTCTGCCCTACTCCTCCCACTAGCTGCACTAAGTCTCGCTTCCTGCGGCAATCAAAAGAAAGAAGAGACCAGACAACCGAACATCATCTTTATGATGACGGATGACCATACCACTCAAGCAATGTCCTGTTACGGAGGAAATTTGATTCAGACTCCTAACATGGACCGGATTGCCAACGAAGGTATCCGTTTTGACAACTGCTACGCTGTCAACGCTCTTTCAGGACCTTCACGCGCCTGCATCCTCACCGGTAAGTTCAGCCACGAGAATGGTTTTACCGATAACGCCAGTACGTTCAACGGAGACCAGCAGACATTCCCCAAGCTGCTTCAACAAGCCGGATATCAGACTGCAATAATTGGTAAATGGCATCTTATCAGTGAACCGCAAGGGTTCGATCATTGGAGCATCCTTAGTGGTCAACACGAACAAGGCGACTATTATGATCCTGATTTTTGGGAAAACGGGAAGCATATTGTAGAAAAAGGATATGCTACGGATATTATTACTGATAAAGCCATTGAATTCCTCGAAAGTCGCGACAAGAACAAGCCTTTCTGCATGATGTATCATCAGAAAGCACCGCACCGCAACTGGATGCCTGCTCCCCGCCATCTGGGTATATTCAACAATACCACTTTCCCGGAACCGGCTAATCTGTTCGACGACTATGAAGGCCGCGGAAGAGCAGCCCGTGAACAGGATATGTCTATCGAACATACACTGACAAACGACTGGGACCTCAAATTGCTGACTCGTGAAGAGATGCTGAAAGATACCACCAACCGTCTTTACAGCGTATACAAACGTATGCCTGTTGAAGTTCAGGATAAATGGGACTCTGTATATGCCGGACGCATTGCCGAATACCGCAAAGGTGACCTGAAAGGCAAATCATTAATCAGCTGGAAATATCAGCAATATATGCGTGATTATCTGGCGACAGTTCTGGCAGTAGACGAAAATATCGGCCGACTGCTGAATTATCTCGAAAAAATTGGTGAGCTGGACAATACAATTATTGTCTACACCTCCGACCAAGGTTTCTTCCTTGGCGAACATGGCTGGTTTGACAAACGCTTCATGTATGAAGAATGTCAACGCATGCCGCTTATTATCCGTTATCCGAAAGCAATTAAAGCAGGAAGTACCAGTAACGCCATCAGCATGAATGTAGACTTTGCTCCTACCTTCCTCGACTTTGCCGGAGTAGATATCCCGTCAGATATTCAAGGAGCTTCTTTGAAACCGATATTGGTCAACGAAGGCAAAACCCCGGCCGACTGGCGTAAAGCTGCTTATTACCATTATTACGAGTACCCTGCAGAACACTCTGTAAAACGTCACTATGGTATCCGTACACAAGATTTCAAACTGATTCATTTCTACAACGATATTGACGAATGGGAAATGTATGACATGAAAGCTGATCCGAGAGAGATGAACAACGTCTTCGGCAAACCGGAGTATGCTAAAGTACAAAAAGAGCTGATGGAGCTACTTCAGGACACTCAAAAACAGTACAAAGATACTGACCCGGATGAAAAGGAAAAAGTCCTCTTTAAAGGTGATCGCCGACAAATGCAAAACCGCTAAGAGGAGGACATATAAATAAGAATTAATATGCTTCATTATTAATTTACCGAATAAATTAGATAAAACCATGGATAGAAGAAAGTTTTTAAAAAACACAGGCTGGTCTTTCCTCGGATTGGCAGCTTCAGGCAGTTTGCTGGGTTCTTGCGCAGCTGGAAGCAAAGAAGCAAAAAAGATTATGCCGTCAGCCAGTAACCTCAAAATGTACTGGGGCGACTTACATAACCATTGCAACATCACATACGGACACGGCGACATGCGCGACGCTTTTGAAGCAGCGAAAGGACAATTGGATTTTGTCAGTGTCACTCCTCATGCTATGTGGCCGGATATTCCCGGAGCAGATGATCCCCGCCTGAAATGGGTGATTGATTATCACACAGGAGCTTTCAAACGTTTGCGTGAAGGCGGTTATGAGAAGTACGTAAAAATGACGAATGAATATAATAAAGAAGGTGAGTTCCTTACTTTTGTCGGATACGAGGCCCACAGCATGGAACATGGTGACCATGTTGCATTGAATTATGATCTCGATGCACCGCTTGTGGAATGTACTTCTATCGAAGACTGGAAACAGAAGGCAAAAGGACACAAAGTATTTATTACTCCACATCACATGGGTTACCAGGGCGGCTATCGCGGTTACAACTGGAAATGCTTTACCGAAGGAGATATTACCCCATTCGTAGAAATGTATTCCCGTCATGGTCTGGCAGAAAGCGATCAGGGAGATTATCCTTATCTACACGATATGGGTCCGCGCCAATGGGAAGGAACCATTCAATATGGCCTTGAATTAGGCAACAAATTCGGTATCATGGCTTCTACCGATCAACATTCCGGTTATCCGGGAAGCTATGGCGACGGTCGTATCGGTGTCATGGCTCCGTCATTGACTCGCGACGCTATTTGGGAAGCTCTCCGCACCCGCCATGTATGTGCCGCAACCGGTGATAAAATTATTATCGACTTCCGCCTCAACGACGCTTTCATGGGTGACGTGGTTCGCGGTAACAGCCGCCGTATCTATCTGAACGTTACAGGTGAAAGCTGTATCGACTATGTAGATATTGTCAAGAACGGACAGATTTTAGCTCGCATGAATGGCCCACTGACTCCGATTGCCCCGGAAGGTGATACGGTACGTTGCAAAGTTAAAGTTGATTTTGGTTGGAATCGTGAAGAGAAATACGTACATTGGCAGGGTAAACTGTCCGTGGACAAAGGCCAGATTCATAGTGTAACTCCTTGTTTCCGTGGCGCAGCATTCACTTCTCCGCAAGAAGGTGAAACTGAATTCCACACACATGTCAACCGTATTGTATCCGTTGGCGACAAGGAAACCGAACTGGACATGTACAGCAGCAAGAATCCGAATACGACTACAGCAGCCATGCAAGCTGTAATCCTTGATGTGGAAATGCCAAAAGACGGTAAGGTCATTGCCGAATTCAATGGCAAGAAGTTTGAACATACGTTGGGCGAGTTGCTTGAAGGTTCACGTTCACACTTCATGATCGGTTGGTTGAGCGAGGCTATTCTCTTCAATCGTGCCATGCCGGAAAGCTGTTTCACTCTGGAACATTACATGGAAGATAAAGAGCCACAGCGGGATACGGATTACTACTATGTACGCGTTCGCCAACGTGACGGACAATGGGCTTGGAGTTCACCGATTTGGGCAGAAAGAGTGTAGTTTTTAAGTATTAAGTATCAAGTATTAAGTATTAACGTGGTATGGAGAAAGAATACGCTATAGGAATTGACCTTGGCGGAACTTCAGTAAAATACGCCCTTATTGATAATGAAGGCGTATTTTACTTTCAAGGAAAGTTACCGTCGAAAGCCGATGTATCAGCAGAAGCTGTCATCGGACAGTTGGTTACTGCTATCAATGAAGTGAAAGCCTTTGCACAGGAAAAAGACTACAAAATTGATGGTATAGGAATCGGAACACCGGGCATTGTGGATTGTACGAACCGTATTGTTTTAGGAGGTGCGGAAAATATTAACGGCTGGGAAAACATTCACTTGGCAGACCGCATTGAAACGGAAACCGGACTTCCTGCTTTATTAGGAAATGATGCCAATCTGATGGGACTGGGAGAAACAATGTACGGAGCCGGTCAGGGAGCCACTCATGTTGTTTTCTTGACGGTAGGAACGGGTATTGGCGGTGCAGTAGTCATCGACGGCAAATTGTTCAACGGTTATGCCAACCGGGGAACGGAGCTGGGACACGTGCCTCTCATTGCCAATGGCGAACCGTGTGCTTGCGGTTCTGTCGGCTGTCTGGAACACTATGCTTCCACTTCTGCTTTGGTACGCCGCTTCAGTCAACGAATAATAGACGCAGGCATCTCCTACCCAGATGAAGAGATTAACGGTGAATTGATTGTCCGCCTTTATAAACAAGGAGATCCGATTGCAAAAATATCACTGGAAGAACACTGCGACTTTTTGGGACACGGAATTGCAGGCTTTATCAATATCTTCAGTCCGCAAAAGATTGTGATTGGTGGAGGGCTCTCCGAAGCAGGAGACTTTTACATTCAGAAAGTAAGCGAAAAAGCACGTAGTTATGCCATCCCCGACTGTGCTGTGAATACTCAAATCATAGCTGCCGCTCTTGGAAACAAGGCCGGAAGTATTGGAGCTGCGTCACTTGTATTTACTCAATTATCTGCTCCAAACCTGATTAAATTATGAGAAAGAATTTAGGAATGTTGGCGCTGATTATGGCGTTCTGGTTCACCATCTCGTTTATTAGTAATATTCTGGGACCACTTATTCCGGATATTATCCACAACTTCAATCTAAGTGACCTGGCGATGGCGGGATTTATCCCGACCTCTTTCTTCCTGGCATACGCCATCATGTCTATCCCTGCCGGATTACTGATTGACCGTTTCGGTGAAAAACCGGTATTATTCGGTGGCTTCCTGATGCCGTTCATCGGCACCATCCTGTTTGCCTGTATGCATACGTATCCGATGTTATTAGCTTCTTCTTTCATCATCGGATTAGGAATGGCCATGTTGCAAACTGTATTGAATCCGCTCCAGCGTACTGTAGGAGGAGAAGAAAACTATGCATTTATAGCCGAACTGGCACAATTCATGTTTGGCATCGCTTCTTTCCTAAGCCCTCTGGTATATACTTATCTGATTCGTGAACTTGACCCGGCAACCTATACAGCCGGGAAAGGTTTCTTTATCGACTTGTTGGCCGATATCACTCCACGGGAAATGCCGTGGGTATCTCTTTACTGGGTATTCACCATCCTGTTGTTAGTCATGCTGATTGCCGTCGGTGTCTCCCGCTTTCCCAAGATCGAATTGAAAGAAGATGAGAAAAGCGGGTCCAAAGATTCATATCTGGCTTTGTTCAAACAGAAATATGTATGGTTGTTTTTCCTGGGGATTTTCTGCTACGTAAGCACGGAACAGGGAACTTCTATCTTTATATCTATGATCGCTTTCCCTGCTGTCGGATTCAGTATTTCCATGATGTATTCCATCGTATTCTCATTGGCTTTGAACTCTGCTTCACAGCATCACGGTTCATTCGCCGGTATACTATGTTCGGCAATCGTCGGTGGTGCCGGTGGTCCGATGATTGTAAGTACACTGGCAGATGCAACATCACTCCGTACGGGTATGCTCTTTATCCTTGTTTTTGTAGGATATATCACCTTTATCGGTTTCTGGGCATGTCCACTGATTAATAACAAGACTGTTCGTCTGAAAGATTTGTTCAAACAACGCTGAATAACAAAGCGATGAATAATAAAAGCAAAGTTATATGATGAAACAACGAATATCTATTTTTCTCTTGTTCACCCTTCTGCTATTCGCCAATGGATATGCACAAAAAGGAATCATGCGTCTGACTCAACAGACCTTGATGCATGAAGTCCGCGAAACGCCTTCGCCTCTGGACGGACAGCATATTACTGTCAATCCTCCACGTTTTATGTGGCCGGATAAGTTCCCGCACCTCGGTGCTGTATTGGACGGAGTTGAAGAAGAGGACTACAAACCCGAAGTAACCTACCGCATCCGTATTGCACGCGACCCCGAATTTAAATCGGAAGTGATTACCGCCGAAAGAAAATGGGCATTTTTCAACCCATTCAAACTCTTTGAAAAAGGGAAATGGTATTGGCAACATGCCTACGTTAACAAAGAAGGAAAAGAAGAATGGTCACCTGTTTATCATTTTTATATAGACGAACACATACGTACATTCAACCCTCCTTCTCTACAGGAAGTATTAACCAAATTGCCCAAGACTCATCCCCGCATCTTGCTTGATGCCGAAGATTGGGATAATATCATCGAACGGAATAAAAACAATCCGGAGGCACAGGCTTATATCCGAAAAGCCGATAAATGCCTGAACCACCCGCTGAAACATCTGGAAGAAGAAATTGATACAACCCAGGTTGTCAAGTTGACAAATATTGTTCAATATCGTTCTGCCCTGATTCGGGAAAGTCGTAAGATTGTAGACCGTGAAGAAGCAAATATCGAAGCCATGGTACGCGCTTACCTGCTAACGAAAGATGAGGTATACTATAAAGAAGGCATTAAGCGTCTTTCCGAAATTCTTTCCTGGAAAAAAAGTAAGTACTTTGCTGGAGATTTCAATCGTTCTACTATTCTGTCCATGAGCACTTCAGCGTATGATGCATGGTACAATCTGTTGACTCCGAATGAGAGAAAACTACTCCTAAGAACGATTCGTGACAATGGAAAGAAGTTCTATCATGAATATGTCAATCACTTGGAAAACCGCATTGCTGATAATCATGTCTGGCAAATGACTTTCCGTATCTTGAATATGGCGGCATTTGCTACGTATGGCGAACTCCCGATGGCTTCCACCTGGGTGGATTATTGCTACAATGAATGGGTATCCCGTCTGCCGGGCCTCAATGCGGATGGAGGATGGCACAATGGTGATTCTTATTTCCAGGTCAATCTTCGCACATTGATTGAAGTTCCCGCTTTCTACTCCCGTATCAGCAGATTCGATTTCTTTGCTGATCCGTGGTATAACAACAATGCATTTTACGTCATCTACCAGCAGCCTCCATTCTCAAAATCTGCCGGACAAGGTAATTCACATGAAAGCAAGATGAAGCCGAACGGTACACGAGTAGGTTATGCGGATGCCTTGGCACGTGAATGTAATAATCCGTGGGCGGCCGCTTATGTACGTACCATTCTGCAAAAGGAACCGGATATCATGGAAAAAACTTTCCTCGGAAAATCTGGAGACTTGACCTGGTATCGTTGTACAACCAAGAAAGCTCTCCCCAAAGAAGGACATACTCTTGCCGAACTACCCATGGCGAAAGTATTCAATGAAACGGGAATCGGTACGATGAATACCTCTTTGGGAGATATAGATAAGAATGCCATGTTATCGTTCCGCTCCAGTTCTTATGGTTCCACTTCCCATGCACTGGCCAATCAGAATGCTTTTAATACATTCTATGGAGGTAAAGCCATTTTTTACAGCAGCGGACATCGTACAGGTTTTACGGACGATCATTGTATGTATTCTTACCGTAACACCCGTGCACACAACAGCATTTTGGTAAATGGAATGACTCAAAAGATTGGAACGGAAGGATATGGATGGATTCCGCGTTGGTATGAAGGAGAAAAAATCGCTTATATGGTAGGAGATGCTTCCAATGCTTATGGTAAAGTGACTTCTCCCCTATGGCTGAAACGTGGAGAACTATCCGGTACGCAATATACGCCTGAAAAAGGATGGGATGAGAACAAACTGAATATGTTCCGCCGTCATATCATCCAACTGGGAAGTACCGGAGTTTTCGTGATTTATGATGAACTGGAAGGAAAGGAGGCTGTTACATGGGGTTACCTTTTACATACTGTAGAATTACCGATGGAAATACAGGAACTGCCCAATGAGGTGAAAGTAACCGGAAGGAATAAAGCCGGTGGTATCTCTGTTGCCCATCTTTTCAGTTCGGCAAAAACGGAACAGGCAATGGTAGATACTTTTTTCTGTGCTCCGACCAACTGGAAAAATGTGACGAATGCACAAGGAAAAGCAGTGAAATATCCTAATCACTGGCATTTCTCTTCTACAACTGTTCCTTGCAAAACCGCCCGTTTCCTGACTGTGATGGATACACATGGAGACAACCGTCCGGATATGCAGGTAGTTCGCAAAGGCAATATCATTCAAGTAGGTGACTGGACTATCACTTGCAACCTTACGGAAAAAGGAAAAGCCGCTATTCACGTTAGTAATAAAGTGGAGAAAGTTTCCTTAAACTACGATGCCGGTAAAAAGGAAGGTGCAACGACGGTAACAGATCAGGTAAAAGGGAAACAGGTTAATAAAGTCCTGACAGACTATTTACCGGATTTTGAGATTTAATCTCTCCCCCCAAAAAACTGTCCCGTTATTCAATTTTCTATAAATTGAATAACGGGATATTTTTTATAGAGAATAAAAGATAAAGAACAGAGTATAAAGTACATGATCCTATGAATTGTAACCAAGAAGAGTTCTCTCTACAAACATATACTCCTTTAAAAACGTTATATTTGCAGAGTAAAATAAATTAAGAAAGAACAATGAAATATATCGGAGCACATGTTAGCGCCTCTGGTGGCGTAGAGTTCGCACCCATTAATGCGCACGAAATAGGAGCAAATGCTTTTGCGTTATTCACCAAGAATCAACGTCAATGGGTAAGTAAACCTCTAACAGAAGAAAGTATCAGTCTCTTCAAAGAGAATTGTGAGAAATATGGTTTCCAATCGGAATATATCCTGCCACATGACAGTTATCTTATCAATCTGGGACATCCGGAGGAAGAGGGACTTCAAAAAAGCCGTGCCGCTTTTCTGGATGAAATGCAACGTTGCGAACAGCTTGGATTGAAACTTTTAAATTTTCATCCTGGTAGTTCTCTCAATAAAGTATCGGTAGAAGATTGTCTGTCGCTTATTGCAGAAAGCATTAATCTCGCTTTAGAAAAAACAAAAGGAGTAACAGCTGTTATTGAAAACACTGCCGGACAAGGAAGTAATTTAGGAAGCGAATTCTGGCAATTGAAATATATCATTGATCGGGTAAACGATAAGAACCGGGTAGGTGTTTGTCTCGATACCTGCCATACCTATACCGCTGGTTACGATATTGTCAATGAATATGATAAAGTATTTGATGAATTTGATAAAGAAGTCGGATTCAACTACCTCCGTGGTATGCACTTGAATGATTCTAAAAAAGCATTAGGCACCCATGTTGACCGCCACGACAGCATTGGTAAAGGATTGATTGGCAAAGCTTTTTTTGAAAGATTAATGCAAGATTCCAGATTTGATAATATACCGTTAATACTCGAAACTCCGGATGAAAGTAAATGGAAAGAAGAAATTGCATGGTTAAGAAGTATGGAATAAAAGATTAGAAAATACAAGTTATAGAACATATTTTGAAAAAAATATTCAACTATTTTATGGTTGTGTTGAATATTATATATATCTTTGTACCCGTAAGCCTTTGAACTTCAAAGAACTTACGGGTTTCTTTTAAAAACAAAACGAACTAAAGTATCGCATAAACAAAAACTATTAGATATGAGAAGATTTTGGTTAGCATGCACAATGGTAATTGTAGTGGGTATAAGCAGTTGTGTGGATAGTGATAAAGACTTATACCAAGAAGCTCCAGGGGCAGAAATTAACACCTCTAATTTTTCTACTATACGAAAAGTACAAGTAGAAATTGATTATTCCAATTCCGAATCAAGAGTTCCTTTTTCCATTTATGATGGAAATCCATTGATTGAAGGTGAAAACACCACCATTCTAAAAGAAAACGTTCAGGCATTAGATGGTGCATGGACAGATGAACAAGGTAAATTCACCGCAACGGTTGAATTGCCGGCTTATGTATCTAATGTGTATATCGTTTCTACATCACCTTTTGCCAGACAGGCAATCCCTGGAAAAATAGTTAACGGTGTTTTGAAAGTATCAGACACAGATGAACAACTTACTACCAGAGCATCCTACAGAGAGTCAACCCGGTTTGATAGAAATCGGTTTAATAATCTAGGTTGGAATACTAATCTCGGTTCATTCGACGATCGCAGTGGAGTTATTGATTATGTTTATAAAGGTAATGATCCTAAGCTCACTTTAAGTAAATCTGAAATGAACGAATTACGTACTACTGTAAGCAAGGTGTTGAATACATTAGGAAGTTGTCCAGAGGAATATCGTACTCAAGCCGACTTATATGTAGAGGAAGATGAAACAGCCGTAGTACTAACTGCATTAAGAGGATGGACCTGTTGGAACAGTTCATTAGGCTACTACTATTACAGATACGATCAAGCTCCTGCCAGTCTGAAAGACGTAAAAGTATATGCTGTATTCCCCAATACTCAAATGACCTGGAATAATGGAAGCCTTCAAGCCTCTCCCCAAGGTATAAAAGAAGGTACAGCTGTACAACTAAAATATTTTGATGATCCGGAATATCCAAAAGGCAAGAACTTCCCCAAAGGATACTACATTGGTTTTATTCTCGCTTGCAACGCATGGAACACCTATTTTACAGGTTTCAACAGTTATACTCTAACCGAAGGATTTTATGCTAGTTCCACAAAAGGATTTAGTACTAAAGTTAATAGCGGTATAGATGTACGTACAGCTATGTTTAAAGATAAAAACAGTAACATTGCTATCGCCTTTGAAGATTTCATGGATGATCAGAATTTTACAGATGTTGTATTCTCATTAAAAGCCAATCCTGAAATCACTAATGTTCCTCCTGTAGATGAAGACTTAAATACAACTATTGAAAAGACAGGTGTATACGCATTTGAAGATGAGTGGCCTAAAGCTGGTGATTACGATATGAATGACGTATTGGTTCAGTATACTTATCAAAAAGTATTCAATATATTCAATGAAATCTTAAGCGAGTCATTTACATTTAAAACTTTATATAATAAATCGACTGTATTCACTAACGGATTAGGTTTCATTCTTTCAAATGAGGGAAATGCACAGTCAACTGAATACTTTATTAGAAAAGAAAATGAAAAGGACTTTACTGTAGCTTCGGGAGCTGACAAATTTACTCGTGAAAGCAATGCAATCATATTGACAGATAATGTTAAAACAAACCCAAATGCCGAATATAAAGTAACATTCAAATACGGAGATAAAAACTCGAATAAAAAGCAGGAAACATCAATCGATGCATTCATATACCGTCCTAGCAAAGAAGGTAATCGCCTGGAAGTTCATTGTCCTATGAAGAAACCAACTTCTAAAGTCGATACTTCTCTCTTCGGACAATATGAAGACTGTTCTAAACCTAATGAAGGCATTTACTATGTATCGAATCAAGAGAATATTTATCCTTTTGCATTCTATTTGTCAAATGCCAATGCTAATGATATTGCAGAACTAAAGAACTTCGATAAAAACGAGAAGAAGTCTATCAGCGAAATCTATCCTAAATTTATAGACTGGGCTAAATATGGTACAAACGCCGATTGGTATAAGAAAAAATAAGTACTTAATATACTGAAACAAGAATAGCTGGAAGAATCTCTCTTTCAGCTATTTTTGTATATATCAAAGGATAAGAGCCAGACACTTAATAAATATTCGCCATACTGACTAAAGGTTCATACAGTTTCTCTATATCCTGCGAATCCATCTCTATTTGCACCTGATCGCCGGGCATTAATGTCTGCCCTTTAGGAGGCAAATTCTTCCGGTCACGATGAACATTAATTATCACACAACGCTCCGGTAAACGAAGTTCATCTACTATTTTCCCGTCTAAATAAGAGCCGCTCATTATTTCTACAGACAATGTGTAACGCGGTTCTTCCTTAAATGCAGGCGAATGAATCATATCGTCATACAAAATAACATTGAACGGTTTGATTTGAAGCATTTCCGTAAAATAATAAGTTAATCCTCCTACAACAATAGAAGGATAAAAGACTTCCAAATGCCCCGTAATCTCGGTTATTAGTACAATAGCTGTCAAAGGGGTACGGATTACTGCAACAAGGAATGCAGACATACAAATCAACATGATATAACTAATATTCTCATAAGCAATAACACCCTGTTGAACCATAATTAATCCCACTATTTGTCCAAGAAGTCCTCCCGTCACCAGCGTCGGGATAAAACTTCCTCCCGGTAAACCCGAAGAAAAAGAAAAAGTGCTAAAAACAAAATGCAACAACATCATGCCGACAATCCAGAGAATATGTGTGTCCGGATGCATAGCTTGCGATAACAAGAACTGTTCCCCTCCTCCGGTCAGATTAAACTCGGCCATAGAAATCAGAAAAGCGATAAAAAGCAAATACAGCATCTTCACGTATTCCGGATGCTTAATAGCAGGGTAAATACGTTTCACCTGAAGAGTGGTGACAGAAAAGAACTTTCCAAAGACAGAAACCACTGCTGCCAGCAAAAGAAACAATTTCACTTGCCCCCAGAAAGTCATCCCCGGTACAATAGCATCAATATGAAAATAAGGATTGATCGGGAAAATCCAACTGGCAACTCCACCTGCCACTACTCCTGCCAAAAGAGTGGTAATAGCTGTTTTAGGTGCATCGAACCGCTCGATAGATTCGATCACCAACAATGATGAAGCCAATGGGGCAGCAAAAGCAGCAGCTAACCCGGCACCGGCGCCGGCAGACAATAGTTGTTTCCGTTCACCACTAAGCACCCTCCCCCATTTGGATACCAAATATCCAACATACGAACCTATTTGCACGGAGGGACCTTCACGCCCCAAAGACAATCCAGTACTTAATGCAAGTATTCCACCTACAAACTTTGCCACCAATTCCAGAAAAGGATGTTTATAATCAACCCTGCCATTGATAACTCCACGTGTTTGCGGAATACCCCCACCGGTAATAAGCGGCATTTTCTTTACCAACCAGGATACGAATACAAGTATTCCCCACATCAAAAGAAAAAGAGGTATGTACCAATACCATTTGGGACGAGAATCAAAGAAATCGTGACGGAGATTAAAGAAAAACTGTAATAGGTAATGATAAGGCACAGCCACAAGTCCTGTCAGTAATCCTACGAAGATACTGACAAAGTACAGTCGGGCATCAATCAACTTCAGTTTAAAAATGCGCCAACGACCTTTATCTTTTATCATTTTTATCAGTCGAAACATTCAGCCAGCCTTACATTGTTTTTATACGTAGGACATACAACAATCAAAACCCTGCTGTGGTTTTCAAACTAATGAAGATTTAATTTCTAATTATTTTCCCATCATATTCAAACGAAAGATAGCATGCACCATAAAGTAAGAACCCAGTGCATTATAATCAGTGTCACGAATGGCAGTAGCGGTTATCGTGCGAATCATAGAAATGTCCTGATGAAGAATATCATATATTTTGAAGCGGATTAGTAACTGTTTCCTCTTCAAAAAGGCTTTTGACAGCTGACAGTTCCACATGAAATTTGCTTTGGCATAACCCTCATAACCATATCCGGTACGAAGGAAATAAGTCAGGTCATTATATAACTCCATCCCCCAGGGAAGATAAAGCTGCAATTCAGTTCCTGCCTGATAATCAAAAGTTTCAGTACGTTTCTCCCGTACGTCATTATAAGAATTGTTATAAGTCAGGCCAACAAGCCCTGTAAGTTCCATTTGGCGGGTACGATAAGTAATCCGTAGACGTTCACGTCCCGTTAAATGCTGTACGGAAGTTTTCACCGGTTCTTCTTTATTCAAGGTTGTATAGCCATTCTGATTCCGATATTGCAGATAGGAGTAAGTACGAAATATCCAGTTACGATTCTTAAAAGGGGTATTGAGAGAAAAAGAACCCATGGCCCGCCAATTACCATTCATATTGACCGGAGATGTAGTTCGTACACCGGTTTCACTATCATAAGTCACCTGATTAGTTACATTGTTAATGGTATTCTCGAACAAAGCGGTAGCTACCATATTTCGCTGATATTTGGTATTATAAGAATTGAAATTCAGCGTAAAAGTATTCATATATGAAGGCTTCAACGAAGGGTTTCCGACACGGATATTCAAAGGGTTGGTACGGTCGGTCACAGGTTGGAGATCACGTATATTAGGCTGTTTCCCTTTTCCCCTATACACAATTTGCAAACGGGTGCGTTTTGAAAACTTATAGCGGAAATTGACAGTAGGCGAAAAATTCATGACCGATCTTTCCAACTGATCTTCGGGAGCATCACTCAACAATGAATGGCTGACAGACTTTTGAGGTTCAAAATCAACACCAATATTATAATTATACTTCTTTTGTGAAGTACGTATGGCAAGGTTCACTAAGTGATTACTGTATTGATTTTCAAAACGGTTACTAGAGTCTTCATCAAAGTCAGGAGCAAACTCTTCCAGTTTCTTATCCCAGTCATAGACAAAACGATCCGAATTGTTCACTCTATACTGATAGCTGTAACGAAGTTGCAGGAAATGCCGCCACGGCAATGGTTCTACATACACCAGTTGCACCCGGTAATTATAGCCGTCAACATCATCCTCTATTTTCTGATTCTGAATCTTCTTCGTATTATTTTTGAAGTACCGGGTGGTGGAAAGGCTCTTTCGGTCTGTAGCTGAAGCATTAGTACCATAGTCTACCTTCAAAGCAACATTTCTCCCCAAACGACTCAATTTCCGGCTAAGTTGCAACATCATCGTCAGATTATACCGGGAATTATGATTGGTGCCGGAGGACTCTCTTTCATTCAACAAGACATCATTCCCCCACCCTTCCTGAAAGCCACTATTCTCTCTGTCATTGGCTGAGAAACGATATTGAGGACGGAAAATCAATGTAGTAACAGAATCCATTTTCCATTCAAGAGAAGCATTGGCTACCAGTTCGTGATTCTGTTGTCGGCTATGACTCGTGCCCAGATTGATTGATTTATCTTCCCGGAGAAAGTTGTCGACTGTGGTACGGCTATCTTCCAAACGATCGGTGCCGACATATTGAATATTTGAACGTAATTTAACGCGCTTCCAATCATAAGTCGCATTAAGCCCCAATGAGCGGGAGGTAGTCAGTCCCATCCGGCTACGGATATTGCCTGTTGAACTGGAAGATTCATTCTGTAATTCCGAGAATCCCTGGTTATTGGTATTATTCAGATTCCCGATAATGGTTAATTGAGAGTTTTCACGAAAACGGTTCAAGGTATTGGCTAATTCATAACGGTCTTTACTTCCATATCCTCCCATAAAATTCTCCATCCAGCCCCGTTTCATATTTTTTTTCACAGACAAGTCCAGAATCATCTCTTCCTCTCCGTCATCTATTCCCGTAAGACGTGCCAAATCCGATTGACGTTCATACGCTTTTAACTTCTCCACCATCTCCACAGGAAGATTTTTAAGAGCAGCTTTCGGATCATCAGAGAAAAACTCTTTACCGTCCACCAAAATCTTTTTTACTTCCTTGCCATGTATTAGCAACTTACCGTCTGCATCTATTTCACCTCCCGGAAGCTGTTTTACCAATTCTTCAAGCATTGAGCCTTCGGGAGTACGATAGGCAGAAGCGTTGAATACCGTTGTATCCCCCTCTGTCACCGCCATTGGAGCCTGCCCTACTACCACTGCTTCATCCAAAGCATAACTTTCCTGAGGGTTTCAGTATCAATCACACGACCGGAAAAACGCTCTTTGCCGGACTGAGCAAAAACAGTCAAACTAATCAGTAACAAGACATAACAAGTAATCAAACGGTACTGAAAAGAATAAATATGGCTGTCTATGTTCAAATTGTGTTGATTTAGTAAAATAAAACTATAATAAAATAAACCTAATATTTATTTCTGGTCCGGACGTGGAGCGCGAGATCTTTGCCCCTGGTGATGTCCCTGTCCCGGTTTCTGTCCTTTTCTTCGGTCAAACTCTTTCTTAAACTTATTAGCATTCATCTTCTCCTGCTGATAAATCTTCAAAATCTGCTTCTGCGAAAGTATCTTGCTGAATTCATTGTAATACTTTTCACGAACATCCAGCATTTTACGGCTTTGAGTAAACTGGTTCCGTAACATGGTCGCAATCTCGTCATCAGTCATGGACGGACGTTCTTTCTTAGCGTCTGTGCCTTGTCCTTTAGTTTTCTCTGTTCTCGCCTTATGAGTCATCATACGACATTCACGCAATTCTTTCAGATACTTCTCGTATACCGGAGTAAACTTAGCTGCCGTTGCATCATCCAACATCAATGT
>PPYE01661951.1_pt1 | contig 30648 bp, 26 predicted proteins | sample 1559881 | NCBI WGS metagenome assembly PPYE01 (sample SAMN08240022, study PRJNA423297) | Human gut metagenome, whole genome shotgun sequencing project. | reverse complement strand
GGTCCGGGGTGGTGGTCTGCTGGCTGCTGGACGGGGCAGAAGCTGTGTCTTCCGCCAGGGCCGGGGCCATGACCGGGCCCGCAAACAGGGCGGCCGCCAACAGCAGGCTGGCCGTCAGTTTCAGTACAGAGCGTTTCACGGGTGGGTTCCTCCTCTTGTTTTCTTCTTTCTCTTCTCGTTTTGAAAATTCCTTGGGAATTTCTCGTTTCTCTCTCTCGTGGGAGCCGTCAGGCTTCCTTGGCCGCGGCGCCGCCGATCTCCAGGTTGTCCCGGATGGAGGCAAACAGCTCGTCGCGGTATTTCTGTTTTACGTCCTCCGGCTGGCGGACGTTGGACTGGACCTTGCCGTCCAGAATGGTGATGATCCGGTCCGCACAGGCCGCCAGGGACGGCTCATGAGTGACCATGACAAAGGTGATCTGCTCCTGCTTGGACAGTTCCAGCATCCGGTGCAGCACCTGCTTGGAGGTGGTGGAGTCCAGGTTGCCGGTGGGCTCGTCCGCAAAGATCACCTTGGGCCGGCTCACAAAGGCCCGGGCAATGCCCACCCGCTGCTGCTGGCCGCCGCTCATCTCGGTGGGCAGGTGGTTGGCGCGGCCGCCCAGGCCCATGGTCTTGAGCTCCTTGCGGGCCATGGCCAGCCGCTCTTTGGGCGGGATGCCCTTGAACATCAGTGGCAGGGCCACATTCTCCGCCGCCGTCATGCTGGGCAGCAGGTTGTAACTCTGGAAGATGAACCCCAGATGCTGCTGCCGGAACTTGGCCAGCTGGTCCTCGTCCATGGCACTGATCTCGTGTTTGCCGATGAATACCCGCCCTTTGGTGGGCTTTTCCAGTCCGGCCAGCTGGTTCAGCAGGGTGGATTTGCCGCTGCCGGACTGGCCCACGATGCAGCAGAATTCCCCTTTTTCGATGTTGATGTCCACGTCGTTGAGGGCAATGACCCTCTCCTTGCCGACGGCGTAGACCTTGCGCAGTTTTTCGGTGTGGATGATCGCCGCCACGAAGGCGCCTCCTTTCGGGCAAAAGAGCCGCCGCAGCGGCAATTGTCGAAAACAGATATACCTTCATCATACCATAGCCGGCGCCGGGTGAGAACCCCCTTTCCCGGCCGGGAAATGTAAATTTTCAGTGCCCCATTCCTGTTTTTGCCTCCGGGGCGCCATACAGAGCGGCGCCATCGGCAATCAGCACGTCGGGCAGGAACTCCAGCCCCGGCTTGCCGCCCTTGCGGGCCTGCAGCAGGAACAGCCAGGGGCGGTCCCCGGCCCGGTTCTTGACCAGCGCCAGCCGCTTGGGCTCCAGGCCGGCGGCACAGAGCACCGCGCAGACCTCGGCCAGCCGCTCGGGGCGCTGGCACAGGGCCAGCCGGCCCCCGTGGCGCAGGGCCCGGGCAGCACAGGCGGCCAGATCGGCCAGGGTGCAGGTGTCGTCATGGCGGGCGGCGGCCCTGCGGGCAGTGGGACTCTGGATGCCGCCGTGGAAGTAGGGCGGGTTGCAGGCCACCAGGTCGAACCGCTCCCGCTCCGGACCGGGCAGACAGAACTGCCGCAGGTCCCCGCACACCGGGGTGATGTGGGCGGCCAAGGGGCCGTTGTCCGCCGCCGAGGCGGCGCACAGGGCCGAGGCCTCCGGGTCCAGTTCCAGGGCGGTGCAGGGGCCCCGGTGGCCCATGTCGTGCCAGCACAGGGCCACGATGCCGCACCCGCTGCACAGGTCCAGGGCCCGCTCCCCCGGGCGGGGCGGGGCAAACCGGGCCAGCAGCAAGGCGTCGGAGCCGAAGGTGGCCCCGGGGGCGGTGTGCACCCGGGTACCGTTGTCCAGAATCTCAACAGACATGACCATTCTCCTTATTGGATGGCCGGCGGCTGATGAACCGCCGGAATTCTGCCCATTATTATACCATAAGCGGCGCAGCATCGGAAGAAAGGGGAAGGATTTGCCTTTGGGGAGCAAAACGTGTACAATAAGCAAAGAAGAATGGGGTCGAAAGGGGGCGATGGCCATGGCCCAAGGCAAAACCACCCGGCGCAGCGCCGGCGGGGTGGAGTATGCCCTGACCCGGCGGCGGGTGCGCAACATCAACCTGCGGGTGCGGCCGGACGGCAGCGTGGCGGTCTCGGCGGCCGGTTGGGTGCCGGTGTCGGCGGTGGATGCCTTTGTGGCTTCCCGGGCCGACTGGGTCCGGCAGGCCCGACAGCGGCTCACCCTGCGCCGGCAGACGGAGGAAAAAACGCCTCTGCCCGCCAGAACCGAAGCCCTGGCCCGGATGCAGGCCTTGTGCGAGGCCTATTACCCCGTGTTTGCCTCCACCTGCCCCGGCGGGCGGATGCCCAAAGTGGCGGTGCGGGACATGCATACCCGGTGGGGGTCCTGCAGCCTGCGCACCGGGACCCTGGTCTTTTCGCTGCGGCTGTGCACCATGCCTGCCGCCGCCCAGGAATATGTGGTGGTGCATGAGTTCTGCCACTTTGCCCACCCTGACCACAGTCCGGCTTTCTGGGCCGCCGTGGGCCGGGTGCTGCCCGACTACAAGGCCCGCCGTGCGCTGCTGCGCACCCCGGTGCCCCCACCGGGCATAGAATGACCCAATCCTATCAAAAGCAGGGAGGCCCGCCCTTTGTCTGACAATAAAAAGTATTCCATGCTGGTGAGCAACACACTGCTGTTTGCCATCTCCAACTTCAGCTCCAAGCTGGTCAGTCTGTTCATCCAGCCCTACCTGACCTACGCCCTGGAAAGCCCCGACGTCATGGGCGTCATAAAGCTCATGCAGAGCGTGACCAACCTGCTGATCCCGGTGGTCAGCCTGGGGGTCAGCTATGCGGTCATCCGTTTCGGCCTGGATAAGACCAAGGACAAATCCAGCGTCTTCATGAACGGTCTGGCCACCATCCTGGCCGGATTTGCCCTGATGGTGCTCTTCTGGCCGCTGGTGCGGATGATCCCCAACGCGGCATCCTACCTGGTGCTTTTGTATATGTGCGTGCTGGCCAGCTGCCTGCGCACCCTTTGCACCCAGTTCATCCGCGCCCGGATGTGCAACCGGCTGGTGGCCATCGACGGTGTGCTCACCACCCTGACCCTGCTGGGGTTCTATTTCCTCTTCCTCAGCGTGCTGAACATGGGAGCCACCGGCTATCTGCTGGCCCTCTTCTGCTCGGACATGTGTTCGGCCGTCTTTGTGTTCCTGGCCGGGGGATGCCGGCATTATTTTAACCTGCGCAAGTTCAGCGCCTCTCTCTGGAAGGAGATGCTGCGCTACTGCGTGCCCATGATCCCGGCATCCATCAGCTTCTGGATCATCAACGCCTCCGACCAGTTCTACGTCCAGGCCATGTGCGGCGGCTACGAGGGCCGCAGCAGCGAAGCCTGGGTGGGCCTGCTCAGTACCGGGTACTATCTGCCCCAGATCATCACCTTTGTGGGACAGTTCTTCTACGAAGCATGGCAGCTCTCCGCCGTGACGGTGGAGGAGGACCGGGAAGCCTTCTTCAGCAAGGTGTTCCGGGTGTACGCCAGCGTGCTTTTCTGCTGTGCGGCGGGCATCATCTGGCTGTGCCAGCCCATGATGCACCTGTTCCGGGCGGACTACTACGACGCATGGCAGTTCGTGCCTTTCCTGGTGCTGGCGTCCATGTGCACCTGCCTGAACAACTTCCTGAACAGCGTGTACGTTGTGTACAAAAAATCTTCCGGTTCTCTGTACACCATGCTGGCGGGGGCGCTGCTCAACCTGGTGCTGAACTATCTGTTCATCCTGTGGATGGGACCGGTGGGGGTCACCTCGGCCAGCTTCCTGTCCCTGCTGCTGGTGTTCCTGCTGCGGGCCTACTCCACCCGGGGGCTTTTGTATATCGACTTCCACCCCAAATGGATGATCGTCAATCTGGGGCTCATCCTGGTGGAGATCTGGGTGCTGTTCTATGTGGAAAACTGGGTGGCCCCGGTGACCATCCTGACCATGGTGGTCTGCGGGCTGAATTTCCGGGAAGTATACAGCATGGCGCAGAAGCTGCTGGGCATGGTGTCCGGACGGCTGCGGCGCAAAAAGTCCTGAAGGAGGCAACAGTATGGCGGATGTGACGGTGTGGGGGACGGTGCTTTCGGCACCGGCCCGGGCCACGGCGGGAAGCTGCAAGGTGATCGTGCCCCTGACGGCGGCGACCCCGGCGGAACTGGCCGGACTGGCGGTGCAGGCGGCGGAGGCAGCGGACCTGCTGGAAGTGCGGCTGGACGCCCTGGAAACCCTGACGTCCCGGACGGCGGCCCAGGCCCTGGCGGCGGTGCGCAAGGCAGCGCCCAAGCGGGCTATCCTGGCCACGGTGCGCACCGCCCGGGAGGGCGGTCCGGCGGACCTGACCCCCGAGGAATATGCTGCCCTGCTGGAAGGACTCTGTGAGGAAGCCCCCGGCGGGTTCGACCTGCTGGATGTGGAGTTCTCGGTGGGAGAGGCCCTGCGGGGGTCCCTGCTGGGGGCGGCCCATCAGGCGGGGGCCGCGGTGGTGTTCAGCTGCCACGATTTTGACAAGACGCCGGTGACCGGCGCCATGACCGACCTGCTGGTATCCATGGCGGATGCAGGGGCGGATGTGGCCAAACTGGCCGTGATGCCCCGGGACGCGGCGGATGCGGCCCGACTGCTGCAGGCCACCGCCCAGGCGGCGGCCCGACGGCCGGAGACGCCCCTCATCACCATGGCCATGGGACCCATGGGTGCGGTGACCCGGCTGTGCGGCGGGGCTTTCGGGGTGTGCGCCAGCTTCGGCGCCGTGGGCGGCGCCGCCAGCGCCCCCGGCCAGCCCGACGCCCGGGACCTGCGGGCAGCCATGGAGGCGGTGGGGAAGGCGATGCAATAAAAAGGCTCCTTTGTGTAAAGGGAGCTGGCGCGGCCGGCCGCAAAGGGGCGGCAAGGCTGGCTTGCCAACCCCTCCGCCGCTGCGCGGCATCTCCCCTTGCACAGGGGAGGCATAAGGGAAAGGCGTTGCTGACCCAGCAACTTTCATTCCTTTTGTAAAGCCCTGGTCGGCGTCCACCGCCTCGAAACGGTGGCGGTTTTTCCGTCGCTTTTTGGCGGCAAAAAGCGACAACACTCCGGATGGGATGCCGTTTGCCCAATAGTAAAGCAAAAAACAACCAAAAAATAAAGCAGACAGCCCTTTGTGGACTGTCTGCTTTTTTCGGTGTTTATCCCCGCGGTGGCACAACGCTGGAATCGGTGCTGTAGCCCTGCAGGTCGGTGGGGGTCAGGCTGGAGGACCAGCGGCCGTCGGCCTGGGCGGCGTTCCATTCGTCCCAGGCGGCCTGACTGCGGATGGCCGTGCCGCTCAGGTACTTGTCATCCCAGGGGTTGGCCGGGTCGGGGTCGGTGGGGTCCCAGCCCCGCAGGGTCTCGTCGGCGGGGTCGGTGTAGATGGTGCCCGGTTTGCCCATGGGGCCGGGGTCGTTCTCGTCGTCATAGATGATGACCCGGGTGCCCAGCTCACAGTTGTCGTAGATCCATTTCACGTCCGCCACGGCCAGCCGGATGCACCCCAGAGAGGCCAGGGTGCCCAGCTTGTTGTACTCGTCGTATTCCAGGTCGTCCTTGTGCTGGCTGTAATAGGGCACGCTGTGGAAGAGGTAGGAATCCCAGATGCGGGTGGAATACTGGCCGTACACATTGCCGCTGAGCAGCCGCCAGGGGTAATCCACCGGGGTGGCGAAGAAGCCCAGGGGGGTGTCCGAACCGCCGGAGCACACCATGGCCATATAAGGCACGGTGTACCGCTTTTCCTCGTCCAGGGTGTAGACGGTGACGGTGGAGGCCGCCCGGTTCACCGCAATCAGGTAGGGAAAGCCCGCTTTTTCACTGACATTGATGCCTTCCTTGACAAAGAACTCGTCGGAACTCAGCCGGTCCATCAGCTCCTTGCCCCGCTGGTTCCAGGTATCCGGGTCGGTGACAGCGGGCGCCGTGCCGGTGGTGTTGGCGGACGCTGCGGCGGTGGCCTCGTCGATGCGGGCCTGGGCCGGGTCCGGGGTGGGCTCGGTCACAGGGGTTTCCGCCTCGGTCCCGGCGGCCACGGCGTCGGAGGCGGCGCCGCCGGCGGGGGCGGTGTCCGGTTTGGGACGGTTGAGCAGCAGGAACACGCTGGTGCAGATCAGCACAAGGGCTGCCAGACAGACGATCAGCCTGACCCGTGCCTGACGGCGGCGGGCAGCCCGACGGGCGGCGGCCCGCCGCTTGGCGGCAGCGGTCACCGGGTGCTGCGGTACATAGGATGCCCGGTCAGGGCGGCGGTCGGGGCGGCGGGATGTGGGCATAGGAAACTCCCCTTTTCGGTGTGGATGGAAAAGCGCAGGGCTTTTCAGTCAGTATATGCGGCGGAAGGGGGAAGGCGGGGCGCTGCCAGAATTTACCGGTTTACCGGCCGTAGCAGTCCCGCACAAAGCGGCGCAGGGCCTCAAAGCTGCGTTCCACCTTTTCGGTCTCGATGCAGTAGGCCATGCGGAAGTAGCCCGGGCAGCCGAAGCCGTCGCCGGGGACCAGGGCCAGGTCATAGTCCTGGGCCTTGCGGCAGAAGGCGGTGGCGTCCGCCTCCAGGGCCTTGGGGAAGATGTAGAAGGTGCCGCCCGGTTTGAGCACCGTGAAGCCCAGCCGCACCAGCTCGGCATAGATCAGCTCCATGTTGCGTTCATACACCGAAAGGTCGCTGGTCACGTCCAGGCATTCGGCCACCGCCAGCTGGATCAGGCTGGGCGGGCAGTTGTGGCCGGTGCCACGGCTGATCTGGCCGCACATGGGCACGATGAGCTCGGCTTTTTCGCAGGCCGGGTTGGCGGCCACATAGCCGATGCGCTCCCCGGGCAGGGAGAGGCTCTTGCTGAAGGAATAGCAGGTCAGGGTGTCGGGGTAATAGGCGGCAGGGTGCTGCTGGGCAGCGCCGCCGAAGACGATCTCCCGGTAGGGTTCGTCAGAGATCAGGAAGATGTGGTGGCCGAATCTGGCCGAAGCGGCCTGCAGGCAGGCGGCCAGGTTCCGCAGGGTCTCGGGGCTGTAGGCCACGCCGGAGGGATTGTTGGGGGTGTTGATGAGCACCGCGGCGGTGTCCTTGTCCAGCAGGGCTTCCAGGCCGTCAAAGTCGATCTGGAAATCCTGTACCCGGGGCGGCACCACCCGCAGGGTCATGCCCGCGCCCTCCACATAGGGGGTGTACTCCGAGAAGAAGGGGGCAAAGGTGATGATGTTCTGCCCCGGCACCCCCACGCAGCGCAGGGCATGGGCCAGGGCGCCGGCGGCGCCGGTGGTCATGAAGATGTGGTCGGCGGTGTAGGGCACCCCGAACCGGCTGCGCAGGTTTTCGGCCACGGCGGCCCGCACCGAGGGGATGGTCAGGGTGGGGCTGTACCCGTGCAAAGTCACCGGGTCACAGGTCTGCAGCAGATGAAGCATGGTCTGGGTGAACTTGGGCGGGCAGGGCACGCTGGGATTGCCCAGGGAATAGTCAAAGACGTTCTCGTACCCGATCTCCTTGCCCCGGGCGGTGCTCCATTCGGACAGCTGCCGGATGACCGACTTGCCGCCCAGCATGTCCACATAGTGTTGTGCGATCATACAAACGATACCCCTTTCCGTAACTCAGCGGCCGGGATGGCCCAGCACGATCTGTTCCAGTTCTTCGGCGTCGGCGGCCAGATAGACGGCCCCGGCCTGTTCCAGTTCCTCCCGGGTGCGGAAGCCCCACAGCACCCCGCAGCCGTCCAGGTCCGCATTGCCGGCCGTCTGCATGTCCACGTTGCTGTCCCCCACATAGAGGGTGTTGGCCGGGTCGGCCTTCAGAAAGGCCAGCAGGGCTTTGGTGCCTTCCGGCGCGGGCTTGGTGGGCACTTCGGGACGCTGGCCCCGTACCACCGCAAAGAGGGAAGAATCAAAGTAATCGGCCACCACTGCCTGGGCCAGGGCGTCGGCCTTGTTGGAAAACACCGCCATCTGCACCCCGGCGGCGTGCAGATGCTGCAGCATGGCCTTGATGCCGGGATAAGGGGCGGTCTTGTCCCGCATATGGGCGCCGTAGTCGGCCTTGAACCAGTCCAGCGCCGCGGCCAGGATCTCCGGCGTGCGCTGCTCCGGCGGGGCCAGACGCTCGATGAGCTTGGGGATGCCGTTGCCCACAAAATAGCGGTAGGCGTCCACGGGATGCTGCGCCCAGCCCTGATGGGCACACAGCCGGTTGCCGGCGTCGGCCAGGTCGTCCAGCGTGTTGAGCAAAGTGCCGTCCAGATCAAAGATCACGGTCTTGTACATACTTTCCACCTCTGCGAATCCTTATGTGTTCATTATACCGCGGCTGTCAATCGGGGCGGAATTTGTAAAAGGTGTAAAAACAGGTTGCCAAACGCATAAAAGTATGGTATGATAAAGGATACAATAGGGGGACATAATCATGGATTTACTTGTGGAAATCTTGAAAGCCGTGGTATACGGCGTGATCGAGGGCGTCACCGAATGGCTGCCCGTTTCCAGTACCGGCCACATGATCCTGGCCGAACAGGTGCTGAAATTCCAGCTCAGCGACGCTTTTATGGAAATGTTCCGGGTGGTCATCCAGCTGGGGGCTATCCTGGCGGTGCTGGTTCTCTACTTCAAAAAACTGTGGCCCTTCTGCCGGGACAACGGGCGGGACAGCGGCTTCGGCCGGCATTTCCGCTGGCCGGTGATGCGGCTGTGGTACAAGATCATCGTGGCCTGCCTGCCCGCGGCGGTGCTGGGATTCCTGCTGGATGACTGGCTGGATACCTACCTGTACAACAGCATCACGGTGGCCGCCATGCTGATTATCTACGGCGTGGCCTTCATCCTCATCGAGCGCCGGCCCCGTCCGCCCCGCACCACCAAGCTCAGCCACATCGGCTACAAGCAGGCACTCCAGGTGGGCGCCTGGCAGGTGCTGGCCATGATCCCCGGCACCTCCCGCAGCGGCGCCACCATCCTGGGCGGCATGCTCTGCGGCCTGTCCCGGCCCTGCGCCTCCCAGTTCACCTTCTTCCTGGCCATCCCGGTCATGGCCGGCGCCAGCGCCCTGAAACTGGTCAAGTTCTTCCTGGACGGCAATACCCTCACCGGCACCGAGGTCATCGTGCTGCTGGTGGGCTGTGTGGTGGCCTTCCTCATCTCCATGCTGGCCATCCGGTTCCTGATGGACTACGTCAAGCGCCACACCTTCACCGTCTTCGGCTGGTACCGCATCGCCCTGGGCGTTGTGGTGCTCATCATCTGGGGCGTGCAGACCTTTGTGCTGAAAGCCCCTGCCGCGGCGGCCTGAATCCGGACGCAGCGACCCCATACACGAAAAAAGACCCGCTCTGCCAATGGCAGGGCGGGTTTTTGCAGTTTCTGCGCAGTTTTTGGAAAAACTCAGCGGCGCCGGCGGGAACGGGGGCGCATCTGGTGGGACATGAGGGCGAAAAACACGATCATGCCAAAGAGGGCGGCTGCGGCGATGACCAGCAGCACCAGCTGGAATACCTGGGCATTGAACCCGGATTTGAGGGTGGCGGTGGCTTCGTCCAGGGCGTCGGACACGGCGCCGGAGGAAGAATTGGCCGCACCGGCGGCGCTGCTCAGGGCGCCCAGGGCGGCGTTGGCGGCATCACTTTCGCCCAGGGCGTTCAGGGCGTCGGACAAGGACTGCCCGGACATGGCCTTGAGGGCGCTGCCGTCGGACTTGACCTGCTCCCCGTTGACGGCGGAGGAAAGGTAATCCGCAAAGACGTAGGCCGCACCCCGCAGGGCGGGTTCGGCGTCGCTGTTGATGGTCCAGCCGTCGGAGGTCCACATCCCCTTGAGGTAGAGCAGCAGCTGCATGCCGGCGTCGGAGGTCAGGGTGGAGTACACCGTTTCCCGGAAATCGTTGGTGTTGCCGGTGTTCACATTGCCGAAGCTCAGAGCGGTGAACCGGTAGGCCCGGTCATAGTCGGACAGGTCGGCGTAATAGGTGCGCATCAGGTCGGCCAGGTTGGTGTCCGCCGTGAGCTGGGAGCCGATGTTGATGGAGTCCAGGTCGGCCCGCAGGTCCTCGGCCCCGAAAGTGCTGGTGCCGTCCTCCGAACCCAGGGAACTCTGCATCAGGGAGATGTAGCCGTCCACGTCGGAGGCCTGTCCGCTGAACTGCTGGGCCAGCTCCATGCAGTCGCCGCCCCAGCTGCCGGTGATGGGCACCCCCCGGTAGACCAGGTTGATGGAGGCCAGCAGATGGCCGAAATCAATGGACTGACCGTTGGGCAGGCTGATGTTGCCCATCCCCATCAGGTCGGCCAGGTCCCCGTTCTGGTCCAGCACATAGGTCTCGAAATCCGGGTCCTTGGACCCGGCGGTGAGCTGCCAGACCGTGTCGTTGTAGGCACCCATGCGGGTGTAGGCCAGCATCAGCTCGATGGGGTCGGTGTCATCCCCCTGCTTGTCCGCATAGCTTTCGGCCAGGGACTGCAGCTCGCTGAGCTGGTTCAGGGTGGTGTCGAAATCGTCGGCGGCCAGGGCCGGGGTGGGCATTCCTACGGCCAGCAGGCAGGCCGCTGCGCAGCCCGCCAGGGCGCGGCGCAGACCTTTGCTTGAGAGTATCGTGAAAAAGCACCTCCAAGGCTCAAACCAAGCGCGGCGGAAGATTTCTCCCGCCGTGCACGGCAATTGTAATCAAATTGTATCCTTTAGTATACCATAACCGCCGCGGCCTGTCACGCGGTAAAATGTGAAATTCCAGAAATTTGCAAAATGGAAACATCGGTCTTATAATACCACCATGGGGTTTTGTCCCCCTGATTCGGAAATTATCCGGGAAAGGCTGTGTTATCATGGAAAAAGCAACCGTGTATTATACCGACTTCCGGGTGCATGCGGGCACCAATCTGCAGGAAAAGCTGGAAAAACTCATCAAGGCCGCCGGCATCGGCCAGATCGATATGGACGGCAAGTTCGTGGCCATCAAGATCCACTTCGGGGAACCGGGCAACCTGGCCTTCCTGCGCCCCAACTGGGCCAAGACGGTGGCCGACGTGGTGAAATCCCAGGGCGGTCTGCCTTTCCTCACCGACTGCAACACCCTGTACCCGGGCCGCCGCAAGAACGCCCTGGAACACCTGGGCGCCGCCCAGGAGAACGGCTTCTGGCCCATGACCACCGGCTGCCAGGTCATCATCGCCGACGGCCTGCGGGGCACCGATGACATCGAGGTGCCGGTGCCCAACGCCGAATACTGCCCCACCGCCAAGATCGGCCGGGCCATCATGGACGCGGACATCGTCATCTCCCTGAACCACTTCAAGGGCCACGAGTCCACCGGCTTCGGCGGCGCGCTGAAGAACCTGGGCATGGGCTGCGGCTCCCGCGCCGGCAAGATGGAACAGCACAAGTCCGGCAAGCCGGTGGTGCAGCCTGGTCTGTGCCGCAACTGCAAGCAGTGCGCCAAGGAGTGCGGCTCCGACGCCATCCACTACGACACCGGCAAGGCGGTCATCGATCAGGACCTGTGCAAGGGCTGCGGCCGCTGCATCGGCCGGTGCAACTTTGATGCCATCTATGCCCCCGACGACAACGCCAACGCCCTGCTGGACTGCAAGATGGCGGAGTACGCCATGGCCGTCTGCCACGGGCGCCCCAACTTCCACATCAGCCTGGTGGTGGATGTGTCCCCCTTCTGCGACTGCCACGGGGAGAACGACGCCCCCATCGTGCCGGATATCGGCATGTTTGCCAGCTTTGACCCGGTGGCCCTGGACCGGGCCTGCGCCGACGCCGTGCTGGCCGCCCAGCCCCTGCCCGACAGCCTGCTGGGCGAACACCGGGCGGACAAGAATTTCACCTGCTGCGGTGACAACTTCATCGACGTGACCCCCGCCGCCACCTGGCGGGAGTGCCTGGACCATGCGGAGAAGATCGGCCTGGGCACCCAGGACTATGTGCTGAAGAAGGTGTAAGCATGACCGACAACCAGACCCTGCGGGAGCTGTACGCCCGCAAGTCGGTGCGGGCCTTCACCGATGAGCCGGTCACGAAGGAGGAGCAGGCCGCCATTCTGGAGGCCGCTTTCCAGGCGCCCACCGCCGGCAACCAGCAGCTGTACACCATCCTGAACATCACCGACCCCGACCTGCGCCGGACCCTGGCCGATTTGTGCGACCACCAGCCTATGATCACCAAAGCACCTTTCTGCCTGGTGTTCCTGGCGGACTGCCGCCGCTGGCCCCGGGTGTTCCGGGCGGCGGGGCAGGAAATCCGGGACCCCGGCCCCGGGGACCTGCTGCTGGCCGTGGCGGACAGCTGCATCGCGGCCCAGAACGCCGTGACCGCCGCCGAAAGCCTGGGCATCGGCAGCTGCTACATCGGGGACGTGCTGGAAAACTGCGAGGAAATGCGCAAAGCCCTGCACCTGCCGGCCCATGTGGTGCCTGCGGCCATGCTGATCTTCGGCCGCCCCACCCAGCAGCAGAAGGACCGGGCCAAGCCCGTCCGCTTCCCCCGGGAAGCGGTGGTGTGCGAGAACCTCTACCGGGACCGCACCGAGGAAGAGCTGCGGGCGGATTTTGCCGCCCGGGCCGGGGGCGAGTACGATTTTGACGCCAAGATCCCGCCCTTCTGCGCCTTCAAGTACAACAGCGATTTCAGCAAGGAGATGAGCCGCAGTGCGGCCGTCTACCTGAAGGATTTCACCTTCGGCGTGGAATGAACCAAAAACAAAGGAGCCGTCCCGGCCGGGGCAGCTCCTTTTGTCATGTGCAAAGCCTTACGGCCGGGTCAGGGCTTGGGCCAGCTCCACGAACCGGGCCACGTCCGGAATGGGGTCCAGCTGGTAGAGCAGGCCGTAGGGGATGGTGAAGTCCCAGTCCACCGGCAGGGTCACCAGGGAGGGGTGGACCTCCGCCCAGCAGTCCAGGGTCATGAGGGGCTGGCGGGTCTGGGCACAGCGGTTGAACACTTCCAGGTCGTAGAACTGGGAGGTGTCCTCGATCCGGATGGCCGGGTGGCGCTCGATCTCGTCCCGCACCCGGTCCACCGAGGGGGAATCCCCCCGTTTCACCATCATCAGGGTCTGGCCGTACAGGTCCCGGATGGTCAGCTTTCCCCGGGCGGCCAGGGGATGGTCCCGGGGTACCGCTATGCAGTGATGGTACCGTCCCAGGGGCAGGAACCGGCACCGGTCCAGCCACTGGCGGGAATCGCAGGCCCCGATGAGAAAGTCGAACTTCACCCCCAGGGCCCCGATCTCGTTGAGGATGCCCTGGTGGTCGTCCTCAAAGGGGACGATGTGCAGCCGGTAACCGGGAAACTGCCCGGACAGCCTGTCCCACAGATCCATGAAGGGCTTGCAGTGGTTGAGGATGGAGGTGCCCACGCAGAAGGTGGTGGCCGCGAAGTCCGCCGCCGCCCGGGCCTCCTGCACCGCTTTGGCCGATGTCTCGAACATCTGACGGGCATACCGGTAGATGACCTGCCCTTCCGGGGTCAGGGTCACACCCCGGCGGCCCCGCACAAACAGGGTCAGATCCAGGTGCTTTTCCAGGGCGTTGACCTGCTTCATCACGGCGGTGGGGGAGATGTACAGGCTTTCTGCCGCCTTGTTGAAGCTGCCCAGGTCCGCCACCCGGACAAAAACGGTGAGCTGGGGATTGAACATGGGACAACCTCCTGTCAGTAGAAACTTTTGGTTGATACTATGGTACAAAACCGGCACTTCCCTGTCAAGGGGCGGCGGGGTACAATAAAGAAAAAGGTCAGAACAACAGGAGGTCTGCGATATGGACTGGAACGAACTGAAAGAGACAAGCATCTTCCCCGTGGGGCAGCCCAACGACGCCTACGCCCGGTTTTTTGACGGCCAGAGCTGGCTGCAGAGCCTGTCCACCGCCCAGGTGGGCATTGCCAACGTGAGCTTTGAGCCCGGGTGCCGCAACCACTGGCACATCCACCACGCCAAGCAGGGCGGCGGCCAGATCCTGCTGGTCACGGCAGGCCGGGGCTACTACCAGGAATGGGGCCAGCCCGCCCGGGAACTGCACCCCGGGGATGTGGTGAACATCCCGCCGGAGGTCAAGCACTGGCACGGCGCCGCCAGGGACAGCGCCTTCCAGCATCTGGCCATCGAGGTGCCCGGGGTGGAGACCTCCAACGAGTGGTGCGAGCCGGTGGACGAGGCAGAGTATCAATTGTTACCCTGAATTGCTATTGCAAGGGTTGGTCACAATGTGATACCATATTTTTCAGATGGGCCGCATTGCGGACCGACAACCTTTTGCAAAGGAGAATCCCGTTTTATGGAAAACAAGAACCAAAATTCCCGGGTACAGAACCTGGCCCTGGCCGCTATGTTCATGGCCATCGGCCTGGTGCTGCCCTTCCTGACCGGCCAGATCCCCCAGATCGGCAGCATGCTGCTGCCCATGCACCTGCCGGTGCTGCTCTGCGGGCTGATCTGCGGCTGGCAGTACGGCGGTCTGGTGGGCTTTGTGCTGCCTCTGCTGCGCTATCTGCTCTTCGGCATGCCGCCCATCTATCCCACCGGCGCTGCCATGGCCTTTGAGCTGGCCGCCTACGGCATCCTGGCCGGCTGGCTGTACGCCCACTCCCGCTGGAAGTGCGTCAAGGCCCTGTACGTCTGCCTGATCGGCGCCATGCTGGGCGGCCGTCTGGTCTGGGGTCTGGCCGAAGTGCTGCTGCTGGGCCTGGGCGGTTCCGGGTTCACCTGGGCGGCCTTCCTGGCCGGGGCCTTCACCAACGCCATCCCCGGCATCATCCTGCAGCTGGTGTTCATCCCCGCCTTCATGGTGGCTTTGGACCGCACCGGTCTGCGCCGGTTCAGCCACGCCCACAACCCGGCCAAAAAAGAAAGCTGAACCCCCAAAATCAGGACTTTCCCCGGCCCCTTTCGCCCACCCCGCGGCGGAGGGGCCTTTTTTGATGGCCGGGGGCTTGTCAGCTGCCGCAAAGATGATACAATAAAATCAGAGTAAGGCTGCGGCTGCGGGTCGGGCCGGAATACAGGAGGAAAACAGATGATCTATCTTGGCGTGGATCTGGGCGGCACCAACATCAAGGCCGCCCTGGTAGAGGAGGATGGCCGCATCCTGCGGGAGGGCAGCCGTCCCACCCGTCTGCCCCGTCCGGCGGAAGCGGTGTGTGATGACATCGCCGGTTTGTGCCGGGAACTGATGAAGGAAGAAAAACTGGGCACCGCCGATGTGGCCTGCGTGGGTGTGGGCTGCCCCGGCACGGTGGATGACACCACCGGCATGGTGCTGTACTCCAACAACCTGGACTGGGCGGACTTTGCCATGGGGGATTACCTGCACAAGGCCCTGGGCATGCCGGTGCGTCTGGCCAACGACGCCAACGCCGCCGCTTTGGGCGAAGCTTTGGCCGGCTGCGCCAAGGGCGCCCAGAGCGCGGTGATCATCACCCTGGGCACCGGCGTGGGCGGCGGTGTGGTGCTGGACGGCAAGCTGCTCACCGGCTACACCGGCGCCGCCGCCGAACCCGGTCACATGGCCATTGACGGCAGTGCCGACGCCCCCCTGTGCACCTGCGGGCGCCGGGGCTGCTTTGAGGCCTTTGCCAGCGCCACCGCCCTGATCCGCCAGACCCGGGAAGCCATGCAGGCCCACCCCGAAAGCGGGCTGTGGAAGCTGGCCCCCACCCTGGAAGAGGTCACCGGCCGCACCGTCTTTGATGCCCGGGATGCCGGGGACCCGGTGGCCGCCCAGGTGGTGGACAACTACATCGGCTATCTGGCCGCCGGTGTGGCCAACCTGATCAACATCTTCTTCCCCCAGGTGGTGGGGCTGTCCGGCGGCATCGCCAACCAGGGCGAAGCCCTGCTGGTCCCCCTGCGGGCCAAGGTGGAGCCCTTGGTCTTCGGCGCGGCCCACGCCCACAAAAAGACCACCATCACCACCTGCACCCTGGGCTACCGGGCCGGGGTCATCGGCGCGGCGCTGCTGGGCCGCACCGCCCGCTGAACGTACATCTGCAGCAAAAAAGGACCGCTGCCCCCTGTGGGGCGGCGGTCCTTTTCGGTTGTCTTATCGGGCGGGTTTGGGCGAGGGCTCGGGGGCGGCGTCGGCGTGCACCTGGATCTTTCCGCTGCGCACCAGGTCGATGAACAGCTTGCCCAGGCGGGGGTCGAACTGGGAACCCAGATTGTCCTCGATCTCCTGCAGGGCCCGGTCCACGCTCAGCGCGTCCTTGTAGCTGCGGCGGGAGACCATGGCGTCAAAGGAATCGGCCAGACACAGGCACCGGGCCCCGATGGGGATCTGCTCCCCCGCGATGCCCCGGGGATATCCCTGGCCGTCCCACCGTTCGTGGTGGCCCAGCACCGAAGGGATGACGTAGTCCATGGAGGGCAGGTACCGGATCATGGAGATGGAATCCTCCACATGCTGCTTGATCACATCGTATTCCTCGGCGGTCAGGCGGCCGGTCTTGGAAAGGATGGTCTCCGGGGTGCCGATCTTGCCGATGTCATGCAGCAGACCCGCCTGCCGGACGATCTCGATGTGCTCGGCGTCCAGGCCGGCGGCCTGGGCCAGGGCGGCGGCGTATTCCGCCACATGCTGGGAATGGCTGAAGGTGTAATGGTCCTTGGCGTCGATGGCGGCGGTCAGGGCGAAGATGGTGGAAGAACAGCTGTCCGCCAGGGCCCGCTTGGAGGCGTAGCTCTTGGCGATGCGGGTGTCCTCCGGCTCGGGGGTGTACAGACACACCCGGTTCTTGCCGCTGTTCTTGGCGGAGTAGACGGCCATGCCCGCATAGGTCAGCAGCTCCTCCACGCTGCGGGCACAGGTGGGATAGCTGCTGATGCCGGCGCAGAAGGTCAGGAAACGGCGGGTGGTCTGACCGGAGCCCACCACTTCCCGCCGCAGCCACTGGCGGGCCTGCTCGGCGCAGTCGGCGGCGGCGTCCGGCGCACAGAAGGGGAAGCTGATGACAAATTCCTTGCCGCTGTATCGGGCCACGGTGCCCCGGCTGCCCACCAGCACCCGCAGGGCGTTGGCAAACCGCTTGAGGATGCGGTCCCCTTCGGCGGCGCCGTACAGTTCGTTGTACAGCCGGAAGTCGTCAAAGCTGATGATGAGCACCGTCAGCTGGTCGTGGCGGGCCAGATCAAAGTCCCGCTGCAGCACTTCCTGGAAATAACTGCGGTTGTACAGCCCGGTGAGCGGGTCAAACTGGGCCTTTTTGCGCAGCGCCTCATACAGGGAGGCGTTGTTCAGGGCAATGGCCAGAACCGCCGCCACCGAATCCAGCATGCTCAGCCGGTCCTGGGACAGGGCGCGGCGGGCGGCCGTGTCCTGCCGGGAAAACAGGGTCAGGGCGGTCATTTCCTCCCCGCTCATGACAGGCAGCAGCAGTTCCACCCGCATCTGGTCCAGGCGGTCCTTCTCCTTCTGCCACAGGGCCCGGAAATACCGGGACCGGGTGAATTCCGCGTACTGGGAACAGCAGCCCCGGGATTTCAGCCAGACCATCAGCGGATCGTCGGCGGCAAAGCTGTCCCGGCAGGCCACCGACATCTCGGTGGCATCCCGCATCTCGTAGCAGCCGGTGCGGCTGTCCAGCACAAAGATGCGGGCGGTGTATCCGGGCATGGTGTGCTGCAGGTAATCCCGGTACAGCTGCAACAGGGCGTTCATGCTCAGGGTCTTGTTCACGTCGGTGCTGAACCGGCGCAGTTCCTCGTTCTGCTGTTCGGCGCCCTTGAGCAGGATGGCGGTCATGAGGCGGCGGACCAGGCAGAACAGCAGCACCGTGAGCACCGACACCGCCACCGAGAAGACGATGGTCTTGTAGGGCATGAAGTTGGCAAAATACCGGGCATAGAAGGCGTCCGCCGCACGATAGCAGCTGACCAGCAGTACGCTGGCGCAGATCAGGGCGATGGCAAACACCGGCCCGTTGGAGGCAAAGCTGCGCAGGGGCACCAGGCGGCGCCGGTACAGCATGTAGTACAGGCAGCAGGCGTTGACCATGCAGGAGAAGGTATCCACCGGCAGCGAGACCATCTGGGGCAGCACCGCCGATACGGTGCAGGCGAACATGACCGCCACACCCACCAGCATGGGGCGGAACTGGGCGATGTCCGTCTGGCCGTTCCGGCAGCTTTTGTAAGCCAGACGCCAGGAGGCCAGCAGGGTGTACACAGCCATGAGGATGGGGATGGCCACCAGGGGCGAGACACCGTACTCAAAGCGGGTCTCGTGGCCCACCGTGACCATGTGGGGGTCGGTGATGAAGACGTTGCCCGCGTTGAGCAGCAGGATCACCAGCCAGATGGCCCCCTGCACGATGTGGGAGAAGGGCGCCTTGGTGGCGGTGAACCGGTAGATGAAGTTGTAGACCAGGAAAGGTACCAGAAAGATGCCGGTGATGGACACCATGTACCAGAACGGGGACCCCGGTGCCAGCTGCAGGCGCATGAAGAGGGACCCGCCGGACCACATGGTGAAAGCACCCAGCAGGGCGATGAAGGCATAGACCAGGCGGTCCTTCTTGGTGCTCAGGGCGGTGAGGAACAGAAACAGGTTGCACAGCAGGGAAAGCAGGGGCACAATGATGAACAGGCGTTCGTTCAGGGTCACCGGTCCTCACCCCCTTCTTCCGCCGGACCCTGCATATGCAGGATGTCCAGCACGATCTCCCGGGGTGCGCCCACCGGCGGGACCCGGCGGCCGGTGCGGGCGGTATAGGCATCCACCGTGCCGGATTTCAGGATGGTCACCCGCAGCGGGTCCATGCCCAGCAGGCGTTTCAGGTCCTTGTAATCTCCGTCATAGGAGCGGAAGTAGATGGACAGATGTTCCTGCAGAATCTGCCGGGACAGGCTGGCGGCGCCGGGATCGTCCGAGTCCAGCTCCGCGTACAGGTCCAGGTAGGAGTGGCCGTCGGCGTCGTATTCCTTCACCGCGAACCAGTGCCCGATGGGCAGGCGGGAGAGGGTGATGACCTTTTCAATCTCCCGTTTGGTAATGCGGGTGAAGCCCGCAATGTCGATGACGGTGGGGATGCGGTCCACATACTCGAACTGGGGCAGGTCCAGCTTGTCCTCCGGGTTGCGCAGACGCAGGCAGCGGTAGATATCCCCCACCCGATAGCGCAGGAAGGCGCCGCCCTTGAGCACCGTGATGACCAGCTCATATTTCTGGCCGGCCACCAATTCGTCCATCAGATAGGTGCGGGGCGTGTAGGCGGGATCTTCCAGTTCCCGGAGATATTCGTGCTCGGGAATGAACTCATAGAAGCAGGCGTCCGGGAAAAAGACCAGCCCGTTCTTGCTCCAAGTCTCGGTGCCCATGCAGGAAGGCTCGGTGCCGCCGGCCAGTTCCAGGGGACGGATGCCCCAGGCTTCGGCCAGCTCGTTCTTGTACAGGGCGGTGTCGGTACCCACACAGACAAACCCGTCCAGCTTGAACAGGTCCCGGGGCCGCAGGTGGGTGCCGTCCCGCCGGCAGCGGTACAGGGCCGACAGCAGCCGTACCAGCATGCGGGGACTCATCCCCCACAAAAGGTTCAGACTGCCGCCGCCCCCGCCTCCGGCCAGACTGTCCAGGTTGCGGGTGGCGCCGTACAGCACGCTGCTCATGCCGAAAAACAGGTTCATGCCGTGCTTGACCGCCAGCTTGTATCCCAGGCGAGTCTGCTGGCCAAAGCTCATCTTGCGGGCTTCCCGCACCGAGGGCATGAACCGCAGGCGGATCTGCGGGCGGATCAGGTCGGGAAACATGCCGGTGGCGTAGGGCATGGGGGCCAGACTGTACAGCACCCGGGCCCCGGGCCGCACATGAAAATGGCCCCGGCCCTTGCTGGTGGACAGGATCATGGCCGCCAGGATGTTGCGGGTGTAGGCTTCCAGCATGCTCTCGGTATAAGGAGCGCGCTTGGAGGGAAAATCCCCGCCCTCCCAGGTGGTGTGCAGCCACACCACCGGCTTGGCGGGCAGCATCTCCTCCCGCTGGGGCAGCAGTACGTCGGCGTAATCCTCAAATTTCGTCAGGGGGACCAGGGCGCGGAACTCCTCCACATTGCGGGGCACACCGTTCTTGAACAGGCGCTGCCCCAGCGGGCAGGCGGCCATCAGCGACACCTGCTCCATGACCAGGCGGTTCTGGATCTGCATGTACTCCGGCAGAGTCAGGTCCAGAAAACCGCAGTATTCCTGCCAGATTTCGGCGGCCGGACATTGTTTCAGCTTTTCCTCAAAGGTCATGGTAGGACATCCCTTTTTTCAGATTTTACTTCGGGGTGCGCAGGGTACGCAGGCAGCGGCGCAGGCTGCGGAGGGTGGGCAGAAACCGGGGCGTGACGGCCCGGTAGGCCGCATAGTTCCGGATGCTGCGGGGAAAGACGACGGCGCCCTGCCAGGCGGCATAGGCGGCGTCCAGGGCGGTGAACAGCACAAAGGCACAGCCCAGGGCCCAGCCGCCCAGCGCGCCCCACAGGCAGGCGTAAAACCCGCCCAGGAACAGGACCCCCGGATGCCGGCACAGGGCGAACACGCCGGTGTCCACCAGAGGGCGGAGCTCATCCGGTCGGGCGGTGGCAGCGCTGCTGCCGCCCGACGGCAGGGCAAAAAACAGGGTGTAGACCAGAAGGCCCAGCAGCAGCACCGCCCCCGCGCCGAACACCAGGGAGACGGGACCGTGGGCATACCGGCGCAGGGCGTCGGCAGCCAGCACGGCGGTGACCAGGGCCAGCAATCCGCCGCCCGCCGGAAACAGCGCTCCGGCGCCCCGGCGGCCGTGCAGTACCTGGGCGTAATCGGAAAGGAACATCAGCCCGAAAGCCAGGGCGCCCAGACCCAGGCAGGCCAGCCGGATGGCCGTCATTTCTGGCGGAAGGCCAGACCCAGGCAGCCCGCCCCGGTATAAATGCCGATGACGGCGCCCACCCAGCCGATGGTGATGCGGATCTCCGGGTCGATGGCCCGCAGCCGTTCGGCCACGGTCTCGGCCAGCTGGGTGCGGTCGGCGTGAAAGACAAAGACCTCCCCGCCGTAGACCGCTCTCTCCCGGTACAGGTCCACCACCCGGTCCACCGCCCGGTCAAAGCCCCGGACGATGCCGATATCGCTGACCAGCCCGTCCTTGAACACCAGGATGGGTTTGACCTTGAGCAGGTCGGCGGCCAGCACCCGGATGGCCCCGGCGCGGCCGCCCTTGCGGGCGTTGGCCAGGGACTCCATGGCAAAGTAGACCCCCACATGGGGACGCAGTTCCTCCAGCTTTTCCACGATCCGGGCAGCGGTCAGGCCTTCCGCCGCCAGCCGTGCGGCCTCCCGGACCAGGACCGCCAGCCCGTAGGAGACCTGCTGGGAATCATAGATGGTCACGGGGGTGGCAAAGCCCTGTTCCTCCAGCAGCTTGACGGCGCTGCGGGCGGTGTTGCAGGAACCGGACATCTTGCTGGTCAGGCTCAGGCAGAGCAGCTCGGTGCAGCCCGGTTCGGCCGCAGCCGCCTGGAATGCCTGCATGAACTGCTCCAGATTGGGATGGGCTGTCTTGGGCAGCTCCTCACAATCCGCCAGCCGCCGGTACAGGGTGGGCGGGTCGATCTCGATGTTGTTGCGGTATTGCTCGGTGGGACTGAAGGCAATGTAATCCGGGATGGCGGTGACGCCCAGCTCCTCCACCTGCTGCGGGGTCAGATCACAGACCGAATTGGTCAAAATATGTACCATCCGCGACAGCTCCTTCTTGTATACAAAACAGAACGGGTCCCGCCAACTCCCTTTGGAGCGGGCCGGAACCGATTTCAAGACAGACGAAATCTACTTTATTATGCGCGTGGGAGAGGGAACTTGTCAAGAAGTGCACAATCTTGTCGAAGTCCCAAAAATGACGCGGGGAAAAGCGGCCTCACACAATCTGTTGCGGCAGCGGGGGCGGTGGGTACCAGCCAAAAGGCATATTGCACAACTGTACAGGAAAAAGAGCTGGTTTGGGACGGCTGAACGCCAAAAATAGATATAGATCAAGAGTGGACCCCGCTGCCTTGCCGGGGACAGCGGATTGTGCTATCATAGGGAAAAAGCAGAAGAGGCTGCGAGGTGTAAAGGAAGATGGAACAATCCAATCCGAAGGCGCGCCGGGTGCTGGCGGCCGGCTGTGTGTGCGGGCTGCTGGGCAGTCTGGCCCTGCCCTGGGACGCGGTGAGCTGCGTGCTGTACGCGCTGGCGTCGGTGCTGCTGGCGGTGGGCTGCGGCATGCTGCGCAAGATCCGCCCGGAATACGGCAGCGCCGCCAAGCCGGCGGTGGCGGCCGCGGTGGCCTTTGCCCTGGGCACCGTGCTGGATGGGGGCAGTCTGGCCCAGATGCCCATGGTGGCGGGAGCGGCGTTTTTGTATTTCAGCATCGCCTACTATGCCAACGGCGCCGTGCAGGAAGCCGGCGTGCGGGAAGCCCGGGGCGGTGCGCCCCGCCCGCCCAAGGCGGCCATCCGGTTTGAATATGCGGCCGGCCTGTTTGTGCTGGCGCTGCTTGTGGGCGAAATGATGCCCGCCATCCTGCGCCTTGCCCAGGTGGTGGCCATGGCTGCCATGGGGGTGGGCTTTGTGCAGCTGACCCGGTTCATGCTGAAAGGACCGGACAGGGAAGAACCTGCCGAGTGAGGCATCCCCGAAACATCACAGAAAAAGACCCCCGTCAACGGATTGTCCGTTGGCGGGGGTCCTTTGTGTTCTGCGTCAGTCGTCCAGTTCAAAGTCCCCGGGCAGCAGCAGGTCCAGGGGAGCGGCCGGGTCGGCCACCAGGCGGCGGGACTGGTTCAGGATGGCCCGTTCCAGGGCGTTGCGGGCCATGCGGCCGTTGCCCGCCTTGGCGGCGTCCTCCGCCTGACGGCGGGCAAACCAGGATTTGAGGGGCAGGGCACAGCCTTCGTCCAGGCGGTAGCCCTTGGCGGCGGCCAGACTCCGGGTGATGGCCCACAGCTCGTCGGTGGTGTAGTCGGGAAACTCGATCTGGTTGGGGAACCGGCTGGCCAGACCGGAGTTGGCGGCCAGGAAGGTCTGCATCTCTTTGGTGTAGCCCGCCAGCACCACCACCAGATCGTTGCGGTGGTCCTCGATGCCCTTCACCAGGGTGTCGATGGCTTCCAGGCCGAAGCTGTCCTCCCCGCCCCGGTAGAGGCTGTAGGCTTCGTCAATGAACAGCACCCCGCCCAGGGCGCTGCTGATGACCTGGTTGGTCAGGGGGGCGGTGTGGCCCACATACCGGCCCACCAGGTCGGCACGGCCCACCTCCACCAGCTGGCCGCCCCGCAAGGCGCCGATGGCCTTCAGGTACTTGGCCAGGATGCGGGCGATGGTGGTCTTGCCGGTGCCCGGGTTGCCGGTGAAGATCATGTGCATGTTGATCTCTGCCACCGGCAGGCCCTGGGCCTTGCGCCGCTGCTGGGCCTGCACGTTTTTGGCGATGTCCCGCACGAAGGTCTTGACCTGGGCAAGGCCCACGATGCGGTCCAGCTCGGCCTCCACCGCCTCCACGTCGCCCCGGTACTGCTGGGGCAGCAGGCTGAGCAGGTCGAAGGCCTCCCCGCCGTCCACAGCGGCAAAGACCCGGCCTTCCCGCACCGTGAGCACCGCGGGGGTGCCGTCGGCGGGGGCGGTGTCGGTGGAAAGAACATATTCCGCCAGGGCGCGGAAGAGCAGGTCCGCAAACTCCCGCATGGCGCTCATGCCGCCCCGCTTGCCGTACTGGGCGGCCAGATAATCCCGCATGTCCGCCCCCATGGACAGGGCCAGCCCGCACTGGCGGCGGGTCTTCTGGGCCAGAAAGTTCAGTTCCCGGGCGGCGATGGCGGCCAGACTTTCGGGGGTGAAGGGGTCGGTGCGGCAGATATCCCCGGCCAGGGCGTCCACGAACCGGGCGCCGAACCGGTCGGCCAGGGCGGCCTCATCCTTCTCGGAGAAAAAGACGAAATACTTGCCCCCGGCGCTGAGCTCGCCCACGGCCCCCGGGGCCAGGGCGGTGCCCACATCCACCAGGATGCCCCGCTGCAGCACATACCGGCTGGAAAGGGCCAGGGTGCCGTCCATGGCCAGGTCAGCCACCATGTTCAGGTAGGAGGAGGCACAGGCCTCGTAGTGGTCGAACGCCAGCACCTGGGCGGGGGACTGCAGGGCTGCGTACAGGTCCTGCAGAAAGAGCTTTTCCTGGGCGGGGCCGGGGTAGAGGGCCAGGTCCAGGGTCTCGATGTCGGCGTTGGGCAGCAGGCCCCGGTCGGCCATCTGCCGCACCACACACCGCAGGGTGTAGTGGCGGCCGGTGCCCTCCGGCCCGCAGAGCAGCATGGGCCCCCGGGCTTTGAGGGGGTCGTCGGTGCCCATGACAAAGGGACGGCGGAAGGCCTTGACCACATCCGCCACAAAGGCGTCCTGGCCCAGGACTTCGGTGCGCACGGCAGCGGCCAGCCCCTGGAACCCGGCACCCCGGGCGGGGGCAGGCCCGGGCGCGGAGGCTTTGGTATCGTCCAGCAGACCGTCGCTGCGCAGACTGCGGGTCAGTTCGGTGCTCATCCGGCGGACGTTCTCGGTGGTGGCGGCCGCCGCCCGGTCCACTGCGTCCAGGGCGTCGGCGGCAGAGCGGCGGCGCTTGCTGCCGGCGGCCAAAGCATCCAGCTGTGCCTGCATGTCGGCCAGACTGGCGGCGGCCGCATCGGCCTGTTCCTTGCTGCCGGAGCCCCGGGAACCCATCAGGCTCCGGACCCAGGCGTCATACCCGTCCTCAATGCTCATGGGGCGCCTCCTTGTCGCTTTTCACGGTGATACGGTAAAAATTCTTCACGCTGCAGCCGGCCCGTCCGCCGCCCGCACAGGCGCAGGCACAGGCACAGCTGGAAACACAGGCACAGGCACATCCGCCGCCGGTGCGTCCGGCACCGCCGCCCCGGAAGAAACCGCCGTCCGCATGGAAGCCGGCGGGCGGTGCGGTGGGGGTGTAGCCCGGGGGCGGGACTGCCCCCGGCGCCAGATGGATGACGTGATGGCCGTTGCTGTACCAGCGGCGGTCACTGCGGCCGAAGCCGCCCCGCCAGCGGGGACAGGTGGTGGCGTACATCCAGAAGATGAAAAAGACAAAGGCGAAGACGGAGACCATGAAAACCAGGATGATGAGGCTGTCCCTGCTCTGGATCTCGTCGGGCTGCATGCGGGTGGTGGGGTCGTAGGTGTCGGCCAGGGCGGCAGGGACCTGCACCCGGACGGTGGCTTTCTCCCCGTGGTCCAAAGCGCCGAAGTCCCACACATAATACCCGTCTTCCATCGTGTCGGTGTCGGCGGTCATGCCGTCGGCGGCCTTCCACCGGATGGTCAGTTGCTCCACGCACAGGTCGTCGAACCAGCCGGGGGTGAAATTGTAGCTGGCGGTGCCGTCGTCCGACACGGTGTACAGGTGGCTCTGGTGCACCCGGAAGGAAAAGTGGACCCGGTTCTGCTGGCCGGACTGGGCCGCATAGACGGGCTCATAGTACCGGTACACAAAGGTGATGCGGGCAAAGGTGTTGCCGTCCTCGGTCTGGGAGCGCACCCCCGAGACCGTGTCCGGGGTCAGATTCTCGAATTCGTCCACATGCCCGTTGGCCAGACCGATCTTGACCCAGGACAGAGGCTCGTCGGAACTGCCGCCGATGACCTCCCAGTCGATGTCATAGGTGATGTCGGCGCTGCCGTCCGCCCGGGGGTCCACCGTGACGGTGTAGGCGTTGATGCGGTCCAGATCGCCGCTGTCCGCCCGGGCGGGCAGCGCCGCCAGCAGGCTCAGCAGCAGGATCACGGGCAGCAGGGCGGCCAGACGGCGGGCGCGGAAAAGCAGTGTGTTCATGATTCGTCCTCCTGCAAAGGCGTTTCGCCCAGAGGGCAGATGTGCAGCATTTTGGCGCTCTGCCGGCGGATGCGGCGGCAGGCCGGATGGTTCCAGATGCGCCGCCAGGGCTGGTGCAGGATGCTGCCCAGCCCCGGTCCGCACAGCCAGCTCTGGCAGGGCAGCACGGTGCCGTCCGGGGCGATGGCCATGTTGGACAGGCAGGCCCCGCAGCTGGGCAGCTGGGTAAAGCCCAGCTCCCGCAGGGTCTCCTCCTTCAGCCAGCCCGGACTGGTAAAGTCCAGCTCCATGCCGTGCGCCTCCGCAAAGGCCCGGGCGTCTTTCAGGGTCCGGGTGAGTTCGGCGGGGGACAGGCGGGTGCCCCGGCTCTCGGGGCTCTGGGCGCTGCCGGCGGGGATCAGCCCGGAACAGGTGGCGTACCGGATGCCCAGTTCATGGGCCAGGGCCAGGGTGGATGCATAGTCCCGGTTCAGGCTGCACAGCGGGGTGTTGATGCTCACGTTCAGGCCGGCGGCCAGGGCGTTGCGGATGCCGGCAATGGTGTCCGCATAGCCCGGGGCCCCCACCAGGGTATTGTGGATGGATTCGTCGGCGGAATACAGGGTGACCTGCACGCTGTCCAGGCTGGCCTCATACAGGTCGTGGCACAAAGCGCTGGTGAGCATCCGGCCGTTGGTGTTCAGCCGGGTGACGAACCACTGGGCGGCGTCCACCAGCTTGACCAGGTCGTGGCGCAGGGTGGGTTCGCCCCCGGTGAAGGTCAGCTGGGGGATGCCCGCTGCCCGACATTTCTGGATGACCGCCAGCCACTGGTCGGTGTCCAGCTCCTCGGTCTCGCCGTAGGGCTGGCGGGCGGCGTAGCAGTGCAGGCATTTCTGGTTGCAGTGCCAGGCCCCGTCCTTGACCATGGCGCTGATGAGCAGGTCCATGCGGTGGGGCGCCGCCATGTGGCGGGCATAGGAACCCAGGTCCATGGGCTGGATCTCCTGGGCGGGGGCCTTGCCTCTGGCGATGGCGGACAGCGCTTCCATCATGGAGCGCAGGTCGGCGGCGATCTGTTCCGGCGGGGTGCGTTTGTACACGGCGCAGGTGGCCTGCACGGCGGCGTCGGCGGTCTGCTGCCACTGCTCCTCCCCGATCTCCTGGCCTTCAAAGGGCTGCAGGGTTTCCATCAGGTTGGCCAGCAGAATGGCCCAGGAAACGCTCAGGGGCAGGATGTCCTTCCCGTTGAGGATGGCCACAAAGGGCACGTCGGTGTGCTGGTGCCGGCTGGGCACCAGATGGATGCGAAGGGCGCCGGGTCCTTCCGGGTCCAGGGTGATGTGGCACACATGGTCCAGATGGCGGCGCAGAAACTGGGTCTCGGCCCGGCTCAAAAGCGGCATGAGATACCCTCCTGTATCGTATTCAGAAAAGCAGGCGGCGGCCCCGCGGGCGCGCCCCGGCAAAGATTGTACAAAAGCCCGTGTAAATGTGTGGATATTATACCACAGAACTGCCCATGGGACAAGGAGAGTGCCCAACAAAGAAAAACACCCGCCCGCGGTGTGCGGACGGGTGAAACCAAAAAATCCCGCCCGCAGGCCGCGGACGGGAGATAACGATCAGAAGGTGAGGTTGCCGAACTCGGACAGGCGCAGGTCGGAATTGTGTTCCTGGGCCCAGTTGATGCTCCACGGGCTGCCGAAGAGCAGCAGGCGGTTGCCCTTCAGGTCCTCGATGGCCCGGGTGTCGCTGGTCACGTCCAGGGTCTTGGGGTCCAGCTCGTCCGGGGTGTTGAGGATCCAGCGGATATACTCATAGGGCAGGGTCTGCAGGCGGATGTCCACGTTGTACTCGTTTTTCAGGCGGTACTCCAGCACTTCCAGCTGCAGCACGCCCACCACGCCCACAATGACTTCCTCCATGCCGGAACCCAGGTCCCGGAAGATCTGGATGGCGCCTTCCTGGGCGATCTGTTCCATGCCCTTGACGAACTGCTTGCGCTTCATGGTGTCCACCTGGGTCACCCGGGCAAAGTGCTCGGGGGCGAAGGTGGGGATGCCCGCAAACCGCACATGGGGCTTGCCGGTGCACAGGGTATCGCCGATGGAGAAGATGCCCGGGTCAAACAGGCCGATGATGTCCCCGGCGTAGGCCTCGTCCACAATGGCGCGGTCGTCGGCCATCATGCTGGTGCCGGTGGCCAGTTTGATGTTCTTGTTCTCCTGCACGTGGAAGGCTTCCATGCCTCGCTCGAACTTGCCGGAGCAGATGCGCACAAAGGCGATGCGGTCCCGGTGGTTCTTGTTCATGTTGGCCTGGATCTTGAAGATGAAACCGGAGAAATCCGGGCTCTGGGGGTCCACCAGCTCGCCGCTCTCGGCGTCCTTGCGGGGCAGCGGGGTGGGGGTCAGGCGCAAAAAGTCCCGCAGGAAGGGTTCCACGCCGAAGTTGGTCAGCGCCGACCCGAAGAATACCGGGGACAATTCGCCCCGGTGCACCGCGGCCAGATCAAACTCCTCCGCGGCGCCGTCCAGCAGCTCGATGTCGTCGGCCAGACGCTGGTGGTTGTCCGCCCCGATGAGGTCGTCCAGGGCAGGGTCCCCCAGTCCGGCCTCGATCTCATCCACCATCTTCACGCCGTTGGCGCGGCCGTCGCCCTCGAAGGCCAGGACCCGGCGGCTGTTGCGGTCGAACACGCCCTTGAAGCCCTTGCCGCAGCCGATGGGCCAGTTCATGGGGTAGGTCTTGATGCCCAGGATCTCCTCAATGTTTTCCATCAGCTCAAAGGGGTCACGGGCTTCCCGGTCCATCTTGTTGATGAAGGTGAAGATGGGGATGTGGCGCAGGGTGCAGACCTTGAACAGCTTGATGGTCTGGGCCTCCACACCCTTGGCCGCGTCGATGACCATGACGGCAGAGTCCGCCGCCATCAGGGTGCGGTAGGTGTCCTCCGAAAAGTCCTGGTGGCCGGGGGTGTCCAGAATGTTGATGCACTTGCCCTGGTACCGGAACTGCAGCACCGACGAGGTGACCGAGATGCCGCGCTGCTTTTCAATGTCCATCCAGTCGGACACAGCGTGCTTGGCGCTCTGCTTGCCCTTGACAGAACCGGCGGTCTGGATGGCGCCCCCGTACAGAAGCAGCTTTTCGGTCAGGGTGGTTTTGCCGGCGTCCGGGTGCGAGATGATCGCAAATGTGCGCCGGCTTTCGATTTCTTCACGCAATGAAGCCATATTTCCAATTACTCCTTGTTGATTGTGACAGTGACGGCCCAAACGCATCGGTCACATGGGGGCACACTCCTCTATTCTAAGCATACCTTTCTATCATACCTTGTTTGGGGCGCAAATGCAACGGATTTTTGCCTTCCGGCGCACAAAAAATCCCCCGGACCGCCTTGGAGGGGCGTCCGGGGTGTGGTATAATGGTCAAAGACCTGCCTGAAAGGGCTTTTTCAGCACAAAGCAGGGCAGGGGCGCCGTGGACGCCCAGTTGGCAAACTCGCACACCAGCACGGTGTACTTGGTCAGGGGCAGGGCACGGAAAAATTCCAGGACAGCCTGCTTTTCCCCGTCCCCGATGACCTTGCCGCTGTACAGCACCGCCGTCAGCACGCCCCCGGGCTTGAGGGCATCCAGCGCCGCCTGCAAAGCGGGCAGGGTGCTTTCCGCCGCCGAGTGGACCGCATGGTCCGCCCCCGGCAGCCAGCCGAAGTTGAACACCGCTGCGTCCAGGGTGCCGGGGGGCACCAGATGCCCCAGGTCCCGGTGGTCGCAGACGATGGCCCGCCCCACCCCTTGCAGGCCGTGTTCCGCCAGCAGCCGGTTGGTGGCTTCCACCGCGGCGGGCTGGATGTCCAGGGCCAGCACCCGGCCGTTGGGAGACGCCTTGCGGCAGAGGAAGAGGGTGTCGTGGCCGTTGCCGCAGGTGGCATCCAGGAAGGTCCCGCCCGTGGGGATGGTGCCTTCCAGAAACCGGTGGCACAGCTCCACGGCGGTCATGTCCGGGGAACGCACCCGCTGCCAGGAACCGTCCGCCTCCCCTGTGGGGGAAAAGCCGAACTTGTGCAGCAGGGCCGCCGCCGCGGCATTCTCCGGCGCGGGGGCGGTGAAATGGCTGGGTGTCTGGCGGGCGAAACCGTCGTTGAGGCGCAGCATCTCCCGCAGAAGATAGCTGCCGTACCCCCGGTTGCGCCACTGGGGCTGCACCGTGAACATGGTGATGCGGTCCCCGTCCAGTTCGGCCTGACCGATGAGGGTGGATTCCTTGTACAAGAGATAGCGGTTGTCCTGCCGGGTGACCTGCATGGCGCGGCTCCTTTCCTGGGATTTGTCATTAGAATACGGCCAAAAACCGGGTTTTGTCAAGGGCGGAAAGGGGCTTGCGGGGCGGGCTTTTCACATTTGTTTCACGGTCAGGAAAAACCAATTTCACAATTGGCATTTATACTGGGAACCAAGCTCAAGGAAAGAGCCGGAGGCGCTTCGGGCGCCGATCCTGGTATGAAATAGATTAAAGGAGTGCACGAATATGAGCGAATATGATTACTCGGGTCTGTATCACCAGAACCCGCAGAATACCCCGCCCGCCGGCGGGCAGACGCCGCCGCAGAATCCGGCGGACAGCGGATATCCCAACGTGGGCAGCAGCGGCATGAACACCGCCAACACCGCCCAGACCGATTTTGCCAGCGACGGACAGGGCGGCCAGCCGGCGGGCGAGGCCCATACCGGCTACACCGCCCCCCACAGTGAACCCTACGGCAACCCCGGCGGTCCTGCCGGCCCCAACGGTCCGGTGAACGGGTACGGCGCACAGCCC
>PPYE01293640.1_pt1 | contig 30661 bp, 20 predicted proteins | sample 1559881 | NCBI WGS metagenome assembly PPYE01 (sample SAMN08240022, study PRJNA423297) | Human gut metagenome, whole genome shotgun sequencing project. | reverse complement strand
CCCGCCCCCTGACCGTTACCCCCAGCCGCAGCGTAACCAACTTCTTTGTCATGTACAAGGATAACGTTCTGCCCAACCAGCGCAACGGCGTTTACGGCCATGGCCGGGAGCGTTATGATGCCATCGAGGAAATCCTGGATGCCAATGCAGGCAGTATTGACCGGGAAATTGCCTGGCAGGCCCTGCAGGCGGCCTCTCAGGCTCCCAACCCGCAGGATGTGACCAGCAATACCCAGTGGAGCATCCTGTACGATAACACCGCCCTGACCGCCGAAGCCGTCATCCGCCGCGACTGGAACACCAAAACCAGCTACGACCTGGTAAGCAATGTTGCCGTAACGGATGTAGGCTGATCCCGCCGCTTTTTTTCGCCAAATCCGGCAAAACGCATTGCACTTCTCAACCAGCAGGGCTATGATAAAACCGCGTATGAGAAGAATTCCGGGGTGCTCTACTGCCCCGTTCCAGATGGAGGAAAACAGCAATGCTCAAAGTTTGGATCAGCGGTGCCAACGGCCATCTTGGTCAGGCGCTGTGTACACGGCTTGACCGCGAAAAATACCAGCTGATCGCCACCGATGTGGCGGAAGTGGATGTGACTGTCCCCGCCGAAGTCCGCGCCTTTGCGGATGCCAACCGCCCAGATGTCATCATCAACTGCACCGGCTTTAATGATGAGGACGGCTGCGAGACGGACCCCGACCGCGCTTACCGCGTCAACGCCCTGGCCCCCCGCAACCTGGCCCTTGCCGCCGATGCGCTGGGGGCCAAGATGGTGCAGTTCTCCACCGATGATGTGTTTGCCAAGGCGAGCCACCACCCCTATAATGAGTTCGATGCCCCCGCCCCTGAAAGCCTGTATGGTAAAAGCAAGCTTGCGGGCGAAGAGTTTGTGCGCACGCTGTGCCACCGCTACCTGATCGTGCGCAGCGCCTGGGTGTACGGCATCGGGCGGGGATTTTGTTTCCACCGTGCTGAACGCCGCCGCAGACCCCACCTGCCCCTGGCTGGCCGTTCCCACGGATCGCTTTGCCTCCCCTACCTCGGCAGATGACCTGACCGCCGCGGTGGAGCAGTTGATCGACCATGATACCCTGGGCATTTACCATATCGTGTGCCAGGGCCGCTGCAGCCGCTATGACTTCGCCCAAGCCATCCTGAAAGCTGCCCATATGGAAGATAAACTGGAGCTGCAACCCATCCGTGCAGCGGACGCTGGCAGCACCCCTAGCTACACCGTGCTGGATAACCTAATGCTCCGCCTGGACAACCTGCCCCAGCCCCGCCCCTGGAAAGAGGCCCTGAACGAGTACATTAACTCCCTGCAATAAGCGTAACGCCCGGCTGCCTGGCAGCCGGGCACTTTTTTGCGTGCCGCAAAAAGTAAGACCAAGTTAGCAATTAGCAATTAGGAATTGGAGCCGAGCTTTTTAGGCTGTCGGTAGGGAACGGCGTCCTCAATGTCCCGGACGAGCCTGAAAATTGCCAACCATATGCCCCGCACCTGTTGAAAACATCCAACCCTTCCGGTTTGCCCCATGCGCATCCTGCACAAATGCATCCAATCAAATCTGTTTAATCTGCGCAAGGCGGAGAATCTGTAATTTCCCTATTACACAAAATTTCAAAACGTGCTATGATAGCCACAATAAATGGTAGTCGCAGCACGGAAAGACAGCGAGACGAAAGTTTCGCTGTCTTTCTTTTTTGTCTGCGGTCTTGATTTCAGAAAGGAGCACTTTCCTATGCCCAAAACACTGCCGCAAAGAATCGTATTTACCATCGTCATGGCCACCATCATGGTGTATGGCATGATCGTTTATAACGTTGCCTTGAACACCGGCGGCGTTACCAACGCTACCTTTGGCATGGCTCTGCACGAAATGCCCATTATGGTGCCCGTGGCCTTTGTGCTGGAATTTTTTGTGGTCGAAAAGCTGGCCACCGCCCTGGCGTTCACCTTTATGCGCCCCACGGACCGCCCGCAGTTCATTACCTATGCCATCTCCCTGATGATCGTCTGCATCATGTGCCCAGTTATGAGCCTTGTGGCTACCCTGCTGTTCAAGGAGCCCAGCTTTGGCACATGGGTGCATACCTGGGGCTGCAACTTCCCTATGGCGCTCTGCTGGCAGATGTTCTACTGCGGCCCGCTCAGCCGGTTTATCTTCCGCGCTATTTTCCGCAAACAGCTGCAAGCGGAAAACCAGGAACAGCCCTAAAGCAAATCCAGCACGCTGCCCGCACAAACAGGCAGCGTGCCTTTTTTATCGTGTTGCATCCCCTCCAAAACTTTTTGAACAAATTCCCTGCTTTTGCTTGACAACCCCCGCCGGAGTATGCTACTATATCTTTGCTGATTAGATGACACTAACTGGTGCACAGCCAGCTGATTGACCTCCGTTCCGGCTGCATCATATCCCCACAAATCTCCTTATTGCCTCCGTTTCATTTGCGGCAGTGCCCACCGGGCACGCAAGCATGCCGCGCAAAAATGCCATTATCGCCTGCAAGGGCATACCGAATCAAAGCAAGGCCGGCACCCATGGAATGAGCCACATGGGTGCCGGTTTTGTTTGTATGGGTCTGTTCCCCCGGCCCCGCGCAGGCAAAATAATACAATAAGACCCCCGCCTGCAAAAGAGAGAAAAAAGGCGGGGGTCCTATTGATGTAAGGGGGGCAAAGTAGCAACCCATGTAAGGGAGGGCTGTTCCCTACATGCTGTGAGGGTCGCTGTCTGCAAGATTAGCGCAAACTAACCATGAACAAACAATACCACGCCGCCAGGATTTTGTCAAGCCCCGGAGCAAATCAAAATAAAAAAGTTTCAAAATATTCAAAAAGTTAGATTAAATAAACGCTTTCTCGGCAAAAATAAGAATACTCTGCCGCAGCCGCCAAACACAAAAAGTACCTTGCATTTTGTAACAACCTGTGATAGAATGACGGTGTTGAAGGTTAGTTAATGCTAATCATTGGGGCAGTGCTCACTGCTGATGAAATAGTTTCCCAAAGAAAGGATCGATCGATAATGGCATACCTGGAAATTGAAAAAGTTGTAGGCCGCGAAATTCTGGACTCCCGCGGAAACCCCACCGTTGAAGCTGAGGTCTGGCTGGCTGACGGCACCGTTGGCCGCGGCATGGCACCTTCCGGCGCATCTACGGGCGAATTTGAAGCCCTGGAGCTGCGCGATGGCGACAAAGCCCGTTACGGCGGCAAGGGTGTGCAGAAGGCTGTGGAGAACATCAACACCACCATCAATGATGTTCTGACCGGCATGGATGCTTCCGATATTTACGCTGTCGATGCTGCCATGATCAAGGCAGACGGCACCAAGGATAAATCCAACCTGGGTGCAAACGCCATCCTGGCTGTTTCTATCGCTTCTGCCCGCGCAGCAGCCCTTTCTCTGGATATTCCTCTCTACCGCTTCCTGGGCGGTATTTCCGGCAACCGTCTGCCGGTTCCCATGATGAACATCCTGAACGGCGGTGCCCACGCAACCAACACCGTCGATACCCAGGAGTTCATGATCATGCCTGTCGGCGCACCTTCCTTCAAGGAAGCCCTGCGCTGGTGCGCTGAGGTGTTCCATGCCCTGGCAGCTCTGCTCAAGAGTCGCGGCCTGGCCACCTCTGTGGGCGATGAGGGCGGCTTTGCCCCCAACCTGTCCAGCGATGAAGAGACCATCGAGACCATTCTGGAAGCCATCCGCAATGCAGGCTATGAGCCGGGCAAAGACTTCATGCTGGCTATGGACGCTGCTTCCAGCGAATGGAAGGGCACCAAGAAGGGCGAATATATCCTGCCCAAAGCCGGCACCCATTACACCAGCAGTGAACTGATCGCCCACTGGAAGAGCCTGGTTGAAAAGTACCCCATCATCTCCATTGAGGATGCCCTGGATGAGGAGGACTGGGAAGGCTGGCAGGAGCTGACCCGCGAGCTGGGCGGCAAGGTCCAGCTGGTTGGTGATGACCTGTTTGTTACCAACACCGAGCGCCTGTCCAAGGGCATTCAGCTGGGCTGCGGCAACGCAATCCTGATCAAGCTGAACCAGATCGGCTCCGTTTCCGAGACCCTGGAAGCCATCAAGATGGCCCACAAGGCTGGCTACACCGCCATTTCTTCTCACCGCTCTGGCGAAACCGAGGATACCACCATTGCCGACCTGGCCGTTGCCCTGAACACCTGCCAGATCAAGACCGGTGCGCCCAGCCGTACCGAGCGCGTGGCCAAGTACAACCAGCTGCTCCGCATTGAGGAAGAGCTGGGCGATTCTGCCGTTTACCCCGGTATGGCTGCTTTCAACGTGAAGCGCTAAAGAAATTTATCCTCCCATAGCTTGTTAAACAGCAGCAGCTCCCGCAGCATATCCGAACAGGATGTGCCGCGGGGGCTGCTGCTGTTTGTGCAGACATTTGCAAAAAAACTTGCAAAATCTGCCTTATTTGCATACCATTAAAAACAGAAGCACTGCGTTTAAGGAGGAACAAACCTATGACTCTGCGCCATATGCGCATTTTTGCGGAGGTATACCGCACCCGCAACGTAACCCATGCGGCCCAGAACCTGCACATGACCCAGCCCGCCGTGACCCGCGCCATCCAGGAACTGGAACAGCACTATGGCGTGCGGCTGTTTGAGCGGCTTTACCGCCATCTTTCCTCCACCGAGGCTGCCCAGCGCCTGTATGCCCAGGCCGTTTACCTGTTGGATACCTTTGACCATATGGAAGCCGCCATGCGGGATTGGGATTCCCTCGGCGTGGTGCGGGTGGGGGCAACGGTCACGCTGGGCAGCACCATCCTTCCGGTGCTGGCCCGCCGCTTTGCGGCGCTCTACCCCGGCATTGAGCTGCAGGCCAAGGTGGCCAACGGCAGTGTTCTGGCCGAAGCGCTGTGTGAAAATCAACTCGACCTTGCCCTGTTGGAAAACAGCGTTTCGGTGCCAGACCTGCATACTGAGCCGATCGGAACCGACTGCCTGTGCGCAGTGCTGGCCCCGGCCCACCCGCTGGCGCAGCAGGCTGCCCTGACCTTGCAGCAGCTGGTCGGCGGCCCGCTGCTGCTGCGGGAACCCGGCAGCACCGCGCGGGAAGTGCTGGAACACGCCTGCGCGGAACAGGGCCTTGCCCTGCACCCCGCATGGGAAAGCGTGAGCACTGCAGCATTGGTGCAGGCCGCCGCCCAGCAGCTGGGCGTGGCGATTTTGCCGGAGCAGCTGGCCGCGGCGGATGCCCGCACCGGCCTTGTGTGTACCCGCCCCATCCGGGACGCCGCCATGACCCGCCGCCATGTGGTGGCCTGGCATAAGGAAAAATACCTCACGGCCTCTATGCGGCGGTTCATCACCCTCTGCCGCAGCGCCGCCGAGGAAGTGGAAAAGCAGTAAATTTTTGATGTTCTAGGCGTATAGTCAAAGGGCGCACATTGTGCGCCCTACTTTTGTTTTTATAGCCCGAAGCAACCATATGGGGCTTCACCCTGCCGTTCCCGCCAACAAATGCAACCCAAGCCCCGCCGCGCCGCACAGGCACATCGTCAAAATGGGGTTCCACTTATATTTGCGCAGCAGGATAAACGCGGCAAAAAAGCTGCCCGTGCCGATCCAGTCAATGCTGCCCAGCCCCAAGATTCCGTTGGGGAACACCACGATCCCCAAAATCGAAAGCCCTGCCCCCAGAATCAAGGCAACCACCGCCGGTCGCAGACAGGCCAGCACGCTCTGCAAAACCGAAAGATCCCGCCAGCGCCGGTAACACCACGCCAGCAGCGAGACCAGCACCAGCGCGGGGGTAATGCACCCCAGCGTGGCGATCACCGCCCCCGGCAGCTGGGCAATGCGCAGCCCCACAAAGGTGGCGCAGTTGACCGCAATCGGGCCGGGCGTCATTTCGGCAATGGTAATCAGATTGGTGAATTCCTGCAAGGTCATCCAGGGGTGCAGCTCCACAACCTGGCTGCGGATCAGCGGCATGGCAGCGTAACCGCCGCCCACGCTGAACAGCCCCACCTGCAAAAAGCTGAGATATAACTGTAAGTAAATCATCCTCACACCGTCCTTTTGCGGGCCAGCGCAGCGCGCACAACCCCAAACAACGCTGCGGCCAGAATGATAAGCACCACATTGACGCCAAAAATGTAGTTGGCCGCAAACGCTGCTACCATCAAAAACAGGGATACCGCCGAATGCGAGGCAATGACCTTGCCGCCCATACTGCACACAACGTCTAAGATGACCGCCGCAACCCCGGCCTGCATCCCTTTCAGCACCAGCGCCACATACACGTTGGCGGCAAACACATTGTAAAAATAAGAGATGATGGACAGGATAACCATGGGCGGCAGAATGGTGCCCACAACGGCAGTAATCATGCCCAGCAGCCCTTCCACCTGCCACCCTACCAGGATAGCCGCATTGACAGCGATGGCACCGGGGGCGCTTTCCGCCAGCGCGGTCATATCCAGCATTTCCTCCTCGGTGATCCAGTGCAGCTCGTCCACAAATTTCTTTTTCATCAGTGTCACAATCACAAACCCGCCGCCAAAGGTAAAGCTGCTGATGTAAAGTGTGCTGAAAAATAACCGGCAAAGCCTTGCCGCGCGGTTATGCTGATTCATTTTATTTTCCACCTTTTGCTGTGTGAATTGTTCAAAACTTTTGCCTGCCGCGCAAAGCCCACCCCCGCGCGGCACTATGGCTATCATACAGCAGAAAGACTTATATGTAAAATAGTATTATTTCATTAAAACCATGCTGGTTTTGCATGGTAATGCCCTGCGGTATGGCTTGATCTGCCGCCAGTATGGAAAACAAAAACAAGTTATCCACAAAACAACCCTGTACCTGTTGAAACTCTCAACGAATATAAGGCTGTTTGTCTGCTGGGGCAGGCACCCCAAATAAAGGCGGAACAGAATTCTTACCACCAAAATGCATGGAAAAACAAATAAAACTGCACTTTTTTGCAATTTTTGTTGACAGCACAAATAATATATGATACACTCTTTTCGATTTTGAAAGACGAATCGTGTTTGCAAGAGTTTTTCAAAGCAATTTACCTACGGACCGCCCAACAGGGGCGGGCCGGAATACTGACATTTGAAATGCCGCAGCGGCGAGCGAAAAGTGTAAGCTGCTAAGAGAAAAGCGCAGCGTCATACGGATTGTATGACCGAGCATTTTTTCAACACAGATTGCACTTTGTAGCCGCTGATGTGGCGTTTCAGGCGAAGCCGGAAATGTTAGTGTTCCGACCCATGGCCATACGGACAGCCGGGTCCACTGCCGATCGGCAACTTTAGTTGCCTTATTGATTGAGTTAAAAGCTCAAATTTTATAAGTTGGTTCCTTTACAACCATGAAATTGCGCAGTCAGCTGCGCAGACTTGTGAAACGGTCAATAAAGAGTAGTAAAAGTAAGATTGCTATATAGACTCTGACACGCTCAACCTTTTTGAATCATGCCGCATTCGCTCTCCCGGTAAACACGCCGGGGGGATTTGGCCTGTGGCAAAATTTAAAAAGCTGGTTTCAAACGCAAGTCTGCACACCCGTGTAAGGCTTGCGTTTTTTGTTTTGCCAAACGGCACTTCCCAAAGGAACCGCGAACGGAGGTAAACATGAACGGTGAGAAAAAACGCGCCCGGTTGGACCAGCGCCGCGCCCCCATCCACGAAGCGCTGGAAAATTTCCGCCAAATGCGAGTGGTTCCCTTTGATGTGCCCGGTCATAAGCGGGGACGCGGCAACCCGGAACTGACCGCCTTTTTGGGCCAGCAGTGCGTTGGGGTGGATGTGAACAGCATGAAGCCGCTGGATAATCTCTGCCATCCGGTATCCGTCATCCGCGAAGCGGAGGAACTGGCCGCCGATGCGTTCGGCGCTGCCCACGCGTTTTTGATGGTGGGCGGCACCACCAGCTCGGTGCAAAGCATGGTGCTGACCGCCTGCAAGCGCGGGGATGAGATCATCCTGCCCCGCAACGTGCACCGCAGCGTGCTGAACGCACTGGTGCTCTGCGGCGCTGTGCCGGTGTATGTCAACCCCGAAGTGGACCAGCGGCTCGGCATCAGCCTGGGCATGAAGCGGGAACAGGTGGCAAAAGCCATTGCCGAGCACCCCAACGCGGTGGCGGTTCTGGTCAACAACCCCACCTATTACGGCATCTGCAGCGACCTGCGCGCCATTGTGCGGATGGCCCACGATGCCGGGATGCTGTGCCTGGCTGATGAAGCCCACGGCACCCACTTTTACTTCGGCGGCGGCCTGCCGGTTTCCGCCATGGCAGCCGGGGCGGATATGGCGTCGGTTTCCATGCACAAAAGCGGCGGCAGCCTGACCCAGTCCAGCCTGCTGCTGACCGGCCCCAACGTCCACGCTGGCTATGTGCGGCAGATCATCAACCTGACACAGACGACCTCCGGCAGCTATCTGCTGATGTCCAGCCTGGATATCTCCCGCCGCAACCTGGCTCTGCGCGGCCGCCAGGTGTTCCACCAGGTGGCAGATATGGCCGAGTATGCGCGGGAGGAAATCAACGCCGTGGGCGGCTATTACGCCTTTGGCAAAGAGCTCTGCAACGGCAACTCCGTGTTTGATTTTGATACAACAAAACTCAGCGTCCACACGCTGGATATTGGCCTTGCAGGGATCGAAGTCTATGATATCCTGCGCGATGAATATGATATCCAGATCGAATTTGGTGATATCGGCAACATCTTGGCCTATCTTTCCATCGGTGACCGCCCGCAGGAGGTGGAACGTCTTGTCAGTGCCCTAGCCGAAATCAAACGTCGCTACCATACCGACGGCGCGGGCCTGTTGAGCCAGGAATACATTGACCCCGAAGTTGCCGCCAGCCCGCAGGAAGCATTCTATGCCCCCAAAAAGAGCCTGCCCCTGCGCGAAACGGAAGGCATGGTTTGCAGTGAGTTCGTCATGTGTTATCCGCCGGCAACGCAGATGCCGTGCCGCAGCTGCCGGAGCGGTGCTTAAGCCGCAAGGCGGGAATTGTGCGGTGTTGCCTTAAAAAGCCTTGGAATCCATAAAAGATTCCCACGGCTCTTTGCCTTACATCCTGCTTGTGTTTGCGAAATATCCGTCATTTTCTTTGTTTTCAGATACACATTAAGAAGGAGGTTTGTACAATGGAAATGTGGTTTTCGGAATTTCATACCCCCGATGTAAAGCACAGCATCCGGGTCAACCGCCAGCTCTATTCCAAACAGAGCGACTACCAGCGCATTGATATTTTTGAAACGCCGGAATTTGGCCGGGTGCTTACGCTGGACGGCAATGTCATGCTGACGGAGCGCGATGAGTTCATTTACGATGAAATGATCACCCATGTGCCGATGTCGGTGCACAGAAGTGCAAAGGACATCCTCGTCATCGGCGCGGGCGATGGCGGCGTTGTGCGGGAACTGACCCGCTATGACCGTGTGGAGCGCATTGACCTGGTGGAAATGGACCCCCAGGTTATTGAAGCTTGCCGCGCCTACCTGCCCGGCAACGCCTGCCGTATGGATGACCGCCGCGTGCATATCTATTACGAAAACGCACTCAAGTTCATCCGCAAGTGTGAGGATGAATATGACCTTATCATTGTGGATTCCTCCGACCCGTTCGGCCCGTCGGAGGGGCTTTTCACCCGCGAATTTTACGGCAACTGCTATAACGCCCTGCGCGATGACGGCATTATGGTAAACCAGCAGGGCAGCCCTTTCTATGCCGAGGATGCCACCGCCATGCAGCGCAGCCACAAGCGCATTGCCAGCACCTTCCCCATCAGCAAGGTGTATCAGGCGCACATCCCCACCTTTGCTGCGGGCTACTGGCTCTTCGGCTTTGCCAGCAAAAAATACCACCCCATCAATGATATGGACAGTGACGCCTGGAATGCGCTGAACATGCGCACCCGTTATTACACCACCCGGCTGCATGTCGGGGCGTTTTACCTGCCGGCATTTTTGGAAGAGATGCTGCGCGAAGTGGAGGACTGTTGATGCTGCACCGCAATGTAGAAAACTTTATCGGCTGTGACAGCAGCTACCGTACCGCCGGCATTGTGCTGTACGGCGCGCCGTTCGACTCCACCACCAGCTACCGCCCCGGCGCACGCTTTGGCCCTGCCGCCATCCGCCACGAAAGCTATGGCCTGGAAACCTACAGCCCCTATCAGGATAAAGACCTGACCGACTGCAACGTGTTTGACAGCGGAGATCTGGAGCTCTGCTTCGGCTCCAGCGAAAGCGCTCTGGTGGATATTGAATCCCGTGCGGCAGAGATCCTGCGGGATGGCAAGCTGCCCCTGCTTCTGGGCGGTGAACATCTCGTCACGCTGGGGGCTGTGCGGGCTGCCGTGAAAAAATACCCCGACCTGCACATCGTCCATTTTGACGCTCACGCCGACCTGCGGGATGACTATCTCGGCGCACAGCTCAGCCATGCCTGTGTGCTGCGCCGCTGCCATGACCTTTTGGGCGATGGCCGCATCCACCAGTTCTGTATCCGCAGCGGCGATCGGGAAGAATTCCAGTTTGCCGCCCGCCATACCGATATTCACAAGTTCGATTTCACCGGTCTGCAGGAATTGACCGATTGGCTGTGCCAGGCAAATGTGCCGGTTTACCTGACAATCGACCTTGACTGCCTGGATCCATCGGCATTCCCCGGAACCGGAACCCCCGAAGCGGGCGGAGTCAGCTTCTTGCAGCTGCTGGGAGCCATCCGCACCGTAACCAAAGCAAACATCATCGGCGCGGATGTGAACGAGCTGGCCCCCATGCTGGACCAGAGCGGCGTTTCCACCGCAACTGCCTGCAAAGTGCTGCGTGATTTGGCAACGCAGATGCCGTGCCGCAGCCGCCGGAGCGGTGCTTAAGCCGTAAGGCGGGAATTGTGCGGTGTTGCCTCAAATAAAACATAAAGGAGTACCATCATGAGCAAAGTTCTTGTTATCGGCTGCGGCGGCGTGGCCAGTGTAGCCATCTCTAAGTGCTGCCAGGTCAGCGATGTTTTTACCGAGCTGTGCATTGCCAGCCGCACCAAGTCCAAGTGCGATGCCCTGGCGGCAAAGCTGGCCCCCAACACCAAAACAAAAATCACCACCGCCCAGGTGGATGCCGATGATGTGCAGCAGCTGTGCGATCTTATCAACAGCTACAAGCCCGATCTGGTCATGAACATTGCCCTGCCCTATCAGGATCTGACCATCATGGATGCCTGCCTGGCTTGCGGCGTCAACTATATGGACACCGCCAACTATGAGCCGGAAAATACCGATGACCCGGAATGGCGCGCTATCTATGAAAAGCGCTGCAAGGAAGCAGGCTTCTCCGCCTACTTTGATTACAGCTGGCAGTGGGCCTATAAGAAAAAGTTTGAGGATGCCGGCCTGACTGCCCTGCTGGGCTGCGGCTTTGACCCGGGCGTTACCCAGGCTTACTGCGCTTACGCCGCCAAGCATGAGTTTGACACCATCGACACCATCGATATCCTGGACTGCAATGGCGGCGACCATGGCTATGCCTTCGCCACCAACTTTAACCCCGAAATCAACCTGCGCGAAGTTTCTGCCCCCGGCAGCTATATGGAAAACGGCAAGTGGGTCGAGATCCCGGCCATGAGCATCAAGCGGGAATATAACTTTGACCAGGTCGGTCAGAAGGATATGTACCTGCTGCACCACGAGGAAATTGAATCTTTGGGCAAGAACCTGCCAGACGTCAAGCGCATCCGCTTTTTTATGACCTTTGGCCAGAGCTACCTGGACCATATGCGCTGCCTGGAGGATGTGGGAATGCTCTCCACCACCCCCATCAACTTTAACGGTCAGGAAATCGTACCCATCCAGTTCCTCAAAGCCCTGTTGCCGGACCCCGCCAGCCTGGGCCCCCGCACCAAGGGCAAAACCAACATCGGCTGCATCTTTACCGGCAAAAAGGACGGCAAGGATAAAACCTACTATATCTATAACGTCTGCGACCATCAGGAATGCTACCGCGAAGTCGGCAGTCAGGCCATCAGCTACACCACCGGTGTGCCTGCCATGTGCGGCGCCTTGATGATGCTGACCGGCGAATGGACCAAGCCCGGCGTATATACCGTTGAGGAGTTCAACCCCGATCCGTTCCTGGATGCGCTGGACAAGTACGGCCTGCCCCGCAGCGAAAACCATAACCCCGTGCTGGTGGATTGATGAACCAGCGGGATATGCGGCCGCCTTTTGCGGCACTCGGCGGAACCATCCCGCCGGAACTGGAAAAACTGCCTACCCCCTGCTACCTGCTGGATGAAGACGCCCTGACCCGCAACGCGAAAATTCTGGGCGGCCTGGCCCAGCGCACCGGCTGCAAGGTGCTGCTGGCCCAAAAGGCATTCAGCAATTATGACTGCTACCCCCTGCTGGCGCCACACCTGGCCGGTACCGAGGCCAGCGGCCTGTTTGAAGCCCGCCTGGGTGCGGAAGAGATGCCCGGCAAGGAAGTCCATGTGTTCTGCGCGGCCTACCGTGCGGACGAAATGGATGAACTGGTGCAATACGCGGACCATATCGTCTTTAACTCCCCCGCCCAGCTGGCAAAGTTCGGCCCTGCCGCAAAAGCGGCAGGCAAAAGCGTGGGGCTGCGCATCAACCCGGAATGCTCCACCCAGGACGGCCACGCTATTTATGACCCCTGCGCCCCCGGCAGCCGCCTTGGCACCACCCGCGCCCAGTGGAACGCCGCAGTAGCGGCGAACCCCGCGCTGCCCAATTTGCTGGATGGCCTGCACTTCCACACCCTGTGCGAGCAGGACTCCGATGCGCTGGCCACGACGCTGGACGCTGTGGCCCAAAAATTCGGTGACCTGCTGCCTCGGATGCAGTGGCTCAACTTTGGCGGTGGGCACCATATCACCCGCCCCGGTTACGATATCGCCATGCTGGAACGCTGCATCACCCGCGCCCAGCAGGACTGGGGCGTGACGGTCTATCTGGAACCTGGCGAAGCCTGCGCCCTGAACGCGGGCTTCCTGCTCAGCCGCGTGCTGGATGTGGTGCAGAACGGCGATATAACCATCGCCATTCTGGATGCCAGCGCCGCCTGCCATATGCCGGACGTGATCGAAATGCCCTACCGCCCGCCGCTGTTTGCCGCAGCCGAACCGGGAGAAAAGCCCTGCACCGTGCGCCTTGCCGGGCCGACCTGCCTGGCCGGGGATGTCATCGGGGATTACGGCGTGGACGCCGTTCCCAACGTGGGAGATCTGCTGGTGTTTGGCGATATGGCAATCTATACCACCTGCAAAAATAATACCTTCAACGGCATGCCTCTGCCCGCTATCTTTGCCCGCGCCGCCAGCGGCACCACCCGCAGCATCGTGTCCTTCGGCTACGAAGATTTCAAGTACCGATTGGGCAAGAGATAAATAAAAGAGTAAAATGAGCGCCCCCGCCCAACAAAGTTTTGTTTGGGCGGGGGCGCTTGTGCAATCTTTTGACAATGTATTGTCGCCGACTTGTGTTGCAGACCAGATATCAAAAATATAAGCCCACCAAAAGTGCCAGCACAACCGCCGTCATGCCCGACGCCTTGATGACTGAGTTGACGCCGATGGAACATAGCCAGAATATCGTGAGCAGCTGTTCTTTCCGCGTTTTGGGCAGGACTTTACCCAGCAGCGTGCCCGGCAAACTACCTGGCAGAACCGAGCAAGACGGCTCTCCCCACAAAAAAGGCACTGCCGTTTCCCGGCAGCGCCCCAGTGATTATTGTAATTAGCGTTTACATCGTAAACTGGATTGCACAGAAAGCTGCGTAAATGGCCAGCAAAATAATACCCTGTGCGCGGTTCATCTTACCTTTGACGAGGGCAGGTACTGTCATGATCAGCATGACGGCCAGCATGACCGGCAGGTCTAACACCAGGCTGGAGTTTACTCCGAACAGCGTCGAGCTCTGCGGGATGGTGAACGGAGCCAGCGTAACGGAAACACCGCTGACCAGCACGAGGTTGAAGACGTTTGCGCCGACGACGTTGCCAACGGACAAATCACTGTGACCTTTAATCAGCGAAGTAATGGCCGTGACCAGCTCCGGCAAAGAAGTACCCAGCGCGACAAAGGTCAGGGCGATGACGCTTTCGGGCACGCCCAGCGCTTGGGCGATCAGCGTACCATTATCAACGAGCAGATTTGCGCCAACGGCGATGAGCGCCGCACCGGCGACCAGCAGGATCAGCGTCTTGGACAAGGGGATCAGCTCTTCCTCTTCGGCGTGTTCCTCAGCAGGGGCGTTCTTCATCTGCCGGACGTTGGCGACCATGTAGGCCACGAACATTGCCAGCATGATAAAGCCCATCGGGCGGGTAAATTCACCGAAGCCGTAGGCAGCCACGCAGTAGATGGCGGCGGCGATAAAGAAGAAGATAACCGGCGTTTTCAGCGTCTTGGGGTCAACCTTGCCAGGGCGCACGGCAATCGTGATGGCTGCGATCAGCGCCGAGTTGCAGATGACCGAACCGATGGCATTGCCGTAGGCAATCTCGCCGTGGCCGGAAACCGCCGACATCGTGGAAACCATGACCTCCGGCAGCGTTGTGCCGATGGAAACGACCGTCGCGCCAATCAGCAGCTCCGGCAGGTGAAAACGCCGCGCCAGCGCAGATGCGCCGTCGACGAACCAGTCGCCGCCCTTAATCAGGAACAGCAGACCGACGATAAAAAGTAAAACAGGTACTAACATACTTTTCCTCCATATTTCTATTCTTCGCGTAAAGTGTGCGCCGGTGTCGGCGCATCACTGCGAAACGTCTTCAGCACGGACAGCCCCATAGGCAGCGCCAGCGCAAAGGCCAGCAGATCCGCGGCGGGCTGGGCGTACTCCACGCCTGCAAGCCCTAAAAGATTTGGCAGGATAAAGACGACCGGGATCAAAAACAATCCCTGCCGCGCGGCGGCCACCACCGACGCTTGCCACGCCATCGGCCATATTGTAAAAGCTTGTCACCAGCATACTGATAACCGTGGGCGCAGACATTTCCAAAATCAGGCGGCGCACCGGTGCTTGTGTCATATAGCGCACGCGCTCTTCTGCCGCCATAGCTGTTGTTTTCATCGTTGTACCTCCTTGCCGCAGCACTACTATTGTACAGCAGCCGGGCAGGCAATGCAACGAAAATCGCTGCTGTTTACGCATAAAACCGGGGGCTTTGCGGCGGCCTCCGGTTTTATGGTTTTCGTTTACTTCTGCATGATGTGAATTCCGGCATACGGTTGTTTCTTTGCTGTTGCATAACGGGGTTGATAAAATTTCCGTGGCGGACTTTGTTGGTGATGACCCTGCAACCCTTGACCGTTACTATGCCCATCTTATCAATGATGGGAGGGTACAGGCAGCAAACGCAATGAATTCCATCATTGGCTTTGCCGCCACGGAAATACCGGCTGAATAAAAAATTGACTTGTTACCACGAAAAAAGAAAAAGAACGGTAAAACCTGACGTTCTACCGTTCTTCATATGGTTGCGGGGACAGGACTTGAACCTGCGACCTCCGGGTTATGAGCCCGACGAGCTACCATCTGCTCTACCCCGCGATATTTAGTTGCTCTCTCTTGAGTGCCTAAATAGTATAGCATCCACATCCCGCAATGTCAATACCCTTTATAAAATATTTTTTGCATCCTGCCCCAAAAACAAAAGCCCGCGCAAATTAGTGGTTGAATCCCCTAGTTAAAACGGGTACTATTATAATAGAAAAGGATCGCCAAAATCCGGCAGATATCCCTTGCCCGGCGGGCGGCGGTGCAAAAAATAAACGGTGCCCCTGGCGCAGCAGCCGGGAACGCTGTGAATGAGGTTAGGAAAGTTATGAAACGTCTGGTCGTTGGGGTTCTGGCACACGTGGACAGCGGAAAAACCACTCTTTCGGAAGCACTGCTCTACCGTGCGGGCAGTATCCGCAAGCTGGGGCGCGTAGACCATCGGGATGCATTTTTGGACACCGATGCGCTGGAAAAAGCCCGCGGCATTACCATTTTTGCCAAACAGGCCGTGCTTACCCTGCCGGCCGGAACGGTGACGGGCACCCCGCTGGAAGAAACCCAGATCACCCTGCTGGATACCCCCGGCCACGTGGACTTTTCGGCGGAGGCCGAGCGCACGCTGCAGGTGCTGGATTATGCGGTGCTGGTCATTTCCGGCACGGACGGCATCCAAAGCCACACGATGACATTGTGGCGGCTGTTGGAGCGCTACCATGTGCCAACCTTTATCTATGTCAACAAAATGGATCTGCCCGGTGCGGACAAAGCCCTGCGCCTGCGGGAGCTGCGGGGCCGCTTTGGGGATGGCTGTGTGGACTTTACCCCCACCGTTCCGGCGGAAGAACGCGCCGAAGCCCTTGGCGTGTGCAGTGAACCGCTGATGGAAGCCGTGTTGGCAACAGGAACGGTGCCGCAGGCGGATCTCATCACGGCAATCACGCGGCGGCAGGTGTTCCCCTGCTATTTTGGCGCGGCTTTGCGGCTGGATGGCATTGACGACCTGCTCAATGGTCTGCAGCGGGATACCCGCATGCCGCCGGACGCCGGCAGCTTTGGCGCGCGCATCTTCAAGATCGGGGCAGACGAATCCGGCGCACGCATGACCTACCTGAAAGTGACGGACGGCGTGCTGAAAGTCAAATCCAACCTGGTATCCCGCCCAGATGCCCGTGTGGAGTTTGAAGAAAAGGCCGACCAGCTGCGGGTCTACTCCGGCAGCAAATACCGCCTGGTCAGCGAAGCCCCGGCGGGCACCGTCTGTGCGGTGCTGGGCCCCACAAAAACCTATCCCGGACAGGGCCTTGGCGTACAGCCGGATGCCCGCCAGCCGATACTGGAACCGGTGCTGAACTACCGGGTGGAGCTGCCGGAAGGAGCTGACCCCCACTATGCCCTTCTGGCCCTGCGCACCCTGGAGGACGAGGATCCACAGCTGCATGTGGTGTGGAACGCCGCTCTGGGCGAGATCCACCTGCAGCTGATGGGTGAAATTCAACTGGAAATTTTGCAGAGCGTGCTGCAAAGCCGCTTTGGATTGGAAGTGGCCTTCGGCGAGGGCGGCATTCTATACAAAGAGACCATCTCTGCCCCGGTGGAGGGCGTGGGCCATTATGAACCGCTGCGCCATTATGCGGAGGTTCATCTGCTGCTGGAACCCGGCGAGCCGGGCAGCGGCCTGCAGTTTGCCAGCATTTGCCGCACCGATGCGCTGGACCTGAACTGGCAGCGGTTGATTTTGACCCACCTGGCGGAGCGCAGCCACCCCGGCGTGCTGGCCGGTGCGCCGCTGACCGATGTGAAAATCACCCTGACGGCAGGCCGTGCCCACATCAAGCACACCGAGGGCGGGGACTTTCGCCAGGCAACCTACCGCGCCGTGCGGCAGGGGCTGCGCACCGCGGCGGCCCGGGGGCAGGCGGTCCTGCTGGAACCCTGGTATGACTTCCGGCTGGAAGTCCCGCAGGACTGTGTTGGCCGCGCCATGGCCGATCTGCAGCGCCGCTGCGCGGAATTCAGCACGCCGGAAAACGAGGATGGCCTGGCCGTCATTACCGGCAAAGCCCCGGTTGCCGAAATGCGGGGCTGTGCGCGGGAAGTGACCGCCTACACCCGCGGTGCGGGCCGCCTGAGCTGTATGCCCCGCGGCTATGCGCCCTGCCACAACACCGAAGCCGTGCTGGAAGCCATTGGCTACCAGCCGGATGCCGATACTGAAAACCCGGCGGATTCCGTATTTTGCAGCCACGGCGCGGGCTACCTTGTCAAATGGGACGAAGTTCCCGCCCACGCCCATGTGGCCAGCGGCCTGGGGCGCAACGCGCCCGGTGCCCAGCAGGCGAAACAGGAAGAAGCGGATGCCTCCGATGAAGCATCCGATGCCCGCCGCCGTGCTGCCGCTTACTGCGGCACACTGGAGCAGGACAAAGAGCTGCTGGCGATTTTTGAGCGCACCTATGGGCCGATCAAGCGCCGGGGGGAAGCCGCAGGTCAGCATGACCAGCTTGCCGCGCGCAAAGCCTTCCGCAGTGTGGGGCCAAGCCAGAACCGTACCCCCGCTGCACCGCCGCCCAGCGGGCCGGAGTACCTGCTGGTAGACGGCTACAACGTGATTTTTGCGTGGGATGAATTAAAGAAGATCGCGGCGGAAAATCTGGATGCTGCCCGCCGCCGGTTGATGGACATTCTGTGCAACTATGCGGGCTACCGCAAGTGTGTGCCCATTCTGGTGTTTGACGCCTACCGCGTCAAGGGCGCCGGGCGGGAACAAGAAACCTGGCACAACCTGCATGTGATTTATACCCGCGAAGCCGAAACCGCCGATATGTTCATCGAGCGCGCCACCCATGAGCTGGCCAAAAACCACCGCGTGCGGGTGGTCAGCTCCGATGGTGCGGAACAGATCATTATTCTGGGCAACGGTGCGCTACGGGTATCCGCCCGCGCATTTGAGCGCGAGGTGCGTGCCGTGGAAGCCGAGATCCGCGAATTTTTGGACCAGTAAGGGAATACTGCATCCATCCAAGCGCCGATACGGCGGGGATGATGGTAGAGTGTATTGAAAGGCAGGAAAACAATGGATTTTATGCTTAGCCGTGCCACACGGGTCACGGCGCAGTGGGCCAGTGCGCCCGTGCAGCATGCCGTGGCGCGCTTTTGGCGTGATATGGAAATGACTCTTTCCACCACCGGTTTTGTGCCGGATAACAGCCTGATGATCTGCCTTGCCCCCGCCCTGCCGCCGGAAAGTTATACGCTGGATGTGACGGAAAACCAGCTCACCCTCTGCGCGGCGGATGATTTGGGCGCGGTGTACGGCCTGCTGGATATCAGCCGTCATTACCTGGGGGTAGCACCATTCTGGTTCTGGAACCAGCAGCAGTTTGAGCCCAAACCCTTTGCCACTGTGCCGGAGGGCCGCATTACCGGGCCAGCCGCCGCTGTCGGCTTGCGCGGGTGGGATCTTTCGGATGCACCATGGCTGTCCGCCTGGGCGGATGCCACCGAAAACGGCTGGGAGATGATTTTTGAATCCCTGCTGCGCTACCGCGGCAATATGGTGCGCACCGACAAACAGGCGGACCTTGCCGCCGCCATGGGCCTGCGCCCTGTGCAGAACCCGCAGACCCCGCTGGGGGCTGCCCCGCAGCAGGCTGCGGCGGAAAACCCGGAAGAACGCCATAAAATCTGGCAGGATTCTATCCGCACTCTCAAAACCAGCCCGCGCATCTGGGCGCTGGGCATTGACGGGATGGGGGGTGATCCCGATGGCACAGCCAGCACTGCGGCGCTGCAAGAGCAATGGCAGCTGCTGAACGCCACGGTGCCCGGTGCCGCTGCCTATATTCTGCTGCAGGGCGAAACCGTTGCGCTCTACCAGGAGGGAAAACTCAAAATCCCGGATAGCGTTATCCCCGTTTTAACCCCGGCCCCCAGTGCCAGCAGTGCGGGCGGCCCTGGTCCCGGCGCGCAGCACGGGCTGTGGTTCAGCCTTTGCCGCCGCGATAAGCTGACCGGCAACCCCATGACCGCCTACCCCGGCGGCGATACCGCCGTTAACGGAATGCTGCAGGGAGCCTGGCGCGGCGGGGTGCGCAGCTTCTGGATGGTTGGCACCGGGGACCTGCGCCCCTCCCTGATGGAGTTGAACCTGACCGGTGCTTTGTGGTGTACCCCGGATACCGACTGCGCCGCGCAGCGCACGGCTTACCTGCGCTGTACCTACCGTGCGCCGGATGGCTGGGCACTGACGGACAGCGCACTGGAGGATCTTTCGGTCTGCCTGCGCGCCCGTGCCGAAAGCGCCGTGCAGGCGGGCAGCCCGCCGCAGCCGGTGGGCGAAGCGTTCCTGACCCGCAGCACCCGGCTGTTTGCTTCGGCCTGGCTGTGCGGCAAAACGCAGGGCCCGATTCAGGAACTTGCCGCTCTGCTGCCCGCAGAAAGCTATGCGGAACAGCTGGCTGCCTATCAGCAGCTCTGCACTTCCGCGCTGGAAAATTATGAAACGCTGCTGCCCGGCTGTTCTTACGCCGGGCGGGCCACCACGCCGCTCTGGCAGGAGCAGGTGGTGTTCAGCGTGCGGCTGTACCTGTACGCCCTGCGCGGGGCGGTGCGCTTTTGCACCGCGCGGGAGCAGTTTTTGGATAAGGACTGGCAGAACTGCTTTTGCACCCTGGGCCGTGCGGCGGATGATTTTGGTGCCATGGCGGCTCTGCTGCAGCCCAAAACTGGGTTCTGGGCCGGCTTTTGCAGCGATACCATGCTGGACGGCGCACTGACCGCCCGCGTTCTGACCGGTCTGATGGCGATTCCCCGCGCGGCCGGGGACGGGCCGGATTATGCCGCCTGGCAGGCTCCACTGCCTGGTGCCCCGGCGGCCCCCGTGCCGGATTTTACCCTGTACCGCGCCCTGGTGCAGGCGGAAACGAAAAAAGTGTAAGGGCCGGGCCAAAAATGCACCGAAAAATCCATGTGTTGCCCTGAGCTTTTTGAGCACCGAGATAACCGGCGGCTTTACCGGCTGCACCGTTGGCATGTATGCCTCCGCCAACGGCACCGCCAGTACCAACCACGCCGCTTTCTACTGGTTCGCTTACCAGCAGGTGTGAAACAAGTTGCGCAAAAATATGACAATCAAAAGCAGCTCCCGCCGCCGCGGGGCTGCTTTTGGTTTATAAAGTCGCATTTTGCCGTGAAATTGAAACGTTTCATCAAAATGAATACTACTTTCTTGTTATATTCGACAAGGAAAACGGTTGCAATTCGTGCAAGGCTACAATCTTGCACTCAAAATCCAAAAAACGATTGATTTTTGCAAAACACGGGTGTAGTATAAAGCCATAGCAAGGTTGGAAACGTTACCAACCCGTGAACCACACCCGTCAGCAACGGTGCAACTGGTTCCACTTAAAAAGGAGGATAATACCATGAAATCCAAGCAAACAATCTCTCTCGCCGTGGCATCCATGATGGCTGCCGGCCTGCTGGCAGGCTGCGGCTCCACCGCATCTTCCACTGCTTCCTCTGCTGCAGAAAGCACCGCAGCTTCTTCCGAAGCTGCCAGCTCCGAAGCAGCCGCCCCGGCAGATACCACTGCCGCCGGCAAGGTCTACTACCTGAACTTCAAGCCCGAGCAGGATGAAGCCTGGCAGGCCCTGGCAAAGACCTACACCGAAGAGACCGGCGTTCCCGTTACCGTTGTGACCGCTGCTTCCGGCCAGTACGAAACCACCCTGATGAGCGAAATGGCCAAGAGCGATGCACCCACCCTGTTCCAGGTCAACGGCCCTGTCGGCCTGGCCAACTGGAAGGATTACTGCTATGACCTGACCGGCTCCAAGATCCTGGGCGACCTGACCAGCGATTCTTACGCCCTGAAAGATGGCGACGCCACCGTGGCCATCGGCTACGTTATCGAGAGCTACGGCCTGATCACCAACAAGACCCTGCTGGAAAAGGCCGGTTACACCACCGATGATATCAAGAGCTTCGCAGACCTGAAGAAGGTTGCCGAGGACATCACCGCCCGCAAGGACGAACTTGGCTTTGCAGCATTCACCTCCGCCGGTATGGATTCTTCCTCTGACTGGCGCTTCAAGACCCACCTGGCCAACCTGCCCATCTACTTTGAGTACCAGGCTGACGGCATCGGCTCCACGGATGCCATCAAGGGCACCTACCTGGATAACTACAAGAACATGTTTGACCTGTACATCAACAACTCCACCTGTGCTCCCACTGAGCTGGCTGGCAAGACTGGCGATGACAGCCGCAACGAGTTCCTGGACAATGAGGCTGTCTTCTACCAGAACGGTTCTTGGGAATATACCAACCTCGTCGGCGATGGCAAGCCCTTCACCGATGACGACCTGACCATGATCCCTGTCTACATTGGCGTGGGCGATGAGGCCAACCAGGGCCTGTGCACCGGCACCGAGAACTACTGGTGCGTAAACAAGGAAGCCGACCAGGCAGATATCGATGCAACTCTCGACTTCATGTACTGGTGCGTCAGCTCTGATGAGGGCACCAAGGCCATGGCAAACGATATGGGCTTTGTTATCCCCTTCAAGAATGCTCAGGAATCCCCCAACCTCTTCGTTAAGGTTGATAATGCTCTGACCGCTGAGGGCAAGACTCCTGTTGCCTGGTGCTTCTCCACCATGCCTTCCGAAAACTGGAAGAACGGCGTTGGCTCTGCTCTGACTGCTTACGCAGCCGGCACTGGCGATTGGAACGCTGTTGTGACCGCCTTTGTGGATGGCTGGAAGACCGAAGCTGCCCTGAATGCAGGCTGATATGAACCAAAATAGCGAGACCTGAATGTTAAAAGCGGGGCGGGCGATGATTCGCCCGCCCCGCTCTTTTATGTGCTCAAGTACGTGCTCAAGGGGGTACTGTTATGGAAAAAGCGATCCAGCGCTATTGGCCCGTGTTCGTGCTGCCCACCCTGCTGGCCTTTATCATCGGCTTTATCTGGCCGTTTATCTGGGGCGTGGCGCTTTCGTTCTGCAAATTCACAACTGTTCAAAATGTTACCTTTGTTGGTCTCGGCAACTATGCCAAGATCTGGCTGGATGATACCTTCACCCATGCGTTCTGGTTCACTGCGGTGTTTACTGTGGTGTCCACGGTGCTCATCAATGTGCTGGCGTTCGGCATTGCGCTGCTGCTTACCCGCGGCATCCGCGGTACCAACATCTTCCGTACCACCTTCTTTATGCCCAACCTGATCGGCGGCATTATCCTTGGCTATATCTGGCAGATTCTGCTCAACGGCGTACTCAGCGCACTCGAAAAACCGCTGCTTTCCCTGAACGCCACGTACGGCTTCTTGGGCCTTGTCATTCTGATGTGCTGGCAGCAGATCGGTTACATGATGATCATCTACATTGCCGGCCTGCAGAACGTGCCGCTGGATCTGATCGAAGCCGCCAAGATCGATGGCGCAAACGCCAAGCAGATCCTGTTCAAGATCAAGATCCCCATGGTTATGCCCAGCATTACCATCTGCACCTTCCTGACTTTGACCAACTCCTTCAAGCTGTTTGACCAGAACCTGTCCCTGACCGGCGGCGAACCGGCCAAGCAGACCATGATGCTGGCTTACAACATTTATGATACCTTCTATGCCCGCTCCGGACCCCAGTGGAAGGGCATCGGCCAGGCAAAGGCTGTTGTGTTCTGCCTGTTTGTTGTGGTGCTGGCCGTACTCCAGCAAAAGCTGACCCAGTCCAAGGAGGTGCAGCAGTAATGGAAAAAACCATCAAAAAACCGGTGGAAGAAAAACCTACCGTTGGCAAAGCGGACCGCCGCATCAATGCCATTCTCAGCGTGGTGCTTGGAGTGCTGTGCGTTGCATGGATCTACCCCATCGTCATGATCTTCTTTAACTCCCTCAAAACCGAGCGCGCCATTACCACCTCCCGCGCGTTTGAGCTGCCCACAGCCGGAACCTTTGTCGGCCTCAAAAACTATATTTACGGCATCCAGGAAATGGACTTTTTGTCTTCCTTCTGGTATAGCCTAGTCATTACTGTCAGTTCCGTTGTGCTGATTCTGCTGTGCTGCTCCATGTGCGCATGGTTCATCACCCGTGTCAACGGCAAACTTTCCAAACTGATGTACGGCTTGTGCATGTTCAGCATGGTGGTGCCGTTCCAGATGGTCATGTTTACCCTGGCCAAAACAGCGGATAGCTTAAAATTGAACAACCCTTACAACATCTGCATCATCTACCTCGGCTTCGGTGCCGGTCTCGCGGTGTTCATGTTCACCGGCTTTATGAAGAGCATGCCGGTTGAAATTGAGGAAGCCGCTATGATCGATGGCTGCAACCCGCTGCAGATTTTCTTCCGCGTGGTCTGCCCGATCTTAAAGCCGACGATGATCTCTACCGCAATCCTGGAAACCATGTGGGTCTGGAACGACTATCTGCTGCCCACCCTGGTGCTGGATATCAAAACCTACCGCACCATCCCCATGGCGATCCAGTATTTCCGCGGCAGTTACGGCAAGGTGGAAATGGCGCCCATGATGGCCTGCATCATGATCACCATTCTGCCGGTCATTATTCTGTATCTGATCTGCCAGAAGTATATCATTGATGGTGTGGTGGCCGGTGCTGTAAAGGGCTAATGGCTGCGGCACCCTGCTGCCGGAAGGAGTTTTCTGTGTATGACCATCAAAGATATTGCAAAAGAATCGGGGTATGCCATCGGCACGGTTTCGCGGGTGCTCAACAATAACCCCAGCGTCAGCCCGGCCGCCCGCGCCAAGATTCTTGAGGTCATCAAGCGGTATAATTATCAGCCAAACTCCAACGCCAAACACCTGAAACAGCAAAGCAGCGATGGCCTTGCCCTGATCGTAAAGGGCACCCAGAACATGTTGTTTGTGGACATTCTGGAAAAAATGCAGGCTATCCTGGAGGAACGCGGATATGTTTCCACGGTCTATTATATTGATGAAGAAGCCAACGAAGTTGCGCAGGCCGAACTGATCTGCGCCGAGCGCAAACCTTATGGTATTGCTTTCCTTGGTTCTAACCTGGAATACTTCACACCGCAGCTGGCGGAACTGCGTGTTCCATGCCTGCTGCTGACCAACAGCGCCGCAACCCTGAACATCCCCAACCTGTCCAGCGTCAGCGTGGACGATGTTTCGGCATCGTCCCTGATGATTGAGTACCTGTATGCGCAGGGCCACCGCAAGATCGGGCTGATCGGCGGCAAGCCAGACCAGTCCCGCCCCAGTCTGTCCCGTCTGACCGGCAGCCAGAGCGCTATGTTCCGCCTTGGCCTGCCGTTCGAGATGGAAAAGCAGTATGCCTATGCCCGGTTTTCGCTGCAAAGCGGATATACCGCCATGGAATACCTGCTCAAGCACTGCCCGGATATTACGGCAGTGTTTGCCATGTCGGACCTGATGGCCCTGGGCGCGATCCGTGCCCTGAATGACCATGGCCTGCGTGTGCCGCAGGATATCTCGGTTTCGGGCTATGACGGTATTGCGCTGGGGCGCTACAGCAACCCGCGGCTGACCACCATCCGCCAGAACTCGGAACGACTGGCCCAGCGCGGCGCGGAAATTCTGCTCAACTGTATTGAAAACGGAAGCAGCGCGGTGCATGAAGTGGTTCCTTTTGAATTGATTGAGGACGAAAGTGTTGCGGCTTTGCCCAATCATTGAACGAACCAGACATATGCGGAGTATATAAAGAAAAGAGGTTTCCCTGATGAGAGCAAGCGGCATTCTGCTGCATATTTCCAGCCTGCCCTCCCCCCATGGCATCGGCACCATGGGCGCGGCAGCAAAAGATTTTGTGGATTTCCTAGTCAAAGCCGGTCAGGCTTACTGGCAGATCCTTCCGGTTTGCCCCACCAGCTATGGCGACAGCCCTTACCAGTCTTTTTCTACCTTTGCGGGCAATCCGTATTTTATTGACCTGGACCTGCTGGCCAAAGCGGGCCTCCTCCAGCCGGAAGAATATGAATCTATCGACTGGGAAAGCACCCCTGGCTGTGTCAATTACGGAGCGTTGTACCAAAAGCGTTATGCGGTGCTGCACAAAGCCTGTGCCCGCCTGTTGGCAGCGCCCCCGGCGGATTACGCCGATTTTTTGGCGAAAAACGCGTTCTGGCTGCCGGACTATGCCCTGTTCATGGCCTTGAAAGATGCCCATAACGGGGTCTGCTGGCAGCAGTGGGAAGAACCGCTGCGCCGCCGCGAACCGGAGACCTTGGCCGCGGCCCGCGCCAAATATGCGGCGGATATTGACTTCTGGCAGGCTGTGCAGTACCTGTTCTATACCCAGTGGCATGACCTGAAAGCCTATGCCAACGCGCAGGGCATTGAGATTATCGGCGACCTGCCGATCTATGTGGCGGAGGACAGCGTGGATGTCTGGTCCTGCCCGCAGGAGTTCCAGCTGGACGAAAACCTGGTCCCCACCGAGGTGGCCGGCTGCCCGCCGGATGGCTTCTCCGCCACTGGTCAGCTATGGGGCAACCCGCTGTTTGACTGGGACGCTATGGCTGCCAACGGCTATGCCTGGTGGGTGCGCCGCATCCGCCACCTGTGCGGAATTTATGATGTGTTGCGCATTGACCATTTCCGCGGCTTTGCGGGGTATTATGCCATCCCCTATGGTGATAAGACCGCCGAAAACGGCCGCTGGCGCACTGGGCCGGGCTATGCCCTCTTTGCTGCCGTTAAAAAAGAACTGGGCAGCCCCCGCATTATTGCTGAGGACTTGGGCTTTTTGACCGAAGATGTGCGCGCTCTGCTGAAAGAATGCGCCTACCCCGGCATGAAAGTGCTGGAATTTGCCTTTGACAGCCGTGACGGCGGTGACTACCGCCCCCACAGCTACCCCACCAACTGCATTGCTTACACTGGCACCCATGATAATGAGCCGGTGGACGGCTGGTTTGAAACCGCTCTGCCGGACGATATTGAGCGTGCCATCCAGTACCTGAATCTGACCAAAGAGGAAGGTATGAACTGGGGCATGATGCGCGGCATCTGGTCCAGCGTGGCGGATCTGGCCGTGGTGCAGGCCCAGGATGTGCTGGGTCTTGGGCATGAAGCCAGGATGAACACCCCCGCCACCTTGGGCGGTAACTGGTGCTGGCGCGCCCTGCCCGGCGCCTTTACCCCGGAGCTGGCCCAAAAGCTGCATGACGCTATGGAGCTGTATGGCCGCCTGCCGGAAGAACCCGCTGCAGAACCCGCTGCAGAACCCGATGAAACAGAAAAATCGGAAGACGCAGAAAAAGCGGCGGAACCCAAAACCTGATCTCTCCCTCTCCAACGCCCCCCACCGGAGCAGCTTCCGGTGCGGGGGCTTTTTTTGCAAATTTTTGGGTTGTTGCCTTGGCAACAGACGGCCCCGATGCGGGTTGGTATACTAAAGGCACTCTGCAGGGTATGCTGAACCAACAACCCGGCAGAGCCGGTATGAAAACCCCGACTTTTGAAAGCACTTTCTATGTTAGCGCGACCTAACCGTGAAAGACAGAATTATACCTGCACCGTTCGCCATGGAAAGCCACCGACATGTGCGGCAAATGCCATGCACAAAAAGCAATGCAAAAGTTTCCAACACAATTTTTGGTGTAGTTGTTGCTTTTTGTAAGGACATATGGTAGAATGATTGTGGCTCGGATACGGGCTGGTCAATGGCGTCCTTTTGGGCTGGAACCGTGGGCAACGCAAAAAAGCTGCCCGCCCGCCAGCTGGAAAAGGACAAGATTTTCTACAGCTGGTTAGAATAACCTAACTAATAGAGCAGCGTATTTGGTTTACAACAGGAGGTAACCGATGACAGATTTTGTACAGTGGGAAGGCTTCCAGGGCCGCATCTGGAAAGAAGAAGTCAACACCCGCGATTTTATCCAGAAGAACTACCGCCCCTACTCCGGCGATGAAAGCTTCCTTGCCGGCCCCACCGAAGCAACCGATAAGCTTTGGGGTGCTCTGCAAGTTCTGCAGAAGGAAGAGCGCGCCAAGGGCGGCGTTCTGGATATGGAGACTGAAGTGGTTTCCGGCATGACCGCTTACGGCCCCGGCTATATCAGCGAGGACCTGAAGGATCTGGAAAAAGTCGTCGGCCTGCAGACCGATAAGCCCCTCAAGCGCGCCTTCATGCCCTATGGCGGCATCAAGATGGCAGAACAGGCCTGCACCACCTATGGCTATACTCCGTCCCCGAAGCTGCACGAAATCTTTACCAAGTATGCCCGCACCCACAACACCGCTGTGTTTGATGCCTACACCCCGGAGATGAAAAAGGCACGCCACAGCCACATTGTGACCGGCCTGCCCGATACCTATGGCCGCGGCCGCATCGTTGGCGACTACCGCCGCGTTGCCCTGTACGGCATTGACTACCTGATCAAAGAAAAGCAGAACGACTTTGCCAACTGCGGTGACGGCACCATGACCGATGACGTCATCCGTCTGCGCGAAGAGATCGCCCTGCAGATCCGTGCCCTGAACGATATGAAGGCCATGGCCGCTGCTTACGGCTATGATATCTCCCTGCCCGCTGCCAACGCCAAGGAGGCTGTGCAGTGGCTGTACTTTGGCTATCTGGCTGCCATCAAGACCCAGAACGGCGCTGCCATGAGCGTTGGCCGTATCTCCACCTTCCTGGATATCTATATCCAGCGCGACCTGGATAAGGGCATCCTGACCGAGACCGAGGCACAGGAACTGATCGACCACCTGACCATGAAGTTCCGCATGGTCAAGTTTGCCCGTATCCCCAGCTACAACCAGCTGTTCAGCGGCGACCCCGTGTGGGCTACCCTGGAAGTTGGCGGCATCGGCATGGATGGCCGCTCTATGGTCACCAAGACCGACTTCCGCTTCCTGCATACCCTGGAAAACATGGGCCCCGCACCGGAGCCGAACCTGACCGTTCTGTACTCCTCTGCTCTGCCCAAGACCTTTAAGGATTACGCCTCCAAGATCTCTATCAAGACTTCCTCCGTCCAGTACGAGAACGACGATGTGATGAAGCCTGTTTGGGGCGACGACTACTCCATCTGCTGCTGCGTTTCCGCAACCCAGACCGGCAAGGAGATGCAGTTCTTCGGCGCACGTGCCAACCTGGGCAAGTGCCTGCTGTATGCCATCAACGGCGGTATGGACGAAAAGCTGCATGAGCAGATTGGCCCTCACTATGCCCCCATCACTGCAGAGTACCTGGATTATGACGAAGTTATTGCCAGGTATGACGTTATGATGGATTGGCTGGCAGGCCTGTACGTCAATGTGCTGAACCTGATCCAGTACATGCACGACAAGTACTACTATGAGGCGGCTGAAATGGCCCTGATCGATACCGATGTGCGCCGCACCTTTGCCACCGGTATTGCCGGCTTCAGCCATGTAGTTGACTCCCTGAGCGCAATCAAGTACGCCAAGGTCAAGTGCGTGCGTGACGAGACCGGTCTGGTCACCGATTACGAGATCGAGGGCGAATTCCCCCGTTACGGCAACGATGACGACCGCGCCGATGATATCGCTGTCTGGCTGCTGCGCACCTTCCTGGAGAAGATCAAGCGCCGCCACACCTACCGCAACTCCGAGGCTACCACCTCTATCCTGACCATCACCTCCAATGTGGTATACGGTAAGGCAACCGGCGCAATGCCGGATGGCCGCGCAGCCTTTACCCCGTTTGCCCCCGGTGCAAACCCGGCTTACGGCGCAGAGCAGAACGGCCTGCTGGCCAGCCTGAACAGCGTTGCCAAGCTGCCCTACCACTGGGCACTGGACGGCATCTCCAACACCCAGACCATCAACCCCGACGCTCTGGGCCACAGCGAGGGCGAGCGCGTTGAGAACCTGGTCCAGGTTATGGACGGCTACTTTGACCAGGGCGCCCACCACCTGAACGTCAACGTCTTTGGCACTGAAAAGCTGATCGACGCCATGGAGCACCCGGAGAAGGAAGAGTACGCCAACTTCACCATCCGTGTTTCCGGCTATGCCGTCAAGTTCATTGACCTGACCCGCGAACAGCAGATGGACGTTATTGCTCGTACCTGCCACAAGAAGATGTAATTGCTGCGGCGTGACTGTCGACTAGCATACAAGGCCCGCGGCTGCGTTTTGCGGCCGCGGACTTTTTGGGCAAATGCATGGTATAATAGGGGAGGAAACGCAGGACTCCAGCCCAGTCACACGTTGAAAAATGCGTATACCCCAGTAGGGCGGGGTCACCCGCCCTTGCCACATCCCAAACCCAACACCAACCGCAAAAGAGGTAATATTCCATGGAGCAAAACACCCACATCACCGGCCGCATCCATTCGGTCGAAACGTTCGGCCTTGTCGATGGCCCCGGCGTGCGGTATGTCCTGTTTGTACAGGGCTGTGCCATGCGCTGCCGCTATTGCCATAACCCCGAAACCTGGCCCTGCACCATTGGAGAGCAGCAAACCCCGGCCCAGGCCCTGCAAAAAGCCCTGCGCTATCGCACTTACTGGAAAAATAACGGTGGCCTGACCGTCAGCGGCGGTGAACCGCTGTTACAGATCGACTTTGTGTCGGAGCTGTTCCGCCTGGCCAAACTGCAGGGCGTGCATACCACCCTGGATACCGCCGGCCAGCCCTACACCACCGCGGAACCGTTCTATTCCAAGTTTGAGACCCTGATGCAGAACACCGACCTGGTGATGCTGGACCTGAAAGCCTTTTACCCGGACCGCCACAAGGCCCTGACTGGCTGCGATAACACCTCCATTCTGGATATGGCGCGCTGGATGGGCGAACATGGCAAAGCCATGTGGATCCGCCACGTTCTGGTGCCCGGGCTGACGGACGATGAAGCCGAGCTGCGGGAGATGAGCGATTTTATCAAATCCCTTGGCAGCGTGCGCCGCGTGGAGGTGCTGCCCTACCATACCCTTGGCCTGTTCAAGTGGGAAAAACTTGGCATCACCTACAGCCTGGATGGCGTTCAGCCGCCCAGCGAGGAAGCGGTTCAGCGCGCTGAAGAGCTGCTTTGCATCAAGGATTATCCGGATTTCAAAAAGTAAGGGCAATACCGCATAATTCTAAGTGCCGATACGGCGAGCGAGGTGCGGCAGATGCCAAGCCAAAAGCGCAGATAA
>PPYE01311354.1_pt1 | contig 30663 bp, 23 predicted proteins | sample 1559881 | NCBI WGS metagenome assembly PPYE01 (sample SAMN08240022, study PRJNA423297) | Human gut metagenome, whole genome shotgun sequencing project. | reverse complement strand
CGGGGTCTTTGACCCTCGCGGCAGTCGCCAAATATCCATGCAAGCATGGCTACTTGGCTCGTTGCTCGCGGGAATAAAAAATCTGCAGCCTGGTTTCTTTGCGGGAAACGGAGGGCGCAGATTTTTTGTAGATATATTAGTTTTAATTTGAATCCTGGAAAGGTAAATGTTCGTCTTTTAATTCCAGAAATTCTAAAAAGTTATCGAAGAGCTTATCCTTCGTAAGGTACAACGGAACCCTGGTAGGTGTCGTTGATGAATTTTTTCATTTCATCGGATTTCAGGACTTCTACGAGTGCTTTGATTCCTTCGTTGTTTTCGTTGCCTTCTTTTACGGCGATGACGTTGACATATTTTTTAACTGCATCGGAATCGGAGGTTTCTACGGCCAGGGCGTCGTCGGCTGCGTTCAGGCCTGCTTCCAGGGCGTAGTTTCCGTTGATTACGGCAAAGTCAAAGTCAGGAAGGCTTCTGGGAATCTGCTCTGCCGCCAGCTCTACAAATTTGATTTTGTGAGGGTTTTCCTTGATGTCGTTTACGGTTGCGGTGATGCCTGCTCCGTCATTGAGGGTGATCAGGCCCTGTTCCTGGAGAAGGAGAAGCGCTCTGGCTTCATTGGTCGTATCGTTGGGAACTGCAATTTCAGCGCCATCAGTGATAGCTGCAAGGTCGCTCTGCTTTCCGGGATATACTCCCAGGGGTTCGTAGTGGATATTTCCGGCATTTACCAGATGTGTGCCTTTTTCTTCGTTATAGCTTTCCATGTAGGTAATGTGCTGGAAGTAGTTGGCATCCATATCGCCTGCTTCCACTACTTCATTGGGCTGTACGTAATCCGTAAATTCGGTTACTACAAGCTCCCAGCCTTTGGCTGCCATTAAGGGTTTTGCTGCTTCCAGGATTTCCGCGTGGGGAACGCTGGTTGCCGCAACGGTAACCTTTCCTTTGGATTCCACAGCAGTTTCTGCTGTGCTTTCAGCTTCCTGGGCGGCAGTGCTTTCGCTGCCTGCCTCTTCGGTCACAGCTGCCGCCGTGCTTTCAGGAGCTGCAGCATCGGTCTGCGCGGCAGTGGTTGACGCATCGGAACCGCATGCGGTGAGAAGGCCTGCTGATAAAACAGCGGCCAGGGCAAAAGATAAAACTTTCTTTTTCATAATTTTCTCCTCCATTCATCCATACATAAACATGTACTTCTATGTTAAGCCCCTGCCAGGCTGTGCCTGCAGGTACATGGCTTCAGTGTGAAGCGGGCTGCGCCGCTATCCGGTAATTCTTTTGTCCAGCTTCCGGGAAAGCTTCATGCAGACGGCCTGCATGATTTGTACAAGCGCCACCAGAAGGATAACCGTCACGATCATGATATCCAGCTGGTATCGGTTGTAGCCGTAGCGGATGGCGATGTCTCCCAGTCCGCCGCCGCCCACGGCTCCGGCCATGGCGGAATATCCCAGGATGGTGCCCAGGGCAATGGCAAGTCCGCTCAGCAGGGAAGAACGGGCTTCCAGCAGCATTACTTTAATGACGATCGTCGGAATCCCGGCTCCCATACTCTGGGCCGCCTCAATGACTCCTTTATCCACCTCCAGCAGGGAGGATTCCACAAGTCTTGCAATAAAAGGGGCTGCTGCCAGAGTCAGCGGCACAATTGTGGCGCTGGGGCCATAGCTTTTGCCGACAATGGCTCTTGTCAGAGGTATGACAAGAATCAGCAGAATGAGAAAGGGAATGCTTCGCATTACATTGACAAGCACATCCAGGATCCTGCTCACCGTCTTGTTGGGCCTGAGTCCCTCCCTTCCGGTCACCACCAGGGCCACGCCTGCGGGAAGGCCGATTACATAGGCCATCAGCGTGGATACCAGCGTCATATATAAGGTAGCAAAGGTACCTTCCACGATCATCATAACCGTTGCACTATTCCACATAATCATCCAGCTCCTCTACGGTAAGATTCCTGTCCTTCAGGTATTGAATCATTTTCTCCGCAATCTGCATGTCCTCCGGCAGCTGCAGGACCATCTGCCCTCTGGCTATACCGCCCACATCCTGTGTGTCGGCCATGAGAATATTGACAGAGGCTTTACATTCCAGAACCATATTGGCAATCACCGGCTCAAAGGAGGAATTTTCCGTAAAAGCAATGCGGATACAGCGCTTACTTTTCATCAGGCTGTATTTCCTCTCTCCCTGGAACACCAGCTTCCTGGCAGCCCTGGATTTGGGCGCGGAAAATACTTCCTCCACAGTTCCCGTTTCCGCCAGCTCACCGTTATCTATAATCGCCACATGGCTGCAGATTTCCTGTACCACGCCCATTTCATGAGTAATAATAACGATGGTAATGCCAAATTTCTGGTTGATATCCTTAAGCAGCGCCAGAATGGACCGGGTTGTCGTAGGATCCAGGGCACTGGTAGCCTCGTCGCACAGCAGGATTTTCGGGTTCATAGCAAGGGAACGGGCAATTGCCACCCTCTGCTTCTGTCCGCCGGAAAGCTGGGCCGGATATGCGTCAGCCTTTGCCTCCAAATCCACGATTTTCAGAAGATCCCTGGCCTTTTCCCTGGCCTCTTTTTTCTTCATACCCAGAATTTCCAGGGAAAAACATACGTTGTCCAGCACAGTTCTCTGCATCAGCAGGTTAAAATGCTGAAAAATCATGGCAACACTGTTGCGCACCTTCCGCAGCTCCTTATCGGTACAGGCCGACAGATCCTGCCCTTCGATCAGAACCGTTCCCCCCGTGGGCTTCTCCAGGAAGTTCAGGCAGCGTACCAGCGTGCTTTTTCCGGCGCCGGACATACCGATAATGCCGTAGATATCGCCCTTATTGATTTCCAGATTGATGTTCTTCAGGGCTTCCACCCTGTTTTCCCTCGTCTGGAAGGTTTTGGTCACATTTTTAATTTGTATGATAGGCTGTTCCATTTTCTCAAGCCCTTTCGCTTTAGCTTCTGTCTGTCCGCCATATACGGACAAATGTTTTCAAACCAGTACTGCAGGAACGCAGCAATTCTGCCGCCCGTCAAAGGCTGCCGTCAGAATCCGGTAGGCTTCCCCGATTCCCGCGCAAGCTTTATCATACCACATTTCTTCTAATCCTGTAAATAGTAAACGAGACGTAACTGTCACGCAGGCCGGCACATTTACTGTGCTGAACGCAGGAAAGTGATCCAGGACTGCCAAAAAGCATCCCTGCAGGCGATTCAGGATGGTTTTTGGCAGTCTTTGTGAAGGAATTGAACGGTTATACCGTCCCATAATTTTTCGAAAAAAAGATTTTTTCATAAATCCTTCCCTGACGGACATTTGCGGGACTTCGTCTATTCCTCGCCAAAAAGCGGGGTAGAAAGGTACCTGTCGCCGGAATCCGGAAGCAGTGCAACAATTACTTTTCCTTTATTCTCAGGGCGTTTCGCCAGAAGAGTTGCCGCATACAGGGCGGCTCCGGAGGAAATTCCCGTAAGCAGGCCCTGGGTCTGCGCAATAGCCCTTCCTGTAACATAGGCATCTTCATTTTCCACCTGTATGATTTCATCGTAGATTTCCTGATCCAGCACGCCGGGAATGAATCCCGCCCCGATTCCCTGGATGGCATGAGGGCCGGGCTTTTTGCCGGAAAGCACGGCCGACTGGGCCGGTTCCACCGCAACCACCCTGACCGCCGGATTTTTTTCCTTCAGATAGGAGCCTACGCCGGTCAGTGTCCCCCCGGTACCTACTCCCGCCACAAAAATATCCACATTTCCATCCGTATCATCCCAAATCTCAGGGCCGGTGGTAAGCCTGTGCGCTTTGGCATTGGACGGATTCTCGAACTGTCCGGGGATAAAGGAACCGGGAATCTGGCTGTGCAGCTCCTCCGCCTTCGCAATGGCTCCCTTCATTCCCTCCGCCCCCGGGGTGAGGACGATTTGTGCGCCATAGGCCTTCAGCAGCTTGCGCCTCTCCACGCTCATGGTTTCCGGCAGGGTCAGAATTGCCTTGTAGCCCTTGGCCGCAGCCATAGCCGCCAGGCCGATTCCGGTATTTCCGCTGGTGGGTTCAATGATGGTGGCTCCCGGCTTCAGCAGCCCCTGCTCTTCAGCATCCAGAATCATCTGCAGGGCAATCCTGTCTTTTACGCTGCCAGCCGGATTAAAATACTCCAGCTTCGCCAGAATCACAGCGTCTGTAACGCCTGCTGCCTTTTCGTAATTCACCAGCTCCATAAGAGGGGTTCTTCCAATGAGTTCTTCCGCACTTTTTTTAATATTTGCCATAGTCTGTTCTCCTTTTTTATTTGACTGCCGCCGAGGTATTGTAACAGTCCGGGCTGCTGAGCTGTTACGATGTTCGTATTCCTAGTATTTCAGTAGGTTTATTATGAATTGACTATACTACTGAATTTTTTCAGTGTCAAGAAAATTATATGTTTTTCTTTTTTGTTATATCATGTAGAAATGAATTGGGAAAATATAACCCAAAGACCTGACAGATAGTATTATAAATAATATGAAACGGCCGAATGGTACCTGGGTTTTCTGAGGTGATATTTTTCTGAGGTGAAATAATAGAAAACATCCTATTTGAATGATATAATGTAAAAACAGATAAAGACAATTGAAATATACGGAGGGAAAAATGATACTTTCAGATAAAACATTAATGAAAATGCTTGATGAACATACCCTTATCGTTGATCCTCTTGAAATTGGACAAATACAGCCTGCAAGCATTGATATTCGTATTGGAAACACATACAGTATTGTAGAGGACTCGTCTTCAGGCATAATTAATTTGGATGATGAAATATCATACAAGCAGATTACCGCAGAAAAATATATATTGCTTCCGGGACAATTTGTACTGGCAACAACAATGGAATATTTCGAATTGCCTGATAATCTCACAGCATTTGTTGAAGGACGCAGTTCTTTAGGAAGAATGGGACTGTTTATTCAAAATGCAGGTTGGGTTGATCCTGGATTTAAAGGTGAAATAACCCTGGAATTGTTTAATGCAAACAGATGTGCCATTGAATTAAATGCAGGACGCAGAGTTGGGCAGCTAGTATTTGCCCAGCTTGATAAAGATGCATTACATCCATACAGGGGAAAATATCAGGGACAAAGAGGTGCAACAGGTTCATAAGCATTTCTGGATAACGTAACAGGACTGCCGGCAGTCCCGCCGACAGTCTAAAATTCCCTCGCACCCCCTAAAAACTGTGCATACAATATGGTCTTCGCCGTATTTTCCACCGCATCCATCCTGCTAAAGGCGTCGTAAATATCCGGCCCATACGTGATAACTCCATGGTTCTGCAGAAAAATGACGTCGCTGTCCGCCGTTTTTTCCACTTCCTCCACCAACTGCCTGCTGCCTGCGGGCGCATAACCGGCAATTCCTATTTTCCCAATCAGGGAAGGTACCTCCAGCACCCAGTTTTCGGGAAATCCTTTTCCGCAGACGGCAAACGCCGTAGCAGCAGCCGGATGGGTATGGACAATCGCTCCGATGTCCGGGCGCAGCTCATACAGCCTGCTGTGCATGGCCGCCTCCCTGGTGGATTTATAGCTTCCCTCAATTACCGCGCCGTCAAACCGCTGTCTGATTATCATTTCCGGCGCCAGAAAGCCCTTGCAGATACCGGAGGGTGTGATCAGCATTTCATCCTCCCCCGTACGGATGCTGATATTTCCATCCTTGCCGCTTACCAGCCCCTTTTCAAAAAGCAGTCCGGCGATGCGGCAAATCAGCTCCTTTTTATTCTGCATTTCTTTTATATTTTCCATTTCTTTCTTAATTTTTATTTCTTTTTTATCTTCTATTTCTTTTTTATTTTCCATATCTTTTTTCTTCCCTATTCCAGTCCATCCCTTATTTGCTTACCCGCGCTCTGCCCGCCGCCTTCCGCAATCCCGTCCCGACAGCGCATAAATATATCAGGCCGCCGGGAAGAAATGTTCCTCAAGCATCGCGCACAGTGTATGGTAAACGGGCAGATGGTATTCCTGGATATCCGCCGTAACGCTGCTGGGCACAATCAGGCACACATCGCACAGCGCCTTCAGCGCCCCGCCGTCATGACCCGTAAAACCGATCACCTTCATCCCCTTGCCCTTTGCTACCCTGACCGCATTCAGGACATTGGCGGAATTGCCCGAGGTGGTCATAGCGATCAGGACATCCCCTTTCAGGCCATATCCATAAACCTGCTGTGCAAAAATCATTTCCGGGTTCACATCATTCAGAAAAGCGGTGGATAATGCAGGATGGCCCGCCAGGGAAATCGCCGGCAGCGCTCCCTGCAGATGCTCGGAAAGCCCGCCGAATTTTTCCTTTTCGGCTTCACTGAGGGGACGTTTTTTATAAAAGCCCTTCATCAGCTCTCCCACAATATGGTCAGAATCGGAAGCGCTGCCGCCGTTGCCGCATACCAGCAGCTTCCCGCCGTTTTCATAGGAAGCCTTCATGATCTGAAAGGCTTCTTCGATCGTATCCTTCATTCCGTCCAAAGCCGGATATCTCTCCACCAAACGTTCCAGATAATTCATTCTTAATCCTCCTGCTTACAGTCATATACCCGTTCTCCCTGCAGATACCGGGCCGCCTTTTCCAGAAAAAACTCGCTCCCGAAGCTCCCTGATTTCAAAACCAGCTGCAATTCTCCCAGATTTGTAGTTCCGGTCATGGCCGGGACGCCCGGTTCGATCTCCTCGCCGATTTCCATCCGGTAAATCTCCAGCTCTCCTGTAACAGCCGCCGAGGTATCGCCGCCTGCCACCACCAACCTGCGGCAGCCCGTCCGGACAAGCACACTGCGGGCCACCCTGCACAGGCAGCCGGAAATACGCTTCCCGATTTCTTCATGGGTCAGCCCCAGCTTTTGACCGGTTTTCTTGGTACGCCGCACCTTTTCCTTCTCCTGCACCGAATGCACAAGAACCATGGCATTAGAGGAATTGGAGCCGCTTAAGGCATTGACGGCGCTTTCCGTCAGACGTCTTTCCTCCGCAGCGAGCGCTTTTTCATCAAAAATCGTTTCCGTATCAAAGGTGAATACGGGATATCCCTTCCGGCGCAGCAGCTCCGTCTGGGAAATGCTCTGTTTCGTCAGACTTCCCGCAATCAGCAGCACAGGCGCTTCTTTTTCCGGTTCCAGCCTGCGATAGGCTGCGGGCAGCTCCTGTCCGATAGCCGAGCTTCCGCAGATATTGACTTCATCCGCCACCGCATCCGCCACCAGCCTCAGGTCTTCCTGATGCCGGATATCAAATAATATATAAGCGCAGCTGCGCTTCAGTTCTTCTTTTTTTCTTTTTACAAATTCCAGGCCCTGATCTAAATCGCTCCAGGTAATCTGCCCGATCGGCCGGCCAGTCTGTCTGTGCATAATATCCGGAAGGAAAGAGCAGTCCATGGGATGGATGGGATCGGTGCGAAACTGCGAATCCTCCAGCCTCGTCCCATAGACATAATGTATGCCGTCCACCGTCGTCCGCCCATTTCCCGGAAAGCCTGCGATAACCATGGAACATCCAACTCCCAGCACATCCTGCATGCTGTCGAATTCTGAACCAATATTTCCCCGGAACACGGAACAGGTTTTATTAAAATAAACATCACAGGGAAGCGTCTGCAAAAGCGCCGTCGCTTTGGCAACCTTTGACGCTGCAGTCTCAGGAGCATCAAAACGGCTGTCTGTATCAATAATAATCACATCCAGCCCTTCGCTTTCCCTGCGTATATCACAGAGGGAAATGAGGCTCTGCGGAAACACCGCACTGCGAAAGCCTCCTTTTTTAAACATAACCCCTATGTCATTGGCGCCGGTCACATCATCGGCAACAACCCCGATTCTTTTTTTCATATCCGCTCCCGTCCTATTTCCAAAGCAGGAAATTCCTGATCTTATCCTCTACCACACGTGAAACGGCCTCACCCGCTTTTTCCAGCGCCTGCCTGTCCATCTGCAGGATTTCCCGGTTGGATTTCCTTGCGCATCCCAGAGAACCCAGGAAGGCCTGCTCCAGATCCGTGGCAATGTTGATTTTGCTGACGCCCCCTCCGGGTATGGTGATTGCCGCCTGTACCGTCTGGGCCGGAAGGCCGCTGCCGCCGTGAAGAACAAGGGGAATGCTCACCCGTTCCCGGATTTTAATCAGTCTGTCCAGATCGATTTTCGGATTTTTTACCGGATATACGCCGTGAGCCGTCCCGATGGAAACAGCCAGGGTATCCACACCCGTTCTGGCAACGAACTCCTCCGCCTCCTGCGGGTCGGTATACAGGCTCTCGTCATTGTCCGTTTCTATCTTATCCGTGGCCCCTATTTTACCAAGCTCGGCCTCCACCTCCACATTTCTTTCGTGCGCGTATTCCACCACTTCCCTGGTAATGGCCACGTTTTCCTCAAAGCTTTTCTGGGAAGCGTCAATCATGACGGACTGAAAACCGGCGTCAATCGCTGCCCTGATTATCTCCATATCCTTGGTATGATCCAGATGCAGCGCCGCTTTTCCCTGATATTTTTCGTGGATTTCATAAAAACGCCGGGCAAATTCTTCTGCGGTAACATCAAACCAGTTAAATTCATTGGCTGATATCTGTACGATAACAGGGGCCTTTGTTTCCTGTGCGGCCCGCAGAATATATTCAATTAAAAAGGTATTCCTGGCGGAAAAGGAACCTACGCCATAGCCCCCTTTTTCCGCATCCTTAAGCATCTTCGTCACTGCTGTCAATTCCATAAAAATTCCTGCCTTTCCTTTGTTCCTTCCCGCGCCGCCGCTTCCGTCAGGGCAAGATAGGTTTTGTATTTTGCAAGGCAGGCTTCCCCATATTCCTTCCGGGGAGCCGCCGTTTTCCGTTCGATATCCGCTTCTTTCCGGGAACCCTCCCCGGAGAAATCCCCGGGGCATTTCGGTTCCTTCACGGCCTCTGCCGCCAGCATTGCCGCGCCTGCAGCCGTTGCCTGTGTCTGCTGTGAAAGGATAAAACGCCTTCCTGTCATATCCGCTTTTGCCTGCATCAGCAGCGGATTCCGGGTTCCTCCGCCAGCAGCGATCAGGCGATCCGCATGAAGCCCTGCATCCTCGATAAGCTCCAGGATTACCCTCGCTTCGCAGGCTATTCCTTCATAAATCCCCTGGACCGCATCCATTGGCCCTGTGGTCATATCCAGTCCCAGAAGGCCTCCGGGGATCATTTTTTTCCGGTGTGTCCCACCTCCGTTGACAAAGGGAAGATACATGACTTTAGACGGCACCTGCCGTTCCTGCTTCATCAGGCTTTCATAAGAGGCCTGCCCTCCCGCCGCCTGCAGAAAACTGCGAAGCCATTCCACGGAAGCGCCTGAAGAGGGCATATTGCAGATCCAGTAAAACCGCCCCTGGAAAACTCCCAGCTGAATCCCCCGCTCATACAGCCCGGAAAGCTCAGGCAGCCTGTCCGGAAAGCCCAGATAAACCTCCGAGGTTCCCATGGAATTGAGGACATCGCCTTCGCCCAGCCCTTCCGCCCGGGCAGCGCACAGATGATCGTGCCCGCCAATTCGAACGCTTATCTCATCGGGAAGCCCGTACCTTGACGCCAGTTCTTTTTTCAGGATCGGCCATCCGGTGCTTCCTTTTCCCACGGGAGGCATTTTCCCGGTCACGCCGGCAAATGCTGTCAGTTCACTGTCCCATTGGCCCTCAAATATGTTATAAAGCATCGTCCTGCAGGCCAGGGATTCCTCCGTCCTGCGTTCTCCCGTAAGACGGAAAAACAGATAATCCGAAACGGACAGGAAACAGTCCATCCTTTCAAACAGCTCCGGCCTGCTGGTTTTCAGGGAAAGCAGCTGGTTGATGGTATATTTCCGGTGCCAGATCAGTCCTGTTTTCCGATACAGGGAAAAACCTCTCAGGGAGGCGGGAAAATCCGCTTCCTCCGGTCCTCCCTGCCCGGCGTTCCATGGCACAACAGGCGTCAGGGGAACGCCATCCGCATCCACCGCCACTCCCGCTTCCGCCATGCTGGTAATGCCTATGGCCCTGATCTGCTTTCGGTCAATCTGAGAAAAAAGCTCCTTCAGGCAGTCCTCCGTTTTCTCCCAAAGCTCCTCTGCACGAAAGCAGCGCCCCCAGCTCGGAAGCTCCCGCACGGACTGATCCCTGAGGACGGTATGGCAGACGGAACCGTCTGGCCTTACCGCACATACCTTCATATGCGTCGTACCAATATCAATTCCCAGAAATAATTCCATTACCTGTTACCTCTGCTTCAGCCAGGCGCAGACCGCCTCCGTGCCGCTGACCGGGCTGGTCAGGCAGCGCTTTTTCTCTTCCTCCGGCCAGTTCTCCACGGCTCTTGCCATGGATGCCTGCGCCAGTACCACCACTTCATTTTCGGCAAGCAGCGCCTTCAGTTTATCACCCACCATCCGGTCATACTCCGCTTCCCGGCCTTCCGCCAGCAGGCTGCCCACATTTTCAATCACCAGGCTGTTAAGGACAAGCGTTTCCGCGCGCCCCGCTTCCTCCGCTTTTCTGCGGATCAGCGCTGTGGTGGGATGAATGGTGGACTGCAGGGTTGCTGCAACGCCTACGCGGGTATAACCGGCCGCCAGGCCTGCCATAGGCTCATCAATGCGGAATACGGGAATATTTACGAGCGCCCTTCCCTCCTCCGCCAGCCCGCCGATGGAGGAGCAGGCGCACAAAATGGCATCCGCCCCGGTGGTCTGCGCCAGCAGCAGAAGGGAATTCAGGCGGTACTTCACGCCCTCCGTTATCTGTCCCTCCCGGTTGATTTCCGGCAGCATGCTGTCATCCAACAGGTTCACAACTTCAACTGCCTCCCCCTGTCCCGCAGCCGCATCAAGCAGCTTTTTCAACGTGGGTATGGTTACAGGGGTTGTATGGATTACCGCTATTTTTTTCATAATTTCTCCTCCGCATATCACATCTCTGCCTGTGATACTGCATTAATCCTCCTGTCTGTGCACTTCTTCCCTTTCCAGGAGATCATTTTCCAGGATTTCCAACTGGCTGTAAACCGGAATGCGCACGGTTTTGATTTCAAACGGGGTGAAAGCAAGGGAAAATTCCCTGTGCAGCCCATGAACTGCAACCTGTGTTTCACAGGCCCTGCCCGCTGTTTCCACAAGGCGCAGGATAAGGTCCCCGCTTCCATCTTCCGCTTCCTTCATAACGGTCACAAGCACATTGTCCGCAGATACGCTCAGGAAAGAGGCGCTCTGGGGCAGCTCGCCCTTATGATAGGTTTCAAACAGGGCAATGGGCTTTTCATTCAGCTCCCGGCTGCGCCGTACGGTGCAGGCATCCTCCCAGCTGCCGTCATGGGGGTACAGACCGTAGGTAAAGGTCTGCACACCCTGATCCACATATACATATTCCAGATTTTCATCCGGCTGGTAAGGCTCGTGATTGGCATATATCGGGCTGCGCAGCACGGTCAGGGAGACTTCCTTTCCCGCAATGCTGCCGCTGGATTTCCCGTCATTGAGGAAGGAAAGTCCGTTTATTGCCGTTTCAAGCCCCGGATTGGCGCCCTCCGTATCCAGGAAATTCTGCATGGGGTATTCCTCTCCGTTCGGTTCCCTTTGCGCTACGCCGTAAGGGATTTCCCAGCTGGCCCGCAGGTAATTAAGCTGCATCGGGAACCGCAGCTTCAGCATGGACATTTTTTCATGCCAGTCCACCGTTGTTTTTACGCGGATATAATCCAGTTCCCTGTAGATGGAAAAATCCTGGAAAATACGGGAGCTTCCATAGGTGCTGGTGACACGGATCACACATTTTACGGGACCGCATTCCACTCTTTTTACGGAAACGCCTTCAAAGCGGCCTTTCACCTTGTCAAAAATACGCACGCCATGGGACCAGGTATCGCTTTTATCCTCTATCACCACAGGCACGGCCGCCGGACCGCTGAAATATTCGGTACCGTCATTTTTCTTGTAAAGGGAAGAAATATAGCCTGTTTTTTCATCAAAGGCGATTTTAAACCATCTGTTTTCCGCCGTATTCCCGCTGCATTCCACATCCGGGAAGGTCCTAGCCGCCTCCCTTATCACCAGACGGTAGGTGCGGTATCCAAGGGCCGGGAGCTCGGCGATAAACACAAGCCTCGTCCGTCCGTTGCTGGAGGCCAGCGACTGTACGGTCTGCAGCGGTATCTGCGTGCCCTCCTCATCCACCAGAACCTGATTTTCCTTCAGGCAGGGGGATTCCATTTCCACCTCGAATTTACCGGAAAAGGCGTTGGGATTGAATACCACGATGGGCTTCATATCCTCTTCCATGGGGATATCAATATGCCAGGATATGGACTGCACTGCCGCATTCAGCCCTCTCGCCGCCGTATCCAGCGCAGCGCCGTAGCTTTCCCTTGCATCCTCATAGGCAGGTTCTATGGAGGTTCCCGCCATGATGTCATGGAACTGGTTAAACAGCACCTTTTTCCAGCTTTCCGTATACTTTTCCAGCGGGTATTTTCCGCCTGCCCAGTGCTTTCCTGCAACAGAAAGCTTTTCCGCCATAATAAGGCGGTTTTCCGCCAGACGGTTCAGCCGCTTCACCTCGGAATGGGCGCTGTAGCAGCCGCTGGAGTGGTGGAACAGCTCGCCGGATACCACAGGCAATGTCCTTCCGCTTTGCTTAACCGCCTGAAAATAATCATCCGGCGTGGATAGGATCAGCCGCGGCATATCTTCGGCCCGGTTCAGCTCATGGATGCTTTCAATATTCTGCTTTGTGGGGCCGCCGCCATGGTTTCCCACACCGTAAAAGCACATGATGCTGCCCCTGGTATCCTTGATTTCTCCGGCACAGCGCTCTATATGCTCCTTCAGCTCCCTGGGCCAGGTACAGTATTCAAAGGGAATCCGGAAAGCCGTCACCGCGGAACCATCATTGGAGGTCCAGGTAAAGGTCTCACCCTCCAGGCCCTTTTCATGACGTCCCGGACGCATGAATACGTAATTGTCCATTCCCGATTTTTTCAGAATCTGCGGCAGCATGCCGTTGTGGCCGAAGCTGTCCACGTTATATCCGGTCTGCGCAGTCACTCCCAGCTTCTCCTGAAAATACCGCTGACCGTACAACCCCTGGCGCACATAGGACTCCCCGCCCGGCGCATTACAGTCCGGCTGAATCCACCAACCGCCCACGATTACCCAGCGGCCCTCTTTGACCCGTTCCCTGATTTCCTCAAACATGGCGGGTTCGTTTTCCTCCACCCACTCATAGTAGGCTGCAGAGCTGCTTGTAAAAAAGAAGTCGTCATACTCCTTCATCCTGTCCAGGGCCGAACGGAAGGTGGCCTTAACCTCCTGATACCCTTCCTGCCACTGCCAGAGCCATACCGGATCCAGGTGGGCGTTGCCGATCATATATAAAGTCTTTTCTTTTTCCATACTCTCTCCTGTCTGCGCTGCTGTGCGCCGCACTGTATATCAGAAAATTTATAGGTTACTCTGTATTACCGCCGTCCGGGGCCTGACAGTCTGCAAATTCCAGCAGGTTTACCTCCGTGGCCTCCCCCGCGGTCGTCCGGGTGCCGGGAAGCTTCAGGGTGAGGATTTCCCGGTGGCCGATGGTCACCGGATAGCATATTTTATTTACCGTGAGTACACATTGTGTGTCCCTTCCTTCCGTTTCCAGAAGCCTGACTATCAGGGAATTGTCGTCCTCACATTTTTTCATCAGCATGATGCGGACATTGTCGCAGTCCCCTCCGGCCGCTCCGCTTTTTCTGATTCCTGCAAGGCTGCATGCAGTAAGCCGCCTGCTTCCCTCATGGGCGCTGTCCGCCAGATAAGAAACCGGAGAATTTATTTTAACGGCAATCCGGTAGTATTCTGAGGACGGCAGCTTCCTTCCGTGAGGCTTCAGGACAAATCGGAAGCATTGAGGCCCAATATCCGTATACTGATAGCTTTCCTTTCCGTTGTACCAGTCCGGGCTGTTGCCCTGGGCATAAATGGCGCTTCTGCAAAGGGTAATCTGGGTTCTGCCCTCCGTCATGTTAAAGGCGTATTTCCCGTCATTGGCAATGGCCAGCCCTCTGCCCTCCTGATCCTGCACATCCAGGAAGCGCTGCATATAATACTCCGCGGCATCCCCCTTCAGATCTCTTTCCAGAATGCCATAGGCCGTTTCCGCCGCCGTATAGATGCATTCCTTTCCGGTGGGAAAGGCCGCCTTCAGCAGCGTCCAGTTATGATTGAAAATCAGCCTGTTTTCCACCCTCAGCTCTTTTTCCTCCGCCCCCAGGGAATACAGCTGCTCCAGCGTGGTTCCTTCAAAGGCCGTACGCACGCGGATAACCTCCCGGACTCTGCCGCTTTCCACTTTTTCTATACTGAGCAGATGGAAGGAAGCATTCCTGTCCTCATATCTCCTGCCCTGCAATCCGCCCCAGGCATCCCTTTCATCCGTGTACACGCGCACGCCGCACGGTCCCTTCAGGGCATCGTATCCCGTTTCTTTATCCGTCAGGGAAACCAGCGCTCCCGTAGCGGTGTCAAACCGAGCGCAGATAAATTCATTTTCCAGGGTATCCGCACAGGGATTGTCAATTTCCATGGAATTATTGAAACAAAGGGACGGCTCCTCCTTCACCGTACGGTATACGGCAAAGCCAAAGGCCGGTACCTGCGCCCTAAAAACAAATCTCCTCCTGCCGCCCAGCGTGGTATGCCTTACCTTGGCATCCGTATGGATTCTCTGGTAGGGGATTTCCTGGTAAGAGACAGCATCCATGGATGCATCCGCAGCTATCGCCGCCGGGCCGAGAAGCTTCAGCGGGGCCTGGCAGAACCATTCCAGCTCGGCCTCCACATAATCATCAAACGGCTGGCTGTCCGTGTTGAACAGAACCAGCGGGAAGCCCTCTCCCCGGGTGGAAAGCCTGTTTACAATTCCCTGTATTGCCAGCGCCTTTATTTTGCCGGCCTGGGCACATACGCCAGAAAGCTGCATAATGGCTTCATCCCTGGCTGATTTGATGGTGGTTCCGCCCATGGTGTCATGGAATTCATTGAACAAAAGAACCTTCCACAGCGCTTCCATTTCCCCGGTCTGCTTCCTCCAGGCCAGCTCGCTCCCGTCACCGCCGTCGGAAAGCATCGCCTCCATACTCATCAGGTTTTCGGCTTCCATCAGCCTGCTTTCCGCCAGCCGGTTCAGTCGCTTGAACTCTGAATCAATGGAATAGCAGCCTTCATTTACCTTTTCAAAAGGGCCTCTCAACACAGGCAGCTTCGTACCTGATGCGGCCGCATCCCCGGTTATCGCTTCCAGGAATTCCGTATAGGTGGAAAATTTCAGCTGTACGTCCCCATAGGCGGCAAAGGCTTCCTTATCCTTCCGGAGGCTCAGTATGCTGTTGATGTTTTCTATCGTGGGACCGCCGCCGTGATTGCCCACACCGTAACAGCAGGGCATTTTATCATACTCCATGGTGCGTTCCAGCGTGGTTTCTATATTTTTTACTGTGGGTTCATGGAACCAGGTGGTATATTCCGCAGGAAGGCTGATTGCATTTACACGGCTGCCGTCATCGCTCTCCCATACAAAAACCGGGGTATCCAGCCTGGGGCGCATGAACACATAGGAATCCATTCCGCTTTTTTTCAATATCTGGGGGAGAACATGGTTATGGCCGAAGCTGTCCACATTGGAACCGATGGTACACAGCTTCCCGAAACGATCCAGCAGATACCTCTGGGCGTACAGCCCCTGCCTGACAAAAGCCTCTCCACAGGGAAGGATGCAGTCCGGCTCCAGGAACCAGCCTCCTGTAATTTCCCATCTTCCCTCCGCCACACGCTGCCTGATCTCCTCAAACATTTCCGGAAGGATTCCCTCTATCCATTCAAAAAACAGCGTGGAGGTAGAGGTAAATTTAAAGTCGTCAAATTCCTTCATCCGCTCCAGGGCCGATGCATAGGTAGCCTTCACCTCCTGCATCCCTTCCTCCCAGTTCCAGAACCAGACCGGATCGATATGTGAATTTCCTATCATGTAAAGCTCTTTTTTATTCATAGTACGATATAACCCTTTTCCGGCGGTTCCCGCCGTCTCTTTCTGTCTGTTTTCCTGTGACTGAATCGTTGTAACAGTTCAGACGGGGCTGAACCGCTACCATATTTTCTGGTTTTTTCGCTTTCTCTCTTCCTTTTCGGCTTTTCCTGCCGAAAGGCGGACGGCAAGGCCTGCCGGATAACTCTGCAATGTGCGCAGTCCCCGCACGCCGTCCTCCTCTCCCAGCCCTGCCAGCGCGCGGCAGAGAATCAGATACAAAATCTGCAGCCGTTCCGTCATAAGTGCTACCTGCCGTTCCTCCTTCATGCACTCTGCGAATTCCGGAAAACGGATCAGCTTCTGCAGCATGGGAATAAACTCCTTTCTGCCGCTGTGCTCCGCAGCATAAGCAAAGCTCTCCACATAATGGTAAATTCCCCGATGGATATCCTGATAATCCCGGTCCGCCGCAGCCAGCAGCATAAGCGCCCTTTCAAAAACAGGGAGAATACAGTCCTTCCCGCTTCTTCCCAGAAGATTCATATGGTAAACCGTCTCCGGCATCACGCCATGATCCGGAAGCAGCTGTGCACACATGACAGATCCGGCTCTTTCCGGAAGCCCGCTGCCGGACAGCTCCTGCTCTACGAATGCGGCGTATTCCTCCGCATCCTCCTCCCAGCCATGCCACAGACACAGGCCAATCAGCCGGATACGCAGGCCTCCTGTACACTCCTGCGGACATCCGTCCGAACCCCTGCCGTTTTTCCAGTCATATGGCGAGGTTTCCTCACGAAGCCTTTTCAGCAGAAGGGGAAGGACCTCCTCCGCCTCTGCCGTCATTATAGCCGTAACCGGAGACTCCTCTGTTTCTTCATATATAAATGGCACATCCACCCAGTGGGTCCTGGACGCGGCAGTTATCCTGTAAACCGTCTTCTCCAGAGCCTGTTTTCCTGCTTCTCCGTTTTTTCCTTCCAAAGCAGGAAGCGTCAGCGGATCCTCCGTCAGCTTTAAAAGGAATTCCCTTCTTTTTGCGCACTCCATCTGTTCCGGCAGCATGCCCTGCTTCAGGCTCTCAGCCAGCAGCCCGCCCAGCACAGCTCCCTGATGCATCAAATCCGGCTGCATACGTATGCTTGGAAACACATTATGTGTGGCGCTCACAGCCTTGCCCGCCACATAAAGCCCATCTATCCGTCCGCCCCCTTTCTCACAGGGAAGCAGTGCGGAAAGAGGAATCTGTATTTTTACCTGGGGAGGAAGCACACCGCAGTAGATAACGTCCGCATCCAGCTTTCCTTTAGGATCATAATTGGAGTAGCAGGTATACAAAGCATCCGGATAGGTGCGAAAATCCATCAAATCCTTCAGATTTACCGTGTATACTCCCTTCACATGCCTGCTCTCCCGCATGCTGACATAACCGCCGTGATCACAGGTCTGTTCCCCCCTGCGCCTTCCCAGCAATATAAAACGTGTCATATCCGCCGGATCCGCAGAAACGACCATGGAAGAAAAATTGTTCCGGTAACGGTTCACATCCGTATACTGCGCCAGGGAAGCCCAATAGGTGATACAATCCCTTTCCGAACCGTATACAGCGTCCGCCCCTGCGGATACCGCCAGATCCCCGTCGCCTGTGGCATCGATCACAGCCCTGCCGTAATATCCGTACAAACCGTCAGGCCCGGCTGCCGCAGCCCCGCAGCAACGCCTGCCTTCTGCAGTCCTCTCACAAAGGGTTCCGAAAACCATGCTGCCAAACCGAAGCTCAACACCAGCCTCCAGACACAGTCTGGCCAAAACCGTCCCGCGGATCCCCGGATGGAAATCATCCGCCCTATCCCAGATCCCTTCTCTGCGGGGAAGGCCCAGCGGCGCCGCCATTTTCTCCGTTTCCGCATCAATCTCCCGTACATCACGGAACCGGTTCCCGAACCAATAGGTACTCACGCCGCCCGCCGTGGCCGTGCCGCCCAGCGTATACATCGGCTCCAGCAGCACGGTGCGCAGGCCTCCTCTGGCCGCATACAAAGCCGCCATAGCACCCGCCGTCCCGCCGCCTGCCACCACCAGGTCGTAATGCTCCTCCCGGAGTGCCGCCGAATCCATCACCGGAAGCTTCCTGTAAATTCCCGCCTCCTCGCTACGAAGCGAGGGATCTCCCGAACTTATGGCACACGTTCTGCAGCCCTCCGCCTTACTCGCCGGAAACCGCTTCCAATCCGGCCCGTAAAGGCGGTTCTCCTGTCCTTTTGTCATCCCGGCCTTATGTTCCCCGCCTTTTCCTTCCGCAGCATCCACCGTCACCGCCGCCCGTGGCGCAAAACGCCCCAGCTGCAGCCACGGCAGCTCCCGCTTCAGCCTGCCGAACACTTCAGCCGCTGTTTCCTGCGCCTCTGTCAGCAGCCATGCAGACCCATCCGTCTGTCCGGCCCATCTCTTACGCAATCCGCCGTCCGGCAGGGAAATGGTGAGCAGCCCTTTTCCCTCTTCCCCTTCCAGACAAAAGAAGACCTCTTTCTCCCCGCACCGTACGCTTCCCTTCTTTTCAAAGGTATCCTGTCCCGGGAAGCCGCCTGCCAGGACCGTATACTCATACCCCTTTTGCGCAGCGGCAGCTTCCTCCTCCTGCCACGCTTCATCGCAGAGAATCCCGAACAGGCCGCCCTTTGCAGCAACGCGGACCAGCCTCTTCCTGCTGCCGGCCGTCTCCCGGGAACTATTCCTGCCCTCCTCCGGGCAATCCACGGGCCAGATCCCATAAAGCAGCGTTATCCCCGCCTCCAGGCAGCAATCCTCCAGAAATCTCTTTCCCTCATCCGGCCGCAGCAGCCCCAGCTTCTTCGTACGCGTCTCCTCCGGGAAAAAAGAACACTCCTCCTCCGAAAGCCGGTAACGGAAGGTCTGGCAGATATCCTCACCCAGACAGCTTTCCTTCACCGCCAACAGCACCTTCTTTCCCTGCTTGGCCAACGAAAGCGCCCGGTACACTGTATACAGTTTTCCTCCCAGCACGCACAGATCCACATCACCGATTATGGGCAGACCAGTTATTTTTTCACTCATCCCAGTAAAAATCCTCTTCCAGGTTCAAAATCATTTCCATACCGTTCTTATCCAGATAGGTAATCACAAACGTCCTCGCCTTCAGATCCGCATCCAGCACAGCCTCCAGCCCGCCGTCCGTCCACCTAATCACCAGCCTGGAATCCTCCGTCCCGGGCAGGGACATTTCCCCGTCAAACACCGGATACGCATTCCTAAACTGCATCATACGCCGCAGCCGTTTCACAACAGGCTTTTCCACCGCTGCCTCAATCTCTTCCACCGTATAATTATGCCGGCTGATATTTCTGTCATAATTGGTCCGCTCCATCAGCTCATAATCATTTTCCCCGGCCAGCAGCCCCATATAATATACCTGCGGTACACCCGGCGTAAAAAACTGAATCGCCCGGGACAGCAGATAACTGTCGTCATCCTCACCCACTGCGGAATAATAAGAACAGTTAATCTGATACACCCGCTTTTCTCCCAAAGCCTTCTGACTGTAATCCCATTTAAAATTCGCCCCATACTTTTCCGTCTGAGCAATTACCGCCTGCAGCTCCTCTTCGGAAAGCAGATCCTCCACATCCACAGTCCCCAGCCCGTCATGCGTATCCAGCGTAGTGTGCTGATCCCTTGGACAGATGGAAAGCCAATGCCTGATACGCCTGCTGCTCTGACTGTACAGCGTATGCAGTACCATCACCGGAAGCACAAAATCATATACCGTATACCCATGCTCCGCAATCTTCAGCTGCACCGTATAATGATCATGAATCTCCGGCAGCATAGGTATTCCCTTCTCATCCAGAATCCCCTGCACACGTTTCATCATATCCCACATTTCCGGTTCAATAAAAAAGCAGGAGGTATTCAGCTTCTTCGTGGCAAACGCAAAAGCATCCAGACGGATCATCCCCGCTCCCTGCTCCATCAGAAACCGCAGCGTACTCTCCACGAATTTCCATGCCGCCTCCGATTCCAGATTCAGATCCATCTGCTCATCGTCGAATGTACACCATATTTTTTCCGTACTTCCGTCTGCAAAACGAATCTCCTCGCAAGGCGCGCACGGCTTCCTCTTATTCAGCAAATCCACCTGCTCCTGCGTAGGCTCCCCGCCCGGCCAGAACTTTTTAAACCGCAAAAACATATCCGCATATTCCGAACTCTCATGCTTCTCTATAAAATCCAGGAACTCCGGGCTCCTCCGGGAAAGATGATTGATCATAAAATCAAACATCAGCTCATACTCTCCCGCCAGCGCCTTCACATCCTCCCAGTCCCCGAACGCCGGATCAACCTCCCTGTAATTCACAGGCGCAAACCCCCGGTCCCCCGAAGAAGGAAAAAACGGCAGCACATGAATCCCATTGATCTCCCTCTTAAAATACCTATCCACCACCCATTTCAGCTCCTTCAAATCCTTCCCGAAGCTGTCTGCATACGTAATCAACATAATCTTATTCTTCATAACATTCTATCCCATCCAATCCCAAATAACCCAACCGATTTCTATCTTTTATTATTTTTCACTTCTTATCTTTTGCCCTTCTCCCCTTCCAACAACCTCCGGCCCCGGTTCGTCCTGTTTTTATCCGGCGCAGCCTTGCAGAGCTGTGGGCCTGCGGTGGGGCGCCGGGTAAAAACAGGACGAACCGGGGCCCCATTCATCTAATACCTGTAGGTTTCGAAGAAGGTCTTAAACCAGGGATTATAATAATTTCCAAAAGCCATTTTCGCTTCCTTCAGCCGTTCATCCGCATCCGCTATCAGCTGCGGATTCACATGCCCGAAGGTATAAAAATCATAATGTCTGGAGGTGATTTTATCCAGCGTCTCCCGCCATGCTTCCTCGCTGGAACCGATTTTCTCACTGAAGCCGCCCCAAACAGCGTCCCCCGCTATCAGCAGCCGGTAGTCGCCTGCCGTAACCTCAAAGCTTACCGATCCCATCGTATGTCCGGGCGTATACAGCGCTTCCACCGTAAAGCCCTCCCCTTCCCAGGCGTCGCCTTCCGCAATCAGCCCATCCACAGGGCAGGGCACGGACTGCGTTCCGTACAGAAGCGCAGCGGAGGTTTTTACGGAATCCCCCGCTTCCACCTGCTCCCGATCCAAGGCATGGAGGAACAGCCGGCAGCCGAATTCCTCCTTCCAGAGATGCGCCGCCCCCACGTGGTCGTAGTGTCCATGCGTTCCCAGAATAAATTTTATCTGCGAAGGCTCCACGCCAGCCTTTCTGATATTTTCTTTCACCTGCTCATACCCTTCCGGCGTACCGCAGTCTATGAGGAACCATCCGTCCTTCCCCTTCAGCAGAGTAACCGTGGCATCAAAGAAATGGGTCAGGCTGGGGCCGCCAACCTGGTATATATTCGTTAAAAGCTTCATATCTGATATTCCTCCGTATCCAACTTCATCTGCACGCTGAACCGCTCCGCATGCCGGTACAGATCCTGATAAGCCTTGATTCCTACGGAAACCGCCGCGTAATCCCCAATCAGCTCACCCAGGCTTGCCGGAACGATTCTGCATGCCTTTCTTGATACGGGAAGCGCCTCCTGCTCCAGCGCTTCCCTCATCTTTTTATCCAGTACGTTTTTCTGCCTGGCGTAAATACTGCCAATCACTATCATTTCCGGATTCAGGATATCGATGAGCACGGAAAGCCCTCTTCCCAGATAGGTTCCCACAATATCAAAAATCTCCGCCGCCAGCTCGTCTCCCTGTTCCAGCGCCTCCGCGATGGACTTGCAGGAAATGCTGTCAAGCTCCGCCTCGCTTTGGCAGAAAAGAGGCGTTTTCCCTTCCCGAAGCGCTTCCTCCGCCATCATCCGGCCCAGCTTGGCGATCCCGCCGCCGCTGCAGAAGCCCTCAAACGATCCATACTTTCCGTAACCAAAGGGGCCTTCCTTTTCCATCCTGATATGCCCCACTTCACCGGCCATGCTTGTAGTGCCGCTGTACAGCTCATTATTCAGAATCAGCCCCGCTCCCATACCTGTCCCGAAGGTAAGGAATATCATATTCCTGCAGCCTTTTCCCGCTCCCATGCTCCATTCCGCCAACGCACAGGCATCCGCATCGTTCTGCAGCATCACCGGCACGCCAAAGGCCTTCTTCAGCGGTGTGTACACATCCGCCCTGTCCCACCGGGGCAGGTTGGGAGGCGACAGTATCAGGCCCTTTCCGGCATCCAGCGGCCCTCCGCAGGATATGCCGATGGATGTCAGCTTCCAGTCCGGGTTCCGTCTGAATCTTTCCCGGATGATTTCGATAAAGCTTTCCATCGCCCTGTCAAAATCCTCCGTCTCGGTCTCCATCCGCACTTTATCAAGAAATATGATATCGTCGGAATGCTGTCTGGCAAAGGATACCGCACACTTCGTTCCTCCTATATCTATTCCTACCACTACCTGCATTGTGTTACCTCCTGATTTTCCGTAAATATTTTATATCAGCAGCTGCTAACCGCTTTCTTTTTGTTCTCTTCGCATTGCGATTGCCGCTCCCGCCGCCCCGGCTGCTGCCTCTTCCTCCGTTTCAAGAAAAACCACCGGCAGGCCGAATGCTTTCTCTATTTCTTCTGCCATAACAGGGTTTCTGCGGATTCCATTTCCGCTTGCTGCAATTTCCGTTCTCCCGCGTCTGATTTCCTCCGGAAATTCAAGATACATGCCGTGTAATTCCTCCGCCATCCCTTTCACGTAGGCTCTAATAAAATCAGAGGGATGAAAAGTATCAATGGTAAGGTTTTCAATATTGCCGCCCCGGCTTTTATCCCCCAGGCCTCCCCTGGCTCCATATAGGGACGGCCTTATCTGAAGCTCTGTTTCTATCCTTTCCTGCGCAAGACGCGCCATTTGGTCAAATGCCTGTATTTTCAAGCCCGTAAATTCGTATATTGTTTCTTCAAAAAAAGCGGCCAGTTTTTCATAAACCTTACCGCCATTCAACGATGCACCCACATAAAGATAACCCTTGTGGAAAAATGGCCTGATTTCAGCCGTTTTAACAGCCATCAGCCTGCTGTCAAAGAGCGACACCTGTGACCCCGTCCCTACGTTAATGCTTATCTGTTTTTCCGGTTTCCCCAACGCTGCATTCACGCTGGCCTGATTATCTCCAAATGCACAGCTGACCGGTACTTCGCCGTACATTCCGACCCACTCTCCGGCCCTGCTTTGCTCAGGATAAAAGCTGGTATCAACGCCTGCCTTTTCCAGCCGTTCCCATGCAAAATCACCCTTTTCCAAGTCATATCCACCGAAACTTGCGGCAATGGATTCATCCATTACAGGACTTTTCCTACCGGTAAGACACATCGCCAGATAATCTCCAATATTTACCATTTTCACCGCACGCTCCGGAATCAGCCCCTGTTCCTGCAGATAAAAATGCGTCACCGTGCCAAAACCGGAATATAACGCCATAGCGGTGCTTTCCCGCAGATATTCTTCAAAGCTTTCCCCATGCTTCCGGAGTCTTTTACCGTTCTCATCCTTCCATGTATAAAAAGGAGAAACCGCCGCACCATTTTCATCTACATAAAGAATACCGTGCATCTGGGCTGAAATGCCTATTACATCTGCCGTTTCGGCACCATAGCCGCATTCTTCCGCCTCGGCAAGCATATCCCTTACCTTTTCCACAATTGCATCCGGATCCTGTGTAAAGGTATCCTGCAGAAAAACATTCTTTCTGCTGAGGACAAGAGGAAGCTGTTTCTCGTCCTCATCCAGATATATCAGACAAATGGATGTCGTTCCGATATCGATTCCAATCGCTCTCATTGTCCTTCCTTCCCTAATCCCAAATAATTTCAACCAAGAAGCTTTCTTCACCGGCTGCTTCTGTCTTCTTTTTTAATGCAGGGACATAATAGTATTCCGCACAGCCTTCAGGCGCTCCGGGATGTGTCAGCCTCCAGGAATTTATCGTTGTTCTCACTCCTTCACACCACACCTCCTTCGGCACTCTTTCACTGATAAAGCCGAAGGTCCCTTCCTCTGTCAGTTGCACACAGGTTCTTTTTTCTTCCTCCCAAACCGCTTCCACACAGCCCTGTCCTATATATTTTTCAAGAATTCCCAACGCCCTGAAACCGGATTGAGGAATGATGAGAAAGAGTTCCGCATCATTCGGGCGCAGACGGAAATAATATTCATCTCTGTCGGAAATGGGCGTCAGTGTTCTCTCCCGATAGCTGTACAGATACCATGCCCTGCCGGCAAGCCCCGGAATGTCGGTAACACAAACCGTGCCTTCACACATTTCGCTGTTCTTATTGATATTAAAAGCGGCAATTACATAAATATCCCGGTAACGGTTAAAAAGCTTTAATACATGGGTGGTATCCACCGGATCCTCAAAAAGGCAGTCAGTGGTAGGAACCCCAGTATCTTCACAGCGTATGATCCTTCCGTCTTTTTTTATCAGGGGATCAATAAATTCCCGGTCAGTGCATCCCACCCTGTCACTGGTATACACCGGCCCGCCGCTTACCGCACGCAAAATGGAATTCTGCCAGTTTTCTTCATGCCGGCTCCAGAACATATCCCAGTCTCCCCAGTAAAACTGCCCCTGAAGAAGTGAATTATAGCCGTTCTGAATCGCATGCTCCCTGAAACCGTGCTCCACCTCAGGCACAAAATCATCGCTGCTTCTGGAGACAGCGCTGCTGGGGCGATTCCACATATCCTCACCGGCCATTCCCATACAGTTAATAATACAGTTATTAAAATGAAGTGCAGCAGATGCATTCAGTCCCTTCTGAATTTCCCCGGAAGCCTTCCCATATTCTTTCCTTCCGGAATAGAACAGCGAAACCGCGCTCTGCCCGTCCACCTTTACAAAATCAATACCACAGCTGTTCTTCAGATACTCATGCCATGTATCGTAAAACCGAAAGGCTTTTCCCGTCTCTGCAGCCGGAATAATTCTCCCATCCTTCAGTTTTTCCGTACCGTCCTCCAGCAGGTGTTCCGCTTTGCTTCCCGCCTCCAGGCCGTTCCAATACCCCATTACCGCATGCCATACCCCGACCTGCTTTATCTCATACTCCGCTTTTATTTTTCGCACGAACGCGCCCAGGCCATCCGGGAATTTATCAGGGGCAGCATCCGGCCCTTTTAATACCTGCTTCTTATAATCCGCATCCAGCCAGCCGTCATCTATCAGAACCCAATTAACCGGAATCTGCTTTTCTTTGAACTCGTCCAGCTTTTCTTTAATTCCCGCGGCCGAAACCTCATGGTAAAAAGCATCCCAGCTGCACCATCCGAAATATTCAAACATTTCAGGGAACAGTCTTCTGCTGCGAAGCATACCTTCTCTGCCCGTAAGCGCAAGCGCTTTCATTACCGCCATTTCACAACACAAATACGGATCCTGCCCTGAGGCGAAAACCACACTTAAATCCTCTGCCTTTTTCTTACCAATACAGTTTGAGGCACAGCTTACCAGCAGCCTGTCCCCCTCTCCCTGCAGGTCCGTCCTGTATTCCGCCCCGCACACACATAATACGGCCAGATACTCCTCCTTCGATTTTGCCAGCAGCAGCTGTGTTCTTTTCGGAACCGCTCCGACTACCGCAGGAAAGGAAGGGCGAATCCACCAGTCCTTGTGCTGATAAATCACCATCAGCTTCTGTACTCCTCGCAGCTCTATATAATAGGTAACTCCTTTTTTTGGATCCAAGTAATTCTGCGGCCCGAAATACGGCTCCTTTTCCTTCATTTTCCCATGAAGAACAACAGCCGCCGTATTTTCATCTCCGCAAACCTCCAGACAGCATTTAATGTCGTCGGCCCGGAAACCGTCCGTACCGTCATGTTTTCCCTCATCGAGGAGGATTTCCATACCGCCCGTTGTTTTTATATATCTTCGCTGCTTATCAGCAGTATTATTTTCTGTTATAAACATGGCTCCACTCCGCATTATGCATTTTTTGAAAATACTTCATTTACCTTTTCATTAAAAAAATTATCCGCCACTATTTCACCGGCTCCAATCACTCCCGCATTTTCACCCAGCTTGGATATTTCAAGGATATTTTCCTTAGCGCCCTTCACCTTCCTTGAATTTGCAACATTGGCTACAATATCAAAGTATCTGGGGTATTTCTGAATCAGGATCCCTCCCATAATAATAATCTGCGGATCCAGAATGTTTATCAGGTTGCTTATGGCGACTCCCACATAAAAAGCCGACTGGTTTAAAATAGAAATGGTCAGAAGATCCTTTTTCTCTGCCATTTCAAATACATCCTCTATCATCAGATGATCTCTTTTTTCATAAAGCGGATGCGCCGGCTCCTTTTCCAGCTGGTTTTTCAGTTCCCTCAAAACTGCCAGTCCGGAGCTCATCGCTTCAAGGCAGCCTCTGTTTCCGCAATTACATAAAGGACCGTTTATATCTATTGTTATATGGCCGAATTCCCCCGCAATACTATTTGCGCCGATATTCAGCTTTCCATCTATAATCAAGCCCGAACCAATACCCATATCCACATCCACATAGGCAAGGTCATAGCACTCTTTTCCATTGATACTATTGCTTCCGTTCCCATACCAATATTCCCCGAAGGCAATTACGTTGGTATCCTTCTGGATATAAACGCTGCATCCGCATTTTTGTTCCAGTATTTCCTTCAAAGGCAGATACCTGAGCATGGGAATATTAGGAGGTGTCAGAATCACCCCATTTTCCGTATCCACCGGTCCGGGGACCCCTATACCTATCCCCAATATTTTTTCTTTCTCAACTCCTGACTTGCGGATTACACTTTCCACCGCAGCAGTCAGCATCTCCACAAAAGCATTTTGATTTGAGAACTCCTGTTCCATGGAATAGCGCTCCACTTCAAGAATATCTCCGCGCAAATCCAGCAGCGCTATACTTGTAACAAATTTATTGATATGTATTCCTATAGTATAACGATATGTTTCATTCACCGCATAAGTAACTGCGCGCCTTCCCATACCGCCGGCTTCCATCTCATCACAGCGGATTAGCTGCAGTTCTTCAAGTTCTTCAAGAATCTTTTTAATAGCCATAAAGGTAAGGCCTGTCACTGATGCCAGACCAGCCTTAGTCGCCGTACCATTCTTTCTGATATAGTTCAAAACTGTCCTTCTGTTAAAATTTTTTAATTGGACCTGATTGCTTATGTTCCCCATCTGCCCGCTCTCCTTTTTTATTATGGAGGCAGAAGCCGCCGGGCCTCTGCCTGCCATATTATTCAGGACAATTTTTAATTCAGCTCACCTTGCACAAATCATTATTCAATCACAATTTCAGGATACTGATCATGCAGCTCTTTCTTGAAATTCTCAATAATGGTATCGTTGTCCTGCCCTTCCTTTATACCATTTGTTGCCACTTTTTGGAACAGGTTTTGTGTAGCTCTCGTATATTTATCAGGTGTAATTCCGGGAATCTTTTCACAGATTTCGTTATAAGTCTTAATCAGATTCTGGCCTCCGAAGTTTTCCGCGCTGAAATCTGCCGCAAGCTCTTCACTGACCGCTTTGCTTGCCGGAACCTGATTATAGGCGCTCATATTGACTTTCTGGAATTCATCAGAGGTCAGATATTTAAGAAATACGCCTGCAAGATCCTTTTTCTCGCTGTTATTGTATACACATACGCCTGTGCCGCCTTCCCAGGAACCTCTGTAAGGCACCGCAATACCTACATTGCCTGTGTTCGCATCCCAGTCTGTAAAGAAATCCCATGAAGGCATAACACGGAATAACAGTTTTCCATCATTCCACGCAGCCGCCCATTCAGAACTCCATGAATTCAATTCAGAGCTGTAACCACTGTCACGCATTACTCTCATTTCATCAATCAGCTTGATCCAATCTTCGGAAATATTTAACTTACCATCCTGTACAAGAGGGTCAAAAGAGAACGCATCCACTTTAATCATTTCACCCATGTTGCCCCAGAGGTAAACCTCTCCGTTAGACTTATCATACACATCCTTGGCAAGCGCCATTGTGGAATCCCAGTCGGTCATCATTGCCGAAATTTCATCCGGGTCGCTTGTCCCAAGCCATTTTTCACAGGCATCTCTCAGATACCAGATCCCCACGGGGGAAGACTGGAAAAGCAGTGTCTTAAACTTTCCGCTGCCATCCTTCATGCCGGCCACCTGGAAATCATAGAAATCCTTTGTCAGCTCTTCCATTCCGATATATGACAGATCCGCCAGAAGATCACTGTCCATGAATTCATACATATAACCTTCTTCAAGGTCAAACACATCAGGAACGTTATCGCCGCTCTGCAGCGCTGTCAGGATTTTGGTCTTATACTCATCTCCGCCGAAGATCTGCACATCCACCTTAACATTCGGATATACTTTATTAAATTCCGTTATCAGGTTGTTTGCACTATCGGTAAAGCTCCAGTAGGTAAATTCTCCTGTAACGCTCGCGGGATCCACGTCCGCCTCAGCCTCTGTCTGCGCAGCTTCCGTCTGTACAGTGCTTTCCGCCGCTGCAGGCTGTGAGCTGTCCGCCCCTGCGTTTGAGCTGTCCGCCGAAGAACTGTTTCCGCAGCCCGCCAGAAGTCCGGCCAGCATACCTGCACTTAAAAGAACAGCAAGTAATTTCTTTTTCATGTTTTAAAACCCTCCTTGATTCTCTTATCATTTAGTTTATATATTTATCAGTTGGAAACTGATTCATATCTGTATAAGTTAACCTTTTACCGCCGCTCCGATAGATATTTTCTCCATAATTACCTTGGAGGCAAAGCAGAATACAATCACCATCGGTATGACGGAAACCAGCATTCCCACATACTGGGCGCCATAGTCGGCATGTGTGGCGTCCCTGACCGTTGCAATCATCAAGGGAAGCGTAAATTTATTTTTGTCGTTAAGTACGATCAAAGGTGTCAAATAGCTGTTCCAGGTACCTATAAAGGTCATAATTCCCTGTGTTACCAATGCCGGAATTACTAGCGGAAGAACCAATTTATGATAGATTGTCATCTCCCCGCAGCCATCCATGATTGCTGCTTCAATCAGCTCATTCGGCAGCGCGCCGTCTATATACTGTTTATAGAAAAAGACTGCAAAGCAATTGGATATGGTGGGAACAATCAATGTAAAATAACTGTTCAGCAGCTTAAGCGCCTGTATTTCCTTGTAAAAACCAATGATGCCAAGCTGTCCGGGAAGCATCATAGCCACCAGGACAACGGAGAAAAGGAAATTCTTCCCCTTGAAATTGAACTTTGAAAAAGCATAAGCCGCCATCATTGTAAAATAATTTTGTATAACGGTTACCGCCACTGCCAGAAACAGACTGTTCAATATTCCCCGGTACAGGTCTATGTTCTGTGTAAGCCGTTCAAAATTTTCTTTCAGATGATTGCCGGGAAGAACATTGATTCTTGCTACAATATTGTAATTATCATGTGTGGCCGAAATAATCATTACAAAAAAAGGATAGAAAGCAACAATGGCTACCAGAAAAGCGAAGAGATATACCAACCCCCTGCAGACAATCCGTTTTGCCCTGCTCTTATTATTTATATTGTCTTTTCTTTCCATCAGCCCTTCCCTCCTTTCTTCTTACTAATTTTGCCGTATTCATCCTTTTTATCCTTCGTAACCAGCAAAGAAAATACACTGAATATGGCAATAATAACAAATATACCGTATGCCACCGCTGCACCGTATCCGAACTGGAATCTCACAAACGCCGAATCATACATATATTTCACCATTGTTGTGGTTGCATCGCCAGGCACTGAAGTAAATACCAGCTTGGATTCATCAAACATCTGCAGACCTCCGATTATTGAGGTTACCATTACGTATATCAATATCGGCTTCATTAACGGAATGGTTATCTTCGTAATTCTCTGCCACGCACTTGCTCCGTCAACCTCCGCCGCTTCCATAACATCATCTGATATCGAATTAATTCCGGCAGTAAAATAAATAATGTTGAAGCCAAAATTCTTCCAGCAGATGGCAATGGCGATAACCACTCTCGCAAGCATCTGGTTATTTTGAAAATCCACCGCGTCCAGCCCAAAGGTAGATATTATGTTATTTACCGCACCACCAGGATAAGAAAATAATGCACCGAACAAAAGGCCAATGGTAACCGGCGTTACAAGATTCGGGAAGTAGTAAAGATTCCTTAAAATAAATTTCCCACGAAACCATTTGTTGCTGAGTATCAGCGCCAGTATAAACGCTATCGTAAGCTGCGGTATAATCGACATAATCCAGATAAGCAAAGTATTAAGAATGGATTTGAAGAAATACCCCGACTCAATCATTCTTTTATAGTTCTCAATTCCGATAAATGTAAACTTCCCGGACAGAACATCCATATTACAGAAGCTCAGTACCAAGGAGTAAACAATAGGGAATACACTGAATATTAAAAAAACTATAAAAAAAGGTGCTACATAGAAATACGCGAATTTGTTTCTTTTTCTGGAATTCAATTTATCCTCTCCTTTTCCCCACGTACAATTAGTGATTATGTACACAAATTATTATTTTTTAAGATATTTATGTACCATTTCCTTTTCTGATTTCAATATATACTAT
>PPYE01090604.1_pt1 | contig 30668 bp, 21 predicted proteins | sample 1559881 | NCBI WGS metagenome assembly PPYE01 (sample SAMN08240022, study PRJNA423297) | Human gut metagenome, whole genome shotgun sequencing project. | reverse complement strand
AGCCGTTGACATAGATTTTCTTTAAGGAGGTGCTCATGGGTTAATTCTCAAGTGGATTCACTGAGCGACGCTAGCACGCGAACTTTTATCCTGGCAATGGACAAGTTTTGAAAATATGGCAAAGAAATACCTGCCACCGGCAAGGGATACCTTCTCTTTTCGCATGTTGTCATCCGCCTCAAAAATTCACCAAATATCATAACGTTTCCGGCGTGTTTACTTTGCTGGTTTCTGTTAGCCGCATTCCCACTTCGGAGATCACAGCTGAATCACTGGTCGTAAACGGGGTTAGCGTAAGCCAGACTGACCATGAAGGCATTCATTCTTCACAACGGCGCTCCTGCATCTCTACAGGGATGTTTCTGGAAAAAACCGATGGTAGCGGCAACACCATTATGGAGGAAACGGACGTAGCCGGACGCCCCGGCTAAGACTACTGATCCTGCGGGCCATGTCACCACCACCAGCTATCTGCCCTGCTGTGACAATCCTGCCTGCATCACCGACGCATTGGGAGGAACAACCTGTTATACCTACGACATACGCGGCAGAAAGACGGCAGAATATGGCACCGCCATTCAGCCGGCCTGCTTCGCCTACGACGAAGCCGACCGCATGGTGGCCCTGACTACCTTCCGTGCAAACGAAGGCGACATCACCACCGATCCTTCCGGCCGAACCGACGGAGACACCACCACCTGGCTCTACGATCCAGCCACCGGTCTGGAGCTGAAAAAAGCCTATGCCGACGGTTCCTGTGTCTCCAAAACCTATGACGATCTCAATCGTCTGAAGACATTGACCAAGGCCAGATGTATCACCACCACCTGTGCCTATGCTCCTCTCACCGGGGAACTCGTCTCCCCTCCCACAATGACGCTACTCCCGGATGGAAGTTCACCTACAACCACATCGGACAAATGACCTCCGTCCGGGACGCTTCAGGAACCAGGGAATTTTCCTACGATGCTTATGGCCGCATGATTCAGGACACTTCCTTTTGAACCGTGGAAAGCTGCACCCAGGAAGAATACGATGCCTTGGGGTGTTCCAACGGATACCGCCTGATGCTCGGCACACGCACGGTGCAGCACTCCCATCTTGACTACGGCCATCAGGGAGGCATTATTGGGATGAATCTGGAAGGCATCGCTTCTCCCTTTACATGGCAGTACGATCCAACCAGCGGCTTCCTCCACTCTCTCACCTACCCCAACGGCATGGTCCGCCAAAACACCTACCATCCTGCCCTCAACCTCGTAACCGCTATTGGTTACAGGAAGGGAGCGGACGGCGAATTGGCGGCCGGCCACGAATACGACTACAACGCGCTGATGTGTCCCACTCAACGACGGGACTCATGGGATGCTGCCACTCCCGCGACGATAAGAGATTTTACCTATAACAGCCGCAGTGAACTGCTGGAAGATCGCATCAGCTGGGGAGGAAGGTTTGCGTCCTGCTATGACAACATCGGCAATCGCAAGACCGCCCGGGAATTGGAGGAAGACATCTCCTACGAATCCAACCGGCTCAACCAGTACACGGATATTGCCGAAGGGGTAGAAGATTTTAACCCCGTCTACGATGCCGACGGCAACCAGACCAGGATCAAGACTTCAACGTGTGTCTGGGAGGTATCCTACGACGCCAACGACCGCCCCGTCGTCTTCACCAGCCAGGATGGCAGAACAACCATCACCTGCGGTTACGACTACCGGGGAAGGCGCCTTGAGAAGAAGGCCACGGTCAATGGGGCAGTATCCGGCCACTCCCGGTTCCTGTACCGAGGCTATTTGCAGGTAGCCCAACTGGATTTGATGCATCCCGAACCCTTGCTGGTGAAGAGCTATTTGTGGGATCCGACAGAGCCCACGGCCACGCGCGTCCTGATGATGACATGCAGGAAAGACAACATTTCACAGCAGGAAGAGCATCTCTACTTCATCCACGATGCCTTGAAGAATGTCACTTCCATCCTTGACGGCCAGCAGAAACAAAAAGCCCGCTACGAATATGCACCTTTCGGAGGCCTGCTCACCGCTGAAGGGGACATGGCCCGGGAGAACAAGTTCAGGTTTTCCTGCGAGTTCTCGGATGACGAACTGGAACTTGTCTACTACAATTACCGCCATCTCAATCCCGCAGACGGCAGATGGATTAACCCCGATCCTATCCAGGAACAAGGAGGTTGGAATTTATACGGTTTTGTTTCAAACAAATTGTTCATTACAGACCTTCTTGGATGTGCCATCTACGTGGTTGCCTGTCTAGATAAAAACAAAGAAAAAGACATAGAAAAATAAAATATTTATAAAAAATATTACAGAGGAATATGATACATTACAGTAATCTCCCATGATGAATATTCAACAGCTACGGGAATAAAAAAGTCTACAAATCAATTAATTATAGAAAAAAAGGAAGATAAATCTAAAATATATGCCGACATGGGAAAATTTAAAAAATTCTTATCGTCATTGTATCCATCGAATGCAACAAATGGATATGGTATTTATTTAGTGGCATGCCATCAAGATGGTGTAATTTCCGATGGAGGCTGGAGAATTTATTCTAATGTTGAAGGAATAGCTGTACCTGATATCTCCGCATTATATGATTCCGATACATGTTTTTTATCTCAATGATTCTTTACTGAAAGCAGAAGATTTATCCAAATTCGACTGTTGTGTAAAATGCAAATTAAAAAAAGATCCTACTTTAAAAGTTGTTCACAAATCATAAAATATTATTTATCTATTTTAAGCATAACAAAAATCTATGCATGATTCTTGTTTTTTTCATGAAAATCATGCACATAAACTTTAAAAATTATAAAAGTAGCATAAATTATTTAATATGAAAACTAATATTATATTTCCTTCGGTTATTTTGGCATTAAATTTATTAGGGTCCTGTACATTCATATCCCAAAAAAAAGAAGAAACAAAAAACTCCTATATTCCTCCTTACTACCTACATTACAATACTCCTGCCTACATTGTAGGAAAAGATATGATTAGAAATTCATTAAAATCATACTGGGATTTGTCATCAAATACGACTCCACAACCAAATCTTAATCCATATGATAAAAAATGGAATGGAAGCGAAACAGCTCTTATGCTGGCGGCAGCTATCGGGGATATTGATACCATGAAGAAATTACTCGAATTTAAGGCTGATATTAATGTAGCTTCAAATGAAATGAAGCTCCCCTCTATGACCTTTCCCTACAAAGAAACTGCCTTACATTATGCTGCTCGTACAGGACAAATAGGTGCCTACAATTTTCTAATTAAACAAGGAGCTAACCAGAATTTGAAAAATACTGATGGAAAAACAGCCCAGCAATTACTGGAGACTGAAGTAAAAAATAATTAAAATTATAGAGTAATATACAGGATCGAAATAGGAGAGATAGGCCTGCCGCACAGTAACAGGATAAGAATATATACAGGACAATTTCTTCCAAAAAAAGATTTTCAGAAAGAACTTATTAAGTTAAAATTATCCTGTCTATAATAAAATAAAAGGGCAGCAAATTGACATCCTCTATCTTCCCCATACTCCTTCTTGTGCCATGATTAATGATTTTCCACATGGACTGGGATGGGTACTGGCCCGGGGAACCATTCTTGTGGCTTTCTTTTCTGCATTTATACTTTATGTATTGCTGCTGAAATGGGAAAATAATGATACGACGAAATAGAGGTGATTTTTCCATGCCCTATATAATAAATGTACTCAATAATTTATCCCAGGAAGTACTATTTACGAATTTAAAACTCCTGCATTGGAATTTAAATAAGTTATTTATTTCTAATAATATTGACAGAAATTCATTAAGTATATAAAATACTTTTTTTGAATTAAAATATGTTATGAATACAATAATTTTTAATAACAGATGGATTTCAGGAATTAAGCCGATAGTGATCGTGGTTTTCCTATTCCTCTGTTTCATCTGCATATTCTTTCCCGTCGTTTTCTATTCATTTATCATCGAATTAAAGAAGGAAACCAATGGCCATTTCATAATTCTGGGAATCATGTCCTTTTTTTCTTTGATTTTCATTATTGCAACTTTCTACATCAGTTTGCTGCTTGTTTTTGGAAAATTACATATTGTCTTAGATCATTTTAAAATTGTTATTGACCAATATGTGCTGGGAATACGCATGGCATCAAAGCAGATTCCTTTAAGCGGCGATACCCGTATTATTCTGGAAAGCGGTCCTTCCGGTTCAAATGCCCATATCTTTAAAAACAATGGTAAGGTTCAGGTATTCCCGATGGCTCCAGTCGTATACAGTATCAAAATTCAGGAGGCAGGCAGAGGCAGATCAGAGGTTGTTCTTTCATCAGGTAATTATTCACTGGTATTAAAATTATTCCGCCAGATCTCCAGCCTATATCCGGAATTAACGGCTGAAATTGATACGAGCAGTGAAAAAAGATTACTTGATGAATACAGAAAGCGGATAAATTCCGTAAAAAAACGGTCCGCATTGGCGCTTTCTCTTTTATGCTTTTTTGGCACGATACTAACGGGTCTTCCTTTATCTGTGGAATACGTGAATTATAAATATTCCAGACACTGGGTTGAAATCCAGGGGAGAGTGGAGGAAATGCAGAAATCTGAACACAAGGATGGATTCCGTGTAGCATATTCTTGGAAAGGGAAAAAATTGTATACCTCCCTGTATGAGAAAAGTTTCCTGTCACACCAGCATGGGGAAAATGCCATGGAAGGAAATCTGGTCCGTCTCTATGTTAATCCCGAGGATCCGGAGCAATACACTTTTGGCAGTTCCATATTGTCAAGTATGATAGGGCTCATTATTTGTTTTTGCTTATTACTACTATTTTCCCTATTACTATTCTGTGCGTTTTTGAAGCTTAGAAAAACAAATCTTGACCATAAAGTATTTAAAATGAATACTTTGTTGTACTATTTCCAGAAACCTTCCAAAACGATTGCTTTTCCGGAAACTGAAATATCCGCCTCCTTTGAACGGCGGCATATTCAAGCATGTAGTACCAGAACATCTTGAACCGACCAACATTTGTCCTCCTTTTTAAAATTATGAAATCATAAAATACTTTGTCGTAATATTATCAATATTGGTTACAATTTTTATAATTGGGCATAGTATTCTATTTTGTCCGTCTTTGTAAGATCCCTTTAATCTACACGGTCGTAATATTTATAAAGACTAATATTTATACTATTTTCAAGAAGGAGATATGCATGTCCTGTGGAAAAAGTATTCCTCGTTGCCTGACATACCCTTTAACCAGGCAGTTTCCTGTATTTATCGAAATGATATTCATACCATTTCCGTGTGTATAGACAATGAATGGTATGAAGTAGATATGATGAATGACAATATTAAAAAAATATCTGGAAATATTTTAACACCACATTCTGTACCCTCACCTATTTTCTATAAACAATTATAGGAGCCATCTGACAAAATCGGCCTTTGTCCATACATAAAAACGCCGTTCCGAAAAAATCCGGAACGGCGTTGCAGATGTTACGGCTATTTACTATCAACCAACTCCCGGCGTATGTATTCCGCTGTGGGCGAATCCTTTTGAGCGATTTGCTCCGGGGTGCCGCTGGCTACGATGCGGCCGCCTTCCTCTCCTGGTCCGGGCCCCATGTCGATAATATAGTCCGCCTCCGCCATGATTTCCGTGTTGTGCTCAATGACAATGACCGTATTTCCCTGGTCCGCCAAGCGGTGCAGCACGTCGATAAGAAGACGCACGTCCCGCGGATGCAGGCCGATGGAGGGTTCCTCAATGAGGTACAGGTCACCGGGCAGTTCCTTGCCTTTCATCAGGGCGTTCCGGCTGACGCGCCGGCCCTTGATGAGTTCCGTCACCAGCTTGAGCCTCTGGGCCTCCCCGCCGGAGAGCGTGTTGGAGGCCTGCCCCAGTGTCAGATAGCCCAGGCCGGTTTCCGCCAGCAATTTGAGGGGATCTGAAATGCGGGGCTGGCTTTCAAAGAATTCCGCCGCCTCCGAGAAGTCCATCCGCAGCACGTCCGCAATGGTTTTCCCCTTGTACCTCACGGTCAGGGTGGCGGCGTTGTAACGCTTGCCCCGGCAGGTTTCACACGGCACGTAGCAGGGAGGCAGGAAGTCCATTTCCAGCTTCTGCATGCCTGTTCCCTTGCAGGACTCGCAGTTGCCCTGCCCCGTATTGAAGGAGAAGCGCCCGCGGTCGAAACCCAGCCGCCGGGCATCCGCCGTCTGGGCGAACAGGGTCCGGATATCATCCAGAAACCCTACGTAAGTGGCCGGAGTGGACCTGGGAGTCTTGCCGATGGGACTCTGGTCCACCCCGTACACCATCCGCAGGGAATCAAACCCGGAAGAGGATTTCCACAGCTTCTTCTGTTCACGGGTCAGTTTGTCCCCCAGCGCCTGGCGCGCTGCCAGGCGGATGGTTCCGGTCATCAGGGAGGTCTTGCCCGCTCCGGAAACGCCAGTCAGCACGGTAAGGCGCCCCTTGGGAATAGCCACGTCCACATTCTTCAGGTTATGCAGGCAGCAGCCCTCCACCCGGAGCCACGCAGTTTCATCCTTGCGGGCAGGTATCCGGCGCCGTTTGCCGCGGTACGGATGGTGCGGCTTGTGATGCAGGGCCAGCCCGGTAACGGAATCCGGCATTTCCGCCAATTCCTCAAAAGTTCCCTGGGCCATGACGCGCCCACCGTGAATGCCCGCTCCGGGGCCCATGTCCACAATGCGGTCCGCACGCTTCATCGTGTCCTCGTCATGTTCCACCACCAGCAGCGTATTCCCCCGGCGCTTGAGTTCATCCAGCGTGCCCAGAAGCAGTTCATTGTCCCGCGGGTGCAGCCCGATCGTGGGTTCATCCAGAACGTACAGAACGCCCCGGAGATGAGAGCCAAGCTGGGATGCCAGGCGAATGCGCTGGGTTTCCCCGCCGGAAAGCGTCGTCGCACTGCGGTCCAGGGACAGGTACCCCAGCCCCACGCGCTGGAGGAAGCCGAGCCGCTGCGTCACTTCCGCAACTACGTCCCGGGCGATCAGGGCTTCTTCACGTTCAAACTTCCAGCCCTCCACCAGTTTGGCGGCCTCCATGGCCGGCAATGAGGCAAGCTCGCCAGGCGTCACGCCCTGGAGCCTGACGGCACGGGCAAATTCATTCAGGCGCACGCCGCGGCAGGCAGGGCATGTTTTTACCTCCTTTTCGTCATCCACCTGCTTGGCAAGCTCCTTGTCGTATTTCAACTCCGCTTCCAGCAGGGACTGGGCCTGGTCTTCCTTCATCTTGCGCTTGCCCACCACGCCGTGCCCCCGGCAGACGGGGCACCAGCCGCGGGGAGAGTTGAAGGAAAACGTGTACGGCTCCAGTTCCGGGAAAGACTGGCCGCAGGAGGCGCAAGCCAGCTTCACGCCCATCAACTCCGGAGAGGAGGAACCGGGGGGAAGCACCTGCAGGAAACCTTCCCCCATGTCCAGCGCGGCGTGAACCGCCTGCGCCACTTCATCCGGGGTCCAGGAACTTTCCGGACGGCTCATCACCAGGTCCAGATCGTGGCTGGAATAACGGTCCAGGGGCTGAAAGCCGCTCAGCGGCACCAGGCCTCCGTCCACCCACAATTCTTCATACCCCTTGCCTTCCGCCCAGCGCGCCAGATCGGCGTAATGCCCCTTGCGCCCGCGCACCAGGGGCGCCAGCAGGGCCAGCCTGCCATGCTTTTTCAACTGCCGGGAAACAAGTTCCACTACTTCCGATTCCGAACGCTTGCCTACCGGCACTCCGCACTTCGGGCAATAGGCCTGCCCCAGCTTGGAATACAACAGGCGCAGGAACTGCCAGATTTCCGTAACCGTCCCCACCGTGGACTTGGTACCTCCGCGGGACATGTTCTGCTCAATAGCCACCGTAGGGGGCAGACCCGTAAGGCGGTCAATGTCCGGACTTTCCAGTTGCTCGGTAAACTGGCGGGCATACGGTGACATGACGTCCATGAAACGCCTCTGCCCTTCCGCAAAGAAGATATCGAAGGCCAGGGAGCTTTTTCCCGATCCGGACAAGCCGGTCAGCACGGTCATTTCTCCGCGAGGCACGTCCAGATCCACGTTCTTCAGGTTGTGGTGCCGCGCCCCCCGCAGGGCCATGACGCCTGCCGGAATATCCATATCCGCGGAATCCGGCATGGCGGCGTCCTGCGGATCGTAAACGGAGGGAAGGCCTTCGAGCACGTCCTTGAGGTACTTGCCCGTGTAGCCCTTGCCGGCCGCCACGATTTCCTCCGGCGTCCCGGCCGCAACCACATGGCCGCCGCCCGCTCCGCCTTCCGGCCCCAGGTCAATCACGTAATCCGCGGACTTGATAAACTCCGGGTTGTGCTCAATCACCAGCAGGGTATGCCCCTGCTCCACCAGCTCCCGGAAAACGGCCAGCAGCACTTCAATATCGGCAAAATGCAGCCCCGTTCCCGGCTCGTCCAGAATCAGCATCTTGGGATTGTTTTTGCCGGAGCCCATCTGGTCCAGCAGTATCTTGGCCAGCTTCAGGCGCTGGTTCTCCCCGCCGGACAGCGTATTCAGCGGCTGTCCCAGCGTCAGGTGGCCCAGCCCCACGCGCCGGAGCACGCCCAGCTTTTCCGCAATGCGTCTGGCACGCGCACCCTTTTCCCCGCCGAAGTATTCCAGGGCGGCCGTCACGGTCATGCCCAGAACGTCGGCAATATTCCTGCCGTCGCGGTACACGCTCAATACCTCGTTCCCGTAGCGGGCACCGTGGCACAGGGGACACTGGACGAAAATGTCTGAAAGAAACTGCATCTCCACCTTCTCGCTGCCCATCCCCATGCAGCGGGGACAGCGCCCGTCGCCGCTGTTGAAGGAAAAGAATCCCGGCTTCATCCCGCGGGCGCGGGCCGTTTCCGTATCCGCAAACAGGGCGCGGATTTCCTCAAACACGCCGGAATACACGGCAGGAGTGGAACGGGGTGTGCGCACGATGGGACTCTGGTCCACCATCACCACTTCATCAAGCAGCTCCCAGCCCTTGACGGACTTCACGTGTGCAGGCTCTTCCTCGCACACGCCGCCCTTGGCCACCAGCGCGTTCAAATACACCACGTCGTGTGCCAGCGTGCTCTTGCCGGAACCGCTGACGCCCGTCAGGCAGGCGAACACGCCCAAGGGAATGTTCACGTCCAGTTTTTTCAGGTTGTGCCGGGTAGCGCCGGAAATCTGCAAAAACTTCCTGGGCTTGCGCCTCTTCTGCGGAATGGAGATGCGCCGCCTGCCGGACAGGAACGCCCCCGTCAGGGATTCCGGCACCTCCGCAATACGGTCCGGAGCGCCGGAATACACCAGGCGCCCCCCTTCGCGGCCGGAGCCGGGGCCCATGTCCACCAGACAGTCGGCGGCGCGCATCACGGCTTCCTCGTGCTCCACGACCACCAATGTGTTTCCCCGTGTCTTGAGACGGTTCATGGCGGAAATCAGGCGGGAGGTATCCCGGGGATGCAGGCCCACGGTCGGTTCATCCAGCACGAACAACGTATCCGTCAGAGAAGCCCCCAGGCAGGTAGTCAGACTGACGCGCTCGATCTCCCCGCCCGAAAGGGTGCGCGTGGCGCGGTCGGAACTCAGGTAGCCCAGTCCCACTTCATTAAGATACTCCAGGCGGCTCCGCAATTCGGCCACGGCATGCTTCAGGCCGGGGTCTTCATGGGAACGCGGCGTCACATGCTTGTCCACCCAGGCCAGCAACTCATCCATGGGCATGCAGAACAGATCCGGCAGGCTTTTGCCGCCCAGCTTGAACTGGAGGGCCTCCGGCCTCAGGCGCTGTCCATGGCAGGACGTGCATTCCTGATAAACCCGGAAGCGGCTCAAATACACCCTGACATGCATCTTATGCGTCCGGCTCTCCAGATACTTGAAAAATCCAGCGATGCCGTACCACAATCCGCGTTCGTACATTTCATCCGGGTCACTGCCGTCGCCATACATCAGCCAGTCCCGTTCCCACTGCTTCAAATCCTTCCAGGGCACGTCCAGACGCACCTGCCGGGGGCTCTTGCGCCAGGCGCGCATCAGGTCCTTCTTGCATTCGGAAAAGACCTTGCCCTCTCCCTCGAAAATATGGATGGCCCCGTTCCTGACGCTCAATTCCGGCTTGATGCAGCGGTTGTAGTCCACCGTGATCACGCGGCCGTAGCCCCGGCATTCCGGACAGGCGCCCAGGGGTGAATTGAAGGAAAACAGGCCGGGCCGCGGCTCCATGAGCGGATACCAGTCTCCGCGGAACTTCATGGCTGGCAGCCAAATTCCGTCCACGCGCGGAACCACGTGGGCCACGCCGCCGCCCAGGCGCATGGCCGTTTCCAGAGCCTCCAGACGGCGTTCCCTCTGTTCCTCATTCAGCCGAACACGGTCCTGAATGACCAGCAGGGATTCGCCTTCCGGCAGGGACCAGTCATCGTCCTCCAGCCGTAGCATCTCCCCATGCGCGAAAACGCGCAAATAACCCTGGGCCACCAGGTTCATCTTGAGCGTGGACAGGTCAATGGACTCCGTACGGGGCACCTCCAGGCAAATCATCAGCTCCGTGCCCGGAGGCAGTTCCGCATTCAGCTTTTCGTCAATGGAACCGGGCGTCTCCGGCCTGATCTCCCGGCCCGTCTCCGGATCAAATCCGGACGCCAGCCGGGCGAAGACGAACTTCCAGTAATCATTCAGTCCCGTCATCGTTCCCACGGTAGAGCGGGAAGTCCTGACGGAATTGCGCTGGTGCAGCGCAATCGCCGGAAGAATATTCTCTACGGTATCCACGTCCGGCTTGTCCATGCGGTCCATGAACTGACGTACGTAGGGGGAAAAGGTTTCCATATACCGCCGCTGCCCTTCCGCGTACAGCGTATGCATGGCCAGGCTTGTCTTTCCGGACCCGGAAGGCCCCGTCACCACCGTCAAACGCCCCAGGGGAATATCCACATCCACATTCTGCAAATTATGCTCGCGGGCGCCCCGGATGCGTATGCGCCCATCATCGCAATGACTCATGGACGGATAATATCATCAATTTGGAATCATTCCAATGACGTTACATGTCATGATTCCGAATTCATTCGCCTTGCGGGTTTCCCGTTGCTTCCTTTATTTCCTCTGCTTTTTTCCCTTGTATTCCCTCAGGAAAAATTATTCTGGAACCGTCCCATTCCACCCTTTCATGAACCAGCCTGCTTTAACCTTATTCCGACTTGGAGCCCCCGAAATTTCCTGCTCCTGTTCTGGAGCATCCTCCCCATGGCCATCTATCCATCTATTACTGGCAGCGGTCCCGCAACAAGGAAAAACCCGTCACCGGCACGGAATGTCTGGTCCACCATTCCTCTTTTCCTGCTTTTCGGCTGGTTCACCCTGTTCTGCACCTGGCTCATCCATCTTGCCCGGAACCTGCCGGCCGGCCGTTGAACATCGCCCTGCCTCCGCTGCCGGCCTTTACTCCTTTGTCCATGCATCCAGCTTCATGCCGCAGAGGTTGACCTCCACGGAGGCGGCATTCTCCGGCCAGGGAATGACCAGCTGATAACCGCCCGCATAGAGCAGCTTTCCGGAAGTTCTGCCCGCAGGTCGGGTGTAGAGGAACACGTTGACCTCATCGCCTTCCGGCTGCATCTCCACGTACAAGTCTCCCTGATACTGGGTATTCAAGTCAAAATGAAGGGAAATATTCCCTTCTTCATTAATTTCCCCGGATATCAAATGAATATCGTCCTTGCACACGGTTCCGTCCTCATGGCAGCATCCCGCCAGCGTACAGGCGAGGGCCATGGGAACCCAGCAGGGAAATTTGTGGAAAACATGAGGCATAAAACGTTCTCTCCTTTCTCCTGTAACATCTTGCAGGGAAAATAAGGATGCAAGGAAAATCAGGTCCAACGCCCCGGCATGTCATTCAAAAATGAACCTATCACGTCATGATTTGCCCAAATCGCGGGCCGTGCTTGCATTTCTTTCCGCACCCGCTAGTATTTTTCGATTCTTAGATCGCTGAAAGCGCCTCTACCTCGTCAATTTTCAACAAGACAAAGATGATTAAGTGGATTCTAACCAAGATTGTCGGTACCAAAAACCAGCGTGAAGTGCGCCGCCTGCGCCCCATTGTGGAACAAATCGTCTCCATTGAGGAATCATGGAACGGCAAGGGACAGGACTTCCTGCTTGAAAAAACAAGGGAATGGCAGAGCTACCTGCATCGCTTCCTTCCCATGGACCTGCCGCCCGTGCGCATCGTGGAAGCCGCGCCCAAAGAAGAACTGGAAAGCATCGCCTCCCGGCTGAATGCCCGCTTTGAATCCCTGAAAAACGAATTCGCTGCCCTCCCCACGGTGGAAGCCACTCCGGCCTCCATTGAGGAAGGCAAGGCCGCATGGAACAATATCACGCCCCAGTTCGACAAACTCCGGGAACGTTACCTCAACCAGATCCTTCCGGAAGCGTTTGCCGCCGTCAAGCACGGCGCCCGCCTGCTCTGCGGAGAAGAACGGGAAATCTGCGGACAAAGACAGCTCTGGGATATGATCCACTTTGACGTCCAGCTGCTCGGCGGCATCGCCCTGCACCGCGGCTACATCGCGGAAATGGCCACGGGCGAAGGTAAAACCCTCGTCGCCACCCTTCCCGTCTATCTCAACGCCCTCACCGGCATGGGGGTACACGTGGTAACGGTGAACGACTACCTGGCGCGCCGTGACTCCGAATGGATGGGCATGCTCTTCCAGTTCCTGGGGCTGACGGTCGGCTGCATCCAGAGCATGATGCCTTCCCAGCTGCGCCGCGAACAATACGCCTGCGACATCACCTACGGCACCAATGCCGAATTCGGCTTCGACTACCTGCGCGACAACGGCATGGCCACGTCCAAATCAGAGCAGGTGCAGAGAGGCCACTACTTCGCCATCGTGGACGAAGTGGACTCCATTCTTATTGACGAAGCCCGTACGCCGCTCATCATCTCCGGCCCCGCCGTCGTTACCCGTGAACAGCAGTACGACAACCTGCGCCCCTCCATCGAACGCGTGGTGAAGGCCCAGACCGACCTCTGCAACGAACTGATGACCCAGGCCCTGAAAGCCCAGGAAGAAGGCAGGACGGAAGAAGTGGGACGCAACCTGTTCAAGGTGAAAATGGGCCAGCCCCGCCACCGCGCTTTCATGCGCGCCATGCAGGACCCGGAACTGCGCCGCATCGTGGAAAAATACGAACTGACCCTTTACCAGGATACCCGCAAGAAGGAACTCTATAAGCTGAAGGAGGAAATGTACTTCACCGTGGATGAAAAAACCCATGACGCGGACCTGATGGAAAAAGGCCGTGAAATCATCTCCCCCGGACACCCGGAAGACTTCGTTCTCCCGGACCTCGGCACCGCCTTTGCGGAAATGGATGAAAATCCCCGCCTGACGGAAAAAGACAAGCTCCGTCTTAAAAACGAACTGACCAAAAAGCTGGATGAAACGGGCGCCCGCCTGCACACCACCTCCCAGCTTCTCAAGGCCTACTGCATTTACGAAAAAGACGTGGAATACGTGGTCAAGGACGACAAGGTCATCATCATCGACCAGAACACGGGCCGTGAAATGCCGGGACGCCGCTGGAGCGACGGCCTGCACCAGGCCGTGGAAGCCAAGGAAGGCGTGGAAGTGGAACGCGAAAACCAGACCTATGCCACCATCACCATCCAGAACTACTTCCGCCTGTACAAAAAACTGGCGGGCATGACCGGCACGGCGGAAACGGAAGCCGCGGAATTCCACGACATCTACAAGCTGGACGTGCTTCCCATCCCGACCAACCGCCCCTGCATCCGGAAGGACCAGAACGACCTAATCTTCAAATCCCGCCGCGAGAAATTCAACGCCGTCATCAACAAAATCCAGGAACTCCACGGCAAGGGTCAGCCCATCCTGATCGGCACGGCCAGCGTGGACGCCTCCGAAACCCTCTCCCGCATGCTCAAGAGGGCTAAAATCCCCCATGAAGTGCTGAACGCCAAAAACCACCAGCGTGAAGCCGAAATCGTGTCACTGGCCGGCAAGCGCGGAGCCGTTACGGTCTCCACGAACATGGCCGGACGCGGTACGGACATCAAGCTGGGAGAAGGCGTAGCGGACCTGGGCGGCCTCTTCGTACTGGGTACGGAACGCCACGAATCCCGCCGCATCGACCGCCAGCTGCGCGGCCGCTGCTCCCGCCAGGGCGACCCCGGCGCTTCCCAGTTCTTCATCTCCTTTGAAGACGACCTGATGCGCAACTTCGGCGCGGCGGAACGCATGACCAAGATGATGGAACGCCTCGGTGTGGCCGACGGCGAAGCCCTGGAACACAGCTTCCTGAACAAATCCGTGGAATCCGCCCAGAAGCGGGTGGAACAGCGCAACTACATGTGGCGCAAACACGTGCTGGACTATGACGACGTGATGAACAAGCAGCGCGAAATCGTGTACGGTTACCGCAATGAAGTACTCTCCACGGAAAACCCGCGTGAAATGATCTACGACGTGCTGGAGGAAGTAATCGCCACCCGCGCCCACGAATTCCTTGACCCGGACGCAGAAGGCATTACCCATCCCGACGAGCTGCTTGCCTGGATGAACTCCTCCTTCCCGCTGGGCCTCACGGCGGATGCCGCCAAGCTGGAAGACCGCCCGCTGGACGAAACCATCGCCTTCCTGATCGACAAGGTAAAGGCCACGTATGAAGACAAGGCCTCCCGCGAACGTCCGGAATACCTGGACCACATGGAACGCCAGATCATCCTGGGGGCCATTGACAAACTGTGGCAGGAGCATTTGTACAACATGGACTCCCTCCGGGAAGGCGTCCGCCTCCGCGCCCAGGGCCAGAAAGACCCGCTCGTGGAATACAAGTCGGAAGCCTACGACCTCTTCGTCACCCTGATGGACAGCATCAAGAGCGAAGCCATCGGCAACCTCTTCAAGAGTACCACCAACCTGGACGCCTTTGAAGACTTCCTGGCCAGCCTGCCCCAGTTCGAGACCTCCGACGACGGGCAGGAAAACGGAGCCAGCCTCCCGGAAATCGGATTCGACGGCATGCCGACGGACCTGCTCTCCGCCCTGCGCGAACAGGTATCCAGGGCCCGCGAACAGCAGGCGGCGCAACAGCCGGAACAGGAATCCTCCTCCACTCCGGCCGCCATCTCCGATGCCACCACCATCGGTGAAGGCTATCAGCCTGCGGCTCCGGAACCCAAACTGGTGATGCCCAAACGCAAGGTCAGCGTCGTCCTCCGCAAGGAAGAAACCGCATCCGTACCGGCTTCCGCTCCTGTCTCCGATGATGAGGAAATCGCCGTCACGCTGGACTCCCAGGACCTCGCGGAAACCATGGACAACCGGGACTCCGCGGAAACCCGCACATTCTAAACACCATCCTGTCTTCGGGCGGAGGAAACGTGCTTGACGGCCCTTTCCTCCGCCTTCAAACTTTCGGTGCACTCCTTGACCACGCTTCCTCCCAATAAATCAACCAACGTCCGTTCCGTACTGGAGTATGTTCCCTACTTCAGGGGCAAAATCTTTGCCGTACATGTGGAACAACCCCTGGTGAACTCGGAGGAACTGGTGGATGCCCTGCTGGACCTGGATGCATTGCAGGAAATAGGGGTGAAGCCCGTCCTGATTGCAGAAGGGCCGGACGCTTACGCCCTGTACGAACATACCCGCGTCTGTGAAATGCGCTCCGCCCTGGTGGAAGCCCCGCTGAAAGGCGGCCAGCTTGTCCGCGAACGCGTCCGGGAAATCCTGGGACGCCATCAGATACCCGTCGTAGCCTCCGGGCGCACGGGCTCGTTTGATACGGACTCCATTCATCTGGCGTACACGCTGGGAGCCTCCAAATACATTGCCCTGCTCAACGACCACAAGGTTCCTTCCCGGGACGGCCACCCCATCGCCGCCATTCTGGAATCGGAGGTTGCCGGACTGTCCGGAAATCTGGCACACAGGGAATTGCTGGACCAGGCCGCGGAAGCCTGCCGTGCCGGCATTCCGCGCGTGCACCTGCTGGACGGCAAAATGCGCGGGGTACTGGTGGAGGAACTCTTCTCGGAAGAAGGCGTGGGCACGATGGTCCACACGGACTCCTACCGGGAAATACGTCCCCTGAAAGAAGAGGACATCCCGGAACTCCTGTCCATGATCGCCCGTTCCGTCGTGGACTCCAAACTGGTGGACCGCAACTATGAGGATATAGCCGCGAAAATCGACGACTACTACGTCCTGACGCTGGATGACAGCATTGTGGGCTGCGTGGCCGTGTACCCTTATCCGGAACACCGCAGCGCGGAACTCGGCTGCCTGTACATCAAGCACCGCCATGAAGGCCGTGGATACGGCCGCACGCTCTGTGAATTTGCCAGGAAAAAGGCGGAGGAAATGGGCGTGGACTTCATCTTCGCCCTGTCTCAAAGCGCCGTCCACTACTTCCGGGACCGCATGCACTATGCGGAATTCTCCCGCGACAGCCTTCCCCCGGAACGTCTCCGCGCTCTGGAACTCAGCGGCCGCAAATCCGGAGTCTTCGGATTGAGGCTAAAAGATAACAACTGACTTAATCATAGATAGTAATACTTACAACTATGATTTAACGGCAGAAAAGAGTTCAAAGGATAAAGCCTTTATTTAGGCCCCAAAAAAACTAAGCAGCCTCTTTGTTTTAAAGAGAAACGAATTCTGAATCTGAGAGAATTGCTGAGAAGAGACTACTCCAAATATAATCTAGCATGGGATAAGAGCTGATCTGCATGTTTGTACAGGTCAACTAAAGATTCCAACTTGATTCTTTCTTCATTTCGCTCCTTATCCAGCAATATCAAGGTAAGTTGATGGGGAGTAAATAAAAAACGGCACAGGGGTTTACGATTATTATCATCTAACAAAACACCACAATAACTTTTTGTATCCCTCAAATAAATTCGGACAGGATCAATAATCTGAGCCAATATAGCTCGTACAATTCTGAACCCTTCAAGTTCATCTTCCGTTGTGACAACTCCATTATCTCTTATAATTTGCACTTCTTCTTCCGAAGTTGGTGAAGGGGCTGATGATGAAGACGCCTTATCTTCTAATGATAAACTAGTCGTAGAATCCAGAGCATTTTGCAAACGTTCATTAAGAAGAGTATTTACCCATTCTCTAAAAGCCTGCCCCACTAACTGGGTGAACTGATCCTTTCTCTCAGTTGTTAATAATCCGGAATAAACGCGTTTAGCAAACAACCGCACAAATTCTTCTGAAGGACTGTCTAGCTCTTGAGAAAGAAAACTGCGTATCTGTTTTTTGTATTTCAATTCAGAAGCATTGCTTAGAATATTATCTTCATCATAAAGTGTTTTAGCAAATTTTTTCACTTCATTAACGGTCTTCTGATCAAGTTGGAGCATGGAAAATTCAAAAAATGGACGCTCATCCATTTTGTTTGGGGCCTCGATATCCGTGAAAAATCTATACTGAATACCATTTGTAAGTATGGCAAATCGAGCATCCGTTACTCCAAAATAACGAAAAAGCTGAGAAGCATGGTTAATATTCAACGATGTCCCTGCGGATTTACATTCTATCAGAATGCAAGGTTTTCCATCCCGAACAATCACATAATCCACCTTTTCATTCTTTTTCGTACCTACATCGGCAGTAAATTCAGGTACAACTTCAAAAGGATCAAACACATTATAGCCTAACGCCTGAATAAATGGCATAACAAGAGCGTTTTTCGTGGCTTCTTCTGTTTGGATTGATTCCAACAACTTGGGAATGCGCGAAGAAAGATTGGTAAGTGTATCAATGAGGTCCATAGCTGTAGGATTTTCTACAAATTATTCTCTAACAATCAAGTTATTTATGACCTTATTCCAAGTATTCGACTATTTATCCATTTCCCAAAATGCTACAAAAATCATGTTGGATAAAATAAACCCCTTAAATCTAAAGATTTAAGGGGTTTGCAAAACTGGTAGCAGGGAGGTGATTTGAACACCCGACCAAAGGCTTATGAGTCCTCTGCTCTACCACTGAGCTACCCTGCCATGTAGTGGTTGGTGCCGTAAGGCGGGGAGATATTTAGCCCGAAACGGAAAGAATGTCCAGAAGTTTTTATGGGACCGGCATATTTTATGACGCCGGAGCCCTTCATCACGCACAGAAACTTTTGATGCTGAACAGGATAGTTCCCCCGCCGTCCATCAACCTGCCGGGATACGGAGGCCGCTATGCTGTCCGGCGCCTTCCCGGCTGGATCATCCTTCTTCCCTGTCGGAGCCGTCAAACCGGCGGAACAGAAAATAAAGTCCCATGAAAATTTTCGGGTCCACCACCTTTCCCTGTCCTGTCTGGTCCATCAGCCAGTCGTGCACCAAAGAAAGAGGAATCCGGTGTACGGTAATATCCTCATTGTCCACCCCTCCTCCTTCCGCTACCTGCCGAAGTCCGTCCGCCAGATAAAAGGATACCATTTCCGTCGTCAGTCCAGGGGAGGAAGGCCCGGTAAACAGATAAGTCCAGGAGGAAGCGCTATATCCGGTTTCCTCTTCCAACTCCCTGCGCGCGGATTCCAGGGTGCTTTCCTCTCCGCCGTCCCCGGAAAGCCCGGCAGGCAGCCCAATGGTACGTGCATGCAGGGGAAAACGGTACTCCTCCACCAGCAGCAATTCTCCCTCTTCCGTCACCGCAATCACCATGACGGCTCCGTTGGCGTTTACCCTGCGTACATATTCCCATCTGCCCTCCTTGACCAATTCCAGAAATTTGCCACGGAAAAGGGTTTGAGGCCGTTCTTCAGGATTATCCGCATGTTTCATCATGGGGCCACGTTAGATTTCCGGCCGGCTCTTGTCAACCACGTCGCCGTACCTCTTCCGTAGCATGCCGGAATCCGGCATGCTACGGTTCGTGTAAGTGCTTGATAAGCCCGTTCGTAATTGTTTCCTTTTCGTCACATTAGGCCCAAACAACAAAGTAAATCATTGATAATAAAAATGTAATATACGTTTCAAAGAAATATACTCAGGAGGACTAAATTATTGATCGAATCAAGACTAAAAAATTCTTTGATGTGGAACCCCCGTGGAACTTGAAGCGGGGGAACGATGACTCATGAAGATTCAAAAAGATGTTTTTTCTCTTGCCGCAAATCAGTAATTTGGCGCTCCCGTCAGCCGGGATGTCGAGCTGGAGGCGGACGAGTTCGCCTTCTCCATTCCGATAGACGCCGCGAGTTTTCACGGATACGGATGAACTGTCATGTTCTATCCGCGTCCGGTCTCGCAGCCAGACGGGAAAAGCCCATCTAGGCTTTACAACCAAACAACTTCATCATTTTCATAACAATGACCCCTTCATCCGAATTGCCAGCAGCATGGACCAAAATCACAGGAGCCCTTCAAACGATCATGTCCCCGGAGGTTTACGGACTGTGGTTCCCCAAATTTTCCCTGCTGGAAGATTCCGGAAAAACCCTGACGCTGGTATGCGATGATCCGATGGCCGCCCTGTGGGTGGAAAACAGCTACACGCCGGAACTGAAACAGGCGGCCATGCTGGCTCTGGGAGGGGAACGCAATGTAAAATTTGTCTGCGCGGACGAGGTGGCTTCCGAACAGGAAACGGACGCGCCGGCACAGAAATCCTCCGCACGCAAAAAAAACGCCCAGCCGGACGAATCCCCGGCCCGCACCGCCAAAAAGACACGCCCCCAGGGAGCCAGGGCCGCGTTGAATGATTTGTACACGTTTGACTCCTTCGTGATGTATGAAGACAGCAGGTTTGCGTACCAGGCGGCCATTTCCGCCGCCCAGTCGGAACGCCCCCTCTTCAATCCCCTCTTTTTATACGGAAAATCCGGCGTAGGAAAAACCCATCTTCTGCAAGCCATCGGCCATGAAGTTCTCCGTCAGGAATCCTCCGCAAACGTGGTGTACGTGACGGGTGAACAATTCGCGAATGAATTCATTGACGCTTCCCGCACCCAAAACGGCCAGAGCTTTGCCAAACTGCGCCGCAAATACCGCAAGGCGGACGTTCTGCTGGTGGACGACGTGCAGTTCATTTCCGGCAAGGAAAAGACGGTGGAAGAATTCCTGCACACGTTTGACGCCCTGTTCCATGCCCACAAGACCATCGTGCTTTGCGCCGATGCCGCCGCCTGCGACATTTCCAACCTGGACGTCCGCCTGGCCGCCCGGCTGGAATCCGGCCTGACGGTGGAACTGACCCTGCCCGGAGACGAAGACCGGCTGGAAATCCTGCGGAGCAAGCGCGACCGTGCCGGAATGAACGTATCCGACGAAATTCTGGAATTCCTCGCCAGCCGCATCCAGAAAAGCGTGCGCCGGCTGGAAGGCGCCCTGCTCCGCGTAGCCACATTTACTTCCCTGTCTGGAGACATGCCGGACATCTCCAAGATCGAACAGCTCCTGCGCGACATCCTCCGGGAGGAAACCAGCCGTGTCCTCTCCGTGGAAACCATCCAGAAACGCGTGGCGGACTTTTATGAACTGAAGGTGAGCGACCTGACCGGAAAACGCCGGCCGAACAGCATTGCCTTCCCCCGCCAGATAGCCATGTACCTGAGCCGCCGCCTGACGGAATGCTCCCTGAAGGACATCGGCAACGCGTTCGGCGGCCGTGACCACGGCACCGTCATTCATGCCAACAAGCTCGTAGCCTCCCGCATGGAAAACGACGTCCGCGTCCGCGATATTGTGCTCCGGCTGGAAGAAGACCTCCAGGGCTGATTTCCGCCTTTCCTTCTCCGGCGCCTCAGGGAAATTCCAATCCCTTGCGCCGTTCCCCTCCCCTTCCCGCCGGTACCTCATCCGGCTCCGGTGATCAAATGGGAGAATTAGCTTGAGGCTGCGGCGGTTTGGATTAGAATCACCCTGTTCCCACTGATTCTATGATTCACGCCGACCAGCTTTCCAAAGAATTCGGCCGCTTTCAAGCGGTTAAAAATGCGTCTTTCACGATTGAAAAGGGAGAGATTGTAGGTTTTCTCGGACCGAACGGCGCAGGTAAGACAACAACCCTGCGCATGCTCACCGGCTATCTTCCCCCTACTTCCGGAACGGCCTCCATCGCGGGATTCGACATCGTAAAAGACCCTCTGAACGCCCGCAAGCACCTGGGCTACCTGCCGGAGCACGTCCCGCTTTACGACGATCAGCGCGTAACGGAATACCTGAAATTCCGCGCACGCCTTAAAGGCATCTCCTCCAAGCAGATATGGCCTTCCGTCTCCAAGGTGGTGGAACAGTGCGGGCTGGACCCCGTGCGCCGCAAGATGATCCGCACCCTCTCCAAGGGCTACCGACAGCGCGTGGGCCTCGCGGACGCCCTGCTGGGCGAGCCGGACCTGCTGATTCTGGACGAACCCACCAATGGACTGGACCCCAACCAGATACGCCAAATACGGGAACTGATCAAGGGGTTGGCAGAAAACCACACCATCATTCTCTCCACCCACATCCTCAGTGAAGTGGAAATGATCTGCAATAAAGTCATCATCATTGACCAGGGCACGATCAAGGCGGCGGACACCCCTTCCAACCTGACGGCCAACCTCCGCGCCGCCGGAAAAATCACTCTGGAATTCCGCGGGGACCTCCCCCTGGTCACGGAAAAGCTGGAAGCCATGGAACACGTCAAGAAAGTGATCCACGAAGGCACGGACGCCGACGGATGGCACACGCTCACCGTGCGCGCGGAAGCCGGAACGGACACCCGTGAAAAGGCCGCCCGGCTCCTGGCGGAACAGGGCTGCCCCCTGCGCCATATCTACCGCCATACTCCCACTCTGGAAGAAGTATTCGTGGAAATGACCCGCAAAGACTAGCCCGACCGTTTTCCCCCTCTCCCCCTCAACCAGCACCCCTTTTCCTCTCATGTCACCGGTACTTACCATTTTCAGAAAAGAACTCAGAAGCTATCTGATGACCCCCTACGGCTGGGTCATCCTGGCCTTCATTGTGGCCCTGCAAAGCGTCTCCCTGTCCGGCACGCTCAAGGCGTTCCAACTGGCCCCGCAAAAGGAAGGCATTCTGTTCTTCATCCTGCATTCCCCCATGTTCTGGTTCTACTTCCTGTTCATCTTCCCGCTGATCACCATGCGTTCCCTGGCGGAAGAGGAAAAGACGGGCACGCTGGAATCCCTGCTCACCGCTCCCGTCAAAACCTGGCAGGTCGTTCTGGGCAAATACTTTTCCGCCTATGTCTTTTACATCATCCTGTGGCTGCCCATGCTGCTGTACCCGCTGCTCGCGGACTGGTCCAACCTGATTGTGCAGTGGGCTTACGGATATGACGCCGGCATGGCCCTCCCCTACCGTCTGGCGGACTGGGCCGGAGCATACGCCATCCTGCTGCTGATAGGTGCATGGTTCACCTCCATCGGCATCTTTGCCTCCTCCCTCACGGGCAGCCAGATCATCTCCGGCATCATCACCATCGGCCTGCTGGTGCTGATCTTCTTCATGGGGCTCATTCCCGTGGTCTGGGGGGAATTCCCCGCGGCGAGCATCTTTCACTATATTTCCTGCTCGGAACACCTGGACCGCTTCTCAGCCGGGCTCGTTGACACGCGCCCCCTTGTCTTTTACCTGACCATGACCGTCCTGACGCTGGCCGTCTCCATACGCATCATCGACCACCGCCGCTGGAAGCATTGATCCCCCTCCCTGCCTTTTCACCCCCTTTCCATCTCCATCCATGAGTGAAACACCAGCAACACCCGCCCCGGCTCCCCAGGAGGAAAACCGGCCTGCCGCCCGCAAGGTCAGACGCCCCTGGATGACGTGGATCAAGCTCTTCCTGCTGTGCATCATCGTCATCTGCCTGAACTACGTGGGCTGCCATGAATACTACCGCCGGGACCTTACGGAAGACCAGCGCTATGACATTTCCCAGCAGAGCATCAACATGCTCCAGTCCCCGGAAATCCAGAACCGCAAAACTCCCATTAAAATCACCTTCGCCTTCCTGCGTACCACGCAGAACTATACCCGCATGCGCTCCCTGCTTGAGGAATACGAACGTTATTCCAACGGCAAAGTGGTGGTGGACTACGTGGACCCCCTGCGCCAGCCGAACAAGGCCCGTGAGATTTCCATGATTTACGGCGTTGAATTCCGGAAAAACCAAGTGGTCATTGACGCCCGGGAAGACACGGAAGTGGCCCTCAAGGATTCCGCAGGCAACTACCAGCCGGACGCCGCCCACGTGCGCATCCTCTCAGGAGACTCTTTCATCGTGTACGCTCCCGGTCCGGACGGCAAGAGCATGAAAGCCGTGGCCCTCCAGATTGAGGACATGATGACGGCGGGCATCTTTGGAGCCGCCAACGGGGAACCCCGCAAAATGTATATCGCGGCGGACAAGAGCAACTTCAACGAAGCCATGAGCAACAGCAATGAGGAAAGCATCTTCACCACCCTTTCCCGCCTCTGCCGCTCCGTCAACCTCCAGCTTGTCCCCATCCGCCTGAGCGGCCTGCAGGAAATTCCGGAGGATGCCGCCGGGTTCATGATCGTCGGCTCCAAATACGACCTTACCCCCCAGGAAACGGAAGTTCTGCAAAGATACTGGGACAGGCCGAACGCCGCCCTGTTCATCATGCTGGAACCCCAGCAGGACACCCCCAAGCAACTATACAGATTCCTCCGGGAGCAGGGGTTGCGCCCCCAGAACGACCGGGTAATGCTCCGCAGCAGGAACAAGCGCTCCGTATTTGAAATCAACGCCATCTTTGCACCGGGACTGAACTGCACCAGGGAATTCTGGAACTCCAGCACCGGCCTGGAAGGGGAAAGCATCTCCCTAATTCTGGACTCGGACAATGCCGCCATGGAGCACAAGCGCATCACGCCGTACCCCCTGCTGGTGACCACGGAAGAATACTACGGGGAAACCAAGTACAACCAGTTCCCCGTCCAGTTTGACGCCCACGAGGACAATCCCGGCCCTCTGATGATCGGCGCGGCGCTTATCCGCGGCAACTCCGGGGACGTCAATCAAACCAAGACCACTGGACGCCTGGTTCTGCTGGGCAATACGGATCTGCTCCAGCCCCGGCAGATCAAACCGGAACAGCGGGACTTCGTGCGCACGCTCATCGCATGGATGACGGACCGCGAAGAACTGCGCGGGCTGGGCTCCCGGCATGACCTGACCGTTAAACTGAACCTGGACCGCAACGCACTCGGCGTCCTGGAACTCCTGACAAACATCGGCCTGCCCCTGCTGGCGCTTCTCATAGCCCTGATCATCTGGAACACGCGCCGCCATTAACCTGTCACGCCCCATTACCGGAAGCACATGCGCATACTCCGCTTCATCCTTCTCGTCCTCGTCACCCTTGCCGCCATCGGGGCGGCGGTGCTGCTGACCATTGACGGCAACCTGTCCCGCATCATCGGACGCACCGCCTTCAGTTCGGGAGAACGGCTCTTCCCCTACACCAAGGAGGAAATGAACGAAATCTCCTGGATGCGCATCAACTGCGGCGGGGACATGGCGGAATTCCGCCGCAGGCCCAACGGCGTGTGGTGGGGCGAGAAACCATGGGACGACCGCATGGACCCGCGCGCCGCGGCGGCCATCCTCCAGTACACGTACTCCACCAGCATCGTGGATGCGCTCCCCCTGCACAAGATTGATTCCGCTTCCCTGAAGGAATTCGGCGTCAAGACCACGCCCATTACCATCACTCTGAAAGAAATGAGTGCCGACGGCAGGCGTTCCTCCACCGTGGCGCGCTACACCCTGGGGTCCACAGCCCCCTGGCTGGTGGACGATCCGGAAAACCAGACGACGGACGACACTACCTACATGCAGACGGACTTTTACGGCCGCGACTCCCGCATTCTGGTGGGCACCGGCAACATCCTGCCACTCTTCAAGTCCGGCATCCGCCAGCTTCGTGACCATCGCCCCCTGCTGATCCATCCGGCAATGCCCGCCTCCATTGAAATCAACAACAAGGGACAGCGCATTGCCCTGGAACGCCCCTCTCCCGATCCCCGGACTCCCTGGAAAATCACTTATCCCCTCCCGCTGGATACGGACCCGCAGATGATGAACGTCCTGCTGGGCACCCTCCAGAAATTGACGGCCGTGCGCGTATATGACCCGGAGGAAACCAGCGTTCCGGACATGACGGACGACCAGGTCACCTCCGTTTCCATCAGGAACTTCACGGGCCGCCTTGCCGGAGACGGCAAATCCCTGGCCGTGGAGGAAAAGCCCGTCACTCTCCGCATTTATCCCCCTTCCGACAACAGCAACCTTGCAGAACTGGTGAAAGCCACCGTCTCCGACCGCAAGGCCGTCTTTGAACTGGCCCAGACGACGGGAAGCAACAAGGAAGTTCCCGGCGTCCGGAACATTCCCCTGGATCTCAACCTGCTCCGTTCCAAGCAGCTCACAGACATCGGGGACTACAAGATCACGGGGCTTTCCATCCGCCGCAGCCTCCAGGATTACCCGACCATCGTCCGTTTTGTCCAGGGAGACGAAAAGACCGGCCAGCAGCCCACATGGATGTACACGGCGGAAGGCTCCCGCTACCAGGAAGTCAACCCGGACCACCTCGTTTCCCTGCTGAAAACCGTGAAAACGGGCAACGTGGCCGGATTCGCCTCTGACAAGGCCACGGACCTTTCCGTGTACGGCCTGGACAACCCGCTCCTGACGCTCACGATGTCCCTGCTGCCCAAGCCCAATGAAAAGCCTCGCCCTCCGGTCATCGTCTTCTTTTCGAAGGGAACGGACGGCTCCTGGTACGCCCGCCAGTCCGGAAAACCCACGGTCGTCATGCTGGACAACGAATACATGAAAAACTTTACGGCGAACGCACTCGCCTGGAAAAAGAAAATCCTCTTGTCCTTCAACAGGTACAACCTCAAGGAAATGCACCTGGAACGCATTGGTTCCGGAGGTCCGCTGGTCCTGAAATTCGACCGCCTGGACGATTCCTGGACGGCCAGCAAGGACGGCAGGGACGAAACGCTGAACATCAACCCGAACCGCGCCAACCGCTATCTGGATGAACTGGAAAAAATGGAGGTGGCCTCATGGCTCCCCTACACGAACCCCGAAGCGCGCGAAGCCCTGAAAAAGCCGGTCTTCCGCCTGAAACTAGTCATTCAGGTGTACAAGGACGTCTCCCGGCAGGAGCGCCAGGAAGTCACTGGAAAAGACGGAGTCACTTTCTCCGCCGAGCCGGAAATGGAAGAGAAAACCATCTCCATGGAAATAGCCCCTGCGGGAGAAGCCGGCTTCAGCCGGTTCTATTACGGAAAAATCAACACGACGCCCTATTACTTCATCCTGAACATGGACTCCGTCCGCCTGCTGGGCGCCTCCCTGGCGGAAGACAATTAACATCCTCGTTCTCCACATGAGTATCAATCTGAGCGCAATCACCGCCTTTCTGGACAAAACCCTGTCCGTGGACTCCCTCCCGGACGCCTCCCGCGCACTGAACGGACTTCAACTGGAAAACGAAGGTGCCGTCTCAAGAATAGCCGTTGCCGTGGACGGCTCGGAAAGAACCATCCATGAGGCCCTGGTTCTGGGCGCAGACCTGCTTATTCTGCATCACGGCATCTTCTGGCAGGACATGCAGCCCATAACGGGTATCTCCTACCGCAAGCTGAAGGCGGCCATGGACGGCAACCTCGCCATTTACTCGGCCCACATTCCGCTGGACGTTCATCCGGTCTACGGAAACAATGCCCTGCTGGCAAAGGCATGCGGCATCCGTCCCGCCGGGGAGGGACTGGACTATCACGGCGTTTCCCTGGGGGCCTGCGGAGAATTCGCGGGCACCTGCCGGGAGCTGGCGGAACGGCTGGAATCCGCCCTCGGCGCGCCCGTTCAAACCTTCTGGGCGCAATCGGAGGAAGCTCCGGCCGGAAACGTCTTCATCTGCTCCGGCGGCGCGGGAAACGAACTCGTCCAGGCCGCCAGGCTCGGCTGCCGCACCTACGTGACCGGGGAAGGCTCCCACTGGAACATCCCCATGGCTGACGAACTGGGCATCAACCTGGTCTTCGGCGGCCACTACTTCACGGAAACCTTCGGCGTGAAGGCTCTGGGACAACTGCTCAAAGACGTGTACGGGCTGGACTATACCTTCATTGACATGCCGCCCTCCGCCTACAGCCATTGATCAAACGCCACGGATGATGAACCTGACCACGGACGACGCCGACGGAAAAATTCGCCTGGACCAGTACCTGGCCGCCCACCTGCCGGAACTCTCCCGCTCCAGAATCCAGGCCCTGATCAAAAGCGGGGACGTACAGATCAACGGTTCCGCCGCCAAACCCAAAACTCCCGTCAGCCGCGGAGACTCCATCTCCGTCAACATCCCTGAGCCGGAACCGGCGGAGGCCAGGCCCCAGGACATTCCGCTGGACATCCTGTATGAGGATGAAGACGTGGTCGTCATCAACAAGGAAAGCGGCATGGTGGTGCATCCCGCCGCCGGCAACCCGGACGGCACCATCGTGAATGCCCTGCTCCACCACTGCGGGGACCTCTCCGGCATCGGCGGAGTGGAGCGCCCCGGCATCGTTCACCGTTTGGACAAGGACACTTCGGGATGCCTCGTCATTGCCAAAAACGACGGTGCGCACCAATCCCTGACCGGGCAATTCGCGGCACGCAGCACGGAAAAGCGCTATCTGGCCGTCGTCCAGGGAATTCCCCGCCAGAGTTCCGGTACCGTCTTCACGCATATCGGCCGCCATCCCGTCAACCGCCTGAAAATGGCCGTGGTCAATCCCGGTTCAGGCAAGGCCGCCATCACGGACTACGACCTGCTTTGTGCAGACCCCGCCACGGACTCGTCCCTCGTCCTGTGCACCCTGCACACGGGCAGAACGCACCAGATCCGGGTGCATATGCTTCATCTGGGCCATCCCCTGATCGGAGACCCCATTTACGCCAAGCCCTCCAGGCAGAAGGCACAGCCCGGCAGGCTCATGCTCCACGCCTGGCGGCTGGGCTTCGACCACCCGCGCACGGGAAAACGCATGGAATTTGAAGCCCCCATTCCACCGGAATACACGCCGTGGCTTCAGCTTTTCCCCAACGGCCTTTACGGAGCCGTTCCCGCCCCGCGTCCTATGAAGGAAGACCAGGGACTCGATTGAAACCGGCCTCCTTCGGAAAAGCGATTGTTCGGTGAGGAGCCGCTTATTTTCCTTCCTCCGCCTTGCAGTACTTGCGCCAGTCTTTCAACAGCTTGGCCGGATGTCCCGTGACGACGATCTTTCCCGCGTGATCCACAATGCCCAAACGCGGAATCGTTCCTCCGGGGGCATAACCGGGAATGCCGTTGCCCTTCTTGGGCTTGATGATAGGGAATTTCATCCGCTCCTCTTTGGCCCATGCCTTGGCGGCCTCTTCCGTTTTATCGCTGGAAAACAGCACCAGTTCCACATCGTCCGACTGCCGGATCTTCCGGTAGGTCCGCACCACATGCGGCATCTCCCTGCGGCAGGGGCCGCACCAGCTTGCCGAATAAAGAAAAAGATAATACCTGGCCTTCGTATTCGGCCTGTCCTTGGTCAGATAATCGGCTTTTTCCAGTGCTTTTCCCACCGGAGAAGAGGAGGCGTCCTCCGCCTTGGCGGCCGGCTCATCGGCACACACGGAAAAAGTTCCGGCAGCACCGCAGCCGGCCAGAACCAGAGCAAGTGAACATATCTTGATAGATTTTTTCATCATATTATTCATTATTAATTATCCACTAAAACGTCAACAAGGAATTCAGGAACACGCCCCCCTGGAAAAACCTGCATACTGCGTAGATCGGCATATGCGTCCTCCTTCCCTGCCACAGGCGAACCACTCTGTCCTCCACTTTTTCAGAGCCATTCAATCGCACAAGCAACACTGCGGCTCCCACGGCAGAGTGCCAAAAGCCTTTTACCGCGGCTGTTTATTTCAAGACACTGCGACCTTTTCTTCAACGCCTCAAAGAAACGGCAGGAAAACATCATGGCCGCGGCAGTTATTAACAATGGTATTTTCATCATGTTGAATTGTCCTCAACTTACTAGAAACGTCCCATCCGGGCAGGATCAATCCGTAGCGGAGCTCCGGGCCTTTGAACTTGATTTGCAGACGGGGAACCGCTACCCTGAACCGACTTTCAACGCATACCCCCGCACAGAAACATGGAGAACACGCACCACGGAGAATCCCCCTCTCCGGACACCCCCGCCCCGCAGCAGAAAAACGGAAAAACGGACGAACAGACCATCGCCCTGACCAAGGCGAGGCTGGCCATTGACGAGGTGGACGCCCAAATCGTGGAACTGCTTAAAACCCGTGCCCAATGGGTTCATGAAGTCGGCCGCATCAAGAAAGCGGACAACTCCCCCATCTTCGTTCCGGAACGGGAAACGGCTCTGCTGGGCAAGCTGAACCGCCTGAATGCGGGCGTTCTCCCGGAATCCTCCCTGCAAGCCATTTACCGGGAAATCATCTCCTGCTCCTTCTTCCTGGAAGGAGGGCTGACCATCGCCTACCTGGGCCCCAAGGGAACCTGGAGCCACCAGGCGGCGCTCAAGCAATTCGGAAAAAGCTGCGAGCTTATTCCCTGCCAGAGCTTCAAGGACGTGTTTGACATGGTGGACCGCGGGAAAGCCCAATACGGCGTGGTGCCCATAGAAAACTCCTCGGAAGGCTCCGTGACCGCCGTCATGGACCTCTTTGTCACCTCCAGTCTGAAAATCTGCGCCCAAATCAATCTGAACATCCGCAACAGCCTGATGGCCGCCATTCCGCGCGAACACATCCGCATCCTTTATTCCCATCCCCAGGTTCTCGGACAGACGCGGGACTGGATTCTCCGGCGTTACCCGAATGCGGAGCTCGTGGAAACCTCCTCCACCACCAAGGCCAGCATCCTGGCCAAGGAAAACGCCGCCATGGGCGCGGCCTCCCTGGGCTGTCCCCTCGCAGCGGAACTGTTCGGCCTGAACATTCTGGAGGAAGACGTGCAGGACCAGGCATGCAACACCACGCGCTTTGCCGTCATCGGCCGCCAGGACACCCGGCCCAGCGGCCGGGACCGCACCTCCCTGCTGATCCGCATCCAGCACAAGCCGGGAACCCTGGCGGAAGTGATCGACTGCTTCCAGCGGCACGGCATCAACCTGATACGCATTGAATCCCGCCCTTCCAAAGCCATCAACTGGGAATACGTCTTCCATATAGACGCCGTGGGACACGCCCTGGAATCCCCGCTCCGGGAAACCCTGGAGGAACTGGAACAGCACTGTTCCATGCTGAAAATCCTGGGCAGTTACGCGGACACGGACGTTGTCTGATCTGCGCAGCCTTCCTTTTCCCTTTACAGAACCAGCACCTATTTTCCGCAAAACCATGAACATTTCCACAATCGCCGCACTGGCTCTTTCCCTAGGACTTCCGGCCTGGTCCCAGCAGCCCGTCACCAAAATCGTCCGGGAAAACGGCCAGCCGACGCTGGCACTGGACGAAGGATTTGTGCGGGGACTAAAACAGGAAAGTTCTATCCACAAAGCAGACGGAGCCCCCCCCC
>PPYE01275619.1_pt1 | contig 30694 bp, 31 predicted proteins | sample 1559881 | NCBI WGS metagenome assembly PPYE01 (sample SAMN08240022, study PRJNA423297) | Human gut metagenome, whole genome shotgun sequencing project. | reverse complement strand
GCCAAATCATTACCTACTGCATTTCATAACTCATAAGGCTATTGAAAGCCAATCATTTGAACCTAAATGATAGATTTTTATAAGAAAACATGTTCATTCTCACCTGCCCAATATATTCAGGCGCAGGGGGGCAAATTTTTCCACACGAGTATGAAAGTCAAGTTCGATGAAATATCAGCCGGCACCCCATGCTACAACGGCAATATCAACAGCCTCACATGGGAAAATGCGGGATATAAGCAAAAGCGTGGATACAAGTTTACCTACGACAACCTCAACCGTATGACCAATGCCACTTATGGAGAATGTGATGACCTCAGCGACAATGCAGACCATTATAATGAGACTCTCGAATATGACATAAACGGCAACATCATGCGCTTGCAACGCAGAGGACTGAAACAAGATGGGCAATACGGAAATATTGACAATCTGCATCTTGCGTACAATGGCAACCAACCTGCAATGATCAAAGAGGATGCAGAGCCGATATTATATGAAGGGGCGTTCGGGCTGAACGAAAAAGGGGAACATCGGCTCGCCTACAATGGCGATGGAGCCCTGCAATCGGACGAAACGCGCGGCATCGCCATGATTGAATACGATGCCGGCAACAATCCGCAACGAATCCAGTTCACCAACGGCAATGTGACAAAATACGTCTACACGCCCGACGGACAGAAGCTGCGCACCATACACCATACGGCCATGCCCAACATCAAAGTGGAGGTCGGACAAGTCCACCCGCTCACAGCCGGCGAAATCCTTAGCTCTGACTCTATTGACTATATGATGGGCGGAAAACTCATCACCAAAAATGGCAGGATAGACAAATATCTATTTGAGGGCGGCTATTGTCGAGCTACCGGAACCCGAAACAAAATTATGCCTCCCCCATTTCTTAGGAATAACAGTGGAGAGGGAGTTTCTTCTGATTCTGCTATTTCAGCCAAATGGAAAGAATTAAGAAAATGGTGGGAGATTAACAAGGAAGCTAAACGAAAGAAAGACTTTTTCTGGTTCTATTATTACAACAAAGACCATTTGGGCAACATCCGCGAGGTAGTTAGCGAGCGGGGAACTGTGATACAGACCACTAACTACTATCCATTCGGTACTCCCTATTGTGATGCCGTGTCTTCCAAGAACCCCAGTATGCAACCTTATAAGTATAACGGCAAAGAACTTGACCTGATGCACGGGCTGAACACCTACGATTATGGGGCAAGACAATACAACCCCGTCGTGCCTATATGGGACAGAGTGGATCCACTCTGCGAGAAATACTATAACACCAGCCCGTATGCCTATTGTGGGAATAATCCGGTAAACAGGGTTGACCCTGACGGAAGAGATGACTATTTTAACCAATATGGCAACTTCATGTATTCTGTAGGCTCCAGACCTAACATATATGTCAAGCAAGGTACAGACTTCGTTTTATTTCAAAATATAAAACTTCACTCTGCATCCAGCATGCAGATGGCTGCAAACCTTATAGGGCACTATGCTAAAGCCGTCGGTATAAAATATAATATGAATGGAGGAACTGGGACTGTAGGGATAAGTACGCTACATTCAACTGATACTTCCGGAAGAGTGTTAGCCGGAACCAAAGGTGGCAATATTTTTATGAAACTCATTAATGAACACTTAGATCCTACCATGTATAACATCTATGCATTAAAAAGTACATTGAGGCATGAATATGAACATAAAAAAGATCAAGATGGTAACAAACCTCCTGCTAATGCCCTACATCATGCTGAAATAATTCTCCAACAGCTGAGGGATCCGGATTTCGGGAAAACCGGTCAGGATTTTCAAGATGGATTAAAAGAGACACTGAAAGAGTATATGAGGAATGCACGACGACAGGTCTTTCAAAATGGCAGCCAACAAGAAATACAAAAATATCGTGATTTGCTGCGATCTATAAACTCATATCATGATTTTTAAATTACCAAAATCTATTAACATTGCTTCACATTATCAATCTGCACTTTTTGAATATAAGAAAAATGAGAAAATTGGGCTTCTTTTTTATTTTAAGCTATATTCTATTTTGCTTTATCGCATGCAAGGACAACGTAAAGAAAATGATAGATAATGGCGATTTTAAGTATTGGAAACTGGACAGTAGAAATTATCGTTATTATTATTATTTTGGTTCTGATGGAAAATGGAACATATTTGAAATTATAGACTCCTTTCAAGAATACAAAGGAGGAGGTGACATACTCCTAACCAAGTATTGGTATTTGAAAAATGACAGCGTAATCAATGTAGATGGAGGAGATCACAAGATTGTGAAATTGACACATAATAAATTGGTTTGGGAAAATGTACATGATTCAGACTCCTTTACCGCTGCCACCCAAAAAGAAATACCTCGAAGATTTTGGAAACGACAATGAACCTGTTTGTCGGAGTTCATTTATTGAGAAAGCTAATGGATGAGCAGAATATTAGATGAAAGTGAGATGAAAAAGGCAAAAGCCGTAAAAGTGCTTGGCGTAACTCCGGCCGACTGTCTCCATTAAGCTATTGTGATGAAAATAAATAACAACTTTTCAAACCTCTAAATACAATGAAAAAAATCAGATGGATTCTACTATTCTTGGCCGCAGCAGCATGCTTTTTCTATTATGACGTGAAGCGGTATTATGTGGGGCGGAGTTTTTTGACTACAACCTCCTGCCGATGAACGCCAACACCCTTGCCGCCCGTTGGGGCCGAAATACAAACGATACTTCTATTTCGTATTTAATGATTATGCGGGAAGACTTTTGGGCTATGATGTCCGGGTATACAAAAAGTCTGACGTTCAGAGACATGGATATGACGCTACTGATTATTTCGTTGTGGGCGACATCGTGGGCTATTACTATAATGACCGTCGGCTCATCATCGTATGCCTGGACGAGAAAGACAGCGTGAGGTGGGTCAGGCCCTATTTCTACAAAGATGATGTTTGGTTTTTAGAAATCGACAAGCCGGACAAAGCGGAATTGTCCAAATCAAAGTATGTTGACACGAGTGAAGTTTAAAGTTATCCTTTGAAGCCCCTGTTTTTATAAGAAGGCATGTTCATTCTCACCTGCCCAATATAAGCAGGTGCAGGGGATATAAATATTTCCACAATAGTATAAAAATCAAGTTCGACAGAATAATGGAAATATCATGCATTCGCAACGCAGGAGGATGAAACAAAACGGACAATACGGAAATATTGGCAATCGGCATCTTGCATACAATGGTAACCAACCAATGGTGCTCAAAGAAGATGCAGAGCCAATATTATAGGAAGGGGCGTTCGGCCTGAACGAAAAAGGGGAACGCGTGCCGCACTTTTCTTTAATCAATATAATCATTCATGGATATAACAAGGGATGAATTGATTAAAATGAATCCTTTACTTAAAGGCCAATTTTACAAAATGCAAAAAGAATATGAGCAAAACTATTAAAATAATCATTCTTGCATGGGGCATTTTGGTTGTCTCTGCTTGTCAACGGCAAAATAAGCGTATAGGGTATTTCCCCTCCGTTGGCATAAAAGCTCTTAGTGTAGATTATGAGGGAGATACTATTATGGTCTTAAAAAAGTTTTATGGAAATGATAATCCTGAGAAAATAGCAACATTCATTAAAGGCTATGGAGGATATTATTCAGATGATTTCGGACAACATTGCTTAATGATGTCGTGCATAAAAGAGCTGGATACGACTTACACTATCCCTAATAGCCTTACCAGATATTACAAGGTTGTCATCAAGAAAGAAAGTGACTCGCTGTACTCCACCTCCATCTATCAAACCATCATCAACACATACCTTCAACTACGATTGTTTTACAACGGAAGCTATGTAATACAGTCAATTCAATATAGGGACAAAGCCATCAAATACACACCTGAGAATGCAATTAAAGACGAGAAGGATAGCGGTCTCGACGGGTAAAATTGATAGAGACAGTCTGGCTTCTCCCAATCTGACAAAAAAGCAAACTAATAAAAAAGTAAAAGGTCATGAAGAATAAAATACGAAATTGGCTTTTGAGTTTTCCTCTATTAGTTTTGGCCGGATGCCAAAAGCATCAGTCACAAACTGCTGTGTTTATTCCTTTAAGTGGTGTAAAAGCTTACTACATAGAAAACAGAAATGATACGATTGATATTTTTCAAGTCTCTCATCAAAACGGCGTTTATCATCTTGCTTGGAAGATTTATAAAGAGAAAAGAGCATATTACATCAACCTTTTGGGCAAGAAAGAGCTATTCATGTCTGCTTCCATACCTGCTGATTCTCTATATACCACCATTTCTGAAAAGCCTTTTTATAAGATTGATATCAGGAAGGTGGAACATAATTTATATTCATCCACAATTTACATGGCGGATAGCATATATGGATTGTATATAGGGTTACACTTAGTTTATAACAAAAAATATGAAGTACAATACGTAGGAAATTGGCCCTCTTATGTGACATATACCAAAGAGTAGGGGCTGATGGGGTATATTAACACAAGAGAAGAACCGCATGCACGGTCTTTACTGGTATGACTATCGCCACCGTAAAGATAGCTGAGAAATGGCGAGGAGACCAGAATGACTTCCACTATGCCCCTGTACGGATTGGACGAGTCCCCCTCAAATCCCCAAGTTGGAAAAACGTCCATTACGTTATAAAATCCTCTAAAAGGCATGATGTTCTCGCGTTTTATTGCTATCTTTGCCATGTCAGATAAATTGCCTGTCTTTCATTTGCAGCATTAGGATAGGGGAAAAATCTGACATACTTAAACGCTTGTAGAACTTTGATAGAAGACATACTGTGTTTTGGGAGCCCAGAAAGGGATTGCTACTACCCAATGGTATAAAACAATCGCCAGCTATCAGACTAGAACATGAATTTGACCATGCTCTGGATGACTTGAAAAGCCATAAGGAGCATGTTGACAGAGCAAACACTCCAGACGATCAATTTGAGAACAAGGAGGAATGCAGAGTCATAACAGGTAGTGAGAGTAAAACTGCAAGAAAATTAAACCAAGGAATAAGAACGAACCATAAAGGGAAAACTTATCCGGTAAAAGATCCTAGATTCACTGAGTGATATGAGAAACTTTATTGCTATAATTATAATACTTACAATTTGCTGCTGTAAGACAAATCACCCCAAAGAAGATACAGAAGCTGTATTTTCTCCGGGGTTAGTGGAATGCAATCTCTTAAATATGGAGACAGTAGATTCTATTAAAAAGCCCGACTGTATAAATAAAATACCATCAAGTGACTATCTCTTCCTATCCGGTTTGCTTTCCAACCCAAAGATGGAAACAACATTTGATGCGCAGCCTCCTTTCATCTTTATCAAATTTAATTCTATCCGATATATACTTGGAAAAAACAGAGTGATTGAAACCGAAAATAAAAAAATGATTATATCTGAATTTGATGATTATAAAATAAAATGCATAATACACTTTTACAACTTTATTGACAAAGAAAGTTTAGAACTCCTACCAGAAATAAAACGGTTCGGCATGCCTGCCGATTACCAATTCATCCCATCAGTTCCTCACAAGCCTACCAGACCGTTTGTAAAGATAGTTCTTCAAGAACAATAGTGTACAACAAATAGAGAATCGCTGCAATAATCTTGAAAAGAAAATGAAAAAAAATACACGTAAATATCTTGTGACATTACCACTATTCATTTTACTTTTGTTGTGGTTCAATGACCTTTCGTCATATAGCAGAAGAATTGGCAATACTGGTTTCTATCTTGTTGAAACAATGGCCATGTCAAAAGATGGCAAACCGTTAGCGGGTTTGTATTATAAAACTACACCATCAGGATACAAAGGTGTGGAGATGCCGGGATTTCCAAAAGCTATTTTATGGAATGACAAGTATCTCATTTCTAAAAATTATGATGGAAACAGTTTGAAGTTCTCTTCGTATGTTATAATCAATCTGAATAGTGTCAATGCATCAGATGGAAATATTGAAGACATCCATATTTTTATAACAGAAGCTGATTATTACACTTATTTACAACAAACAGGATTATCGGAATCAAATATGAATCAGACAGACAATCATATAGCATGGTTGGAGGTAATCCTTTAAGAATCATAGGACGTCGGCGTTATTCTACCAATTATCAATATGCTGTCATGAGAAAGCTATATTTACCATTACTTATTAGTATTCCTCTAATATTGATGAGTTGCCGTAATGAAACGGTTGTCAAAGAAGAATTGGAAACATTTGATTCCTTAATAATCAGAGGCAATCTCTATGGAAACGTTAAGGGGATGAAAATTACAAGTCATAGAACCAATATTATAATTGGTGACACTATCTTGTGCATTATTCGCAATAGAAAAAAAATCGGAGAGAAGTATCAAATGATAACTAAGAATTGCAAATATACCCCTTTCTTAAAAGCGGCTTCGAAGTATAAACTGTCATTTTATGAAGGTAATAAATGCCAGCAATTTAATCTCAACCAAGAGTTTATCAATTATGAAGGTACATTCTATAAATGTAAGTATAATATGGAAAAGGAAATTGATGCAATGATAGAAGCAGAAAATGGAAAACTTAAAAAATAACAAGAGGAAAAACTCTGCAAAGACAGTGAATTGTTATGATGTTCACATTTCTGTACCCCTACCGCTCTAAGAGCCCCTTGCTCCACGAACCGCGCGGCATCGTCATGATAGAATACGATGGTGCCAATAATCCGCGGCGAATCCAGTCTACCGACGGCAATGTGACCGAATAGGTCTACACACCCAGCGGAGAGAAACTGCGCGTCATACACTACACTGACATGCCCGCCGGCGAGATGAAAACAAGACCATTTCCATCCGTTAATTCGTGATGACACGCTTTACACAAGCTCCACAGTCTTACATGATGGGGAAAGCAGACAGCAAGAAACGGAAAAATAAATATTCTGTCATGAAAAAACTATTTTTACTATTATTTCTCTTTCCGGCTTTACATTCATGCACCTTGGAACATAAAAGGGGCAAGGGGGAGCATGTAGATGCCCCGCATGTAGAATCGAAAGACTCCGACACCAAACCGAAAGCTGAAAAAGAGCGGAAATTTTATCAAGTAAAGGACATCCCACCCAAATCTGAATTTAAGAAATACAATTATTTCGACGAATTCACCATGAGGGGACGGAACAACAAGATTTTTACACAAAAGGCCTACGTGTGTAAAAAGGGGAAGCATATATTTGTGTACATGTCGGACAATCCCGACAGCATCATAACCTATACCCGCTATAAGGATTTCTGGACTAACACGATAGTCCGGGAATGGGATACCAAGGAAGATTGCTTGATAAAAGACGGTATAGACCTACCGGCCCGATGCTATGACAGATTGATTAAAGGCGGAAAAATATATGAATTGAGAACTGCATATATCGAATCGATAGTATTCAAAAGACTATATGTTAAAACCAGAAACAAATGCGAGATATATGAACTGTTTTCATCTGACATAGAACATGAAAGCCAGCCGTATGATGATATTCTAAAACTGCATGCTCTGTTGAAAAGCCAAAAGGAGCAGTTGCTAAAAACACGAGTTTACGAACAAAAACGCCATCTAAGTATATATATAAAAAAACTCCAAGACAAGCATGCCTATTATAAAGAATTGAAAGAGGGATATGTTTTATATCCCCTACGAGGCGTGGAGGACGATCTGTCTTCACAGCCGGGGTTGGACAACTTTGTAGGTGAAGATGTTGCGGAAGAACTATTGCTAATACCGAGTAAAAAGCCATGAAAATGGAACGTATCAATAAAGTAAAGTTCTGAAGTTTCGCAAGTGAAGGATTACATGCATATACTAATGTAATTTTGGAATAAACCCAACGGAAGATTTCAAACAACACATCATTAAATTCTATGAACATTATAAATAAAAGTTTAGTGCAACAGATGATTATTCCATATCATTTATCATTGTTAATGCTATGCTTGGCTTTTCTTAATTGCACAGGGAAACAATCACAGTCATATTCATGCGACATCACGGTCGAGAAGATAAAAATAAGTGAGTGTGACACTTGTTATTATGTGTACGTTAGCAACCATTGGTGAGCCAAATGCTGACAGTGTGTATCTTCCACCTTATGTCGGGGAACATGGGGACAGATTAGATTGTCTGCCTTCATATATAAAAAATGAAAAATCATAAGAAGGAAATCAATTTCAACAAGACACTTGGATTCGGCTTTATCCAAAAACAGGACAAAAGGAAAAAGTTACTGCTTCTATGGCAACAGGTAAGCAAAAATTATCTTCCCGTGGATAGCTTCAAAAAAGATTTTCCAAAGGCAACTCTCTCTTATGATTTGGAAAAAGACTCTAACAAGTTTTATAAGAATCGAATTCTGTTTTACAGAAAGTATGGTGGCTTTGAAAGAAACGAGCGTGAAGTTATTTCAACGTTACCGGCTGCCTGCTGACAGCAGTACTTTCAACTTTGTTGATATCATTCACCTCAAACGCACTGCAAAATCTCGGAATCTGATAGTCATGATGCGCAATATCGACCCGTGGTGGGACTATACATATTCTTGCGCCACGGAAGAAGAGTCAATGCCTTTTTATTAAGACATAACTGTCACTTTTCCTTTCATGCTGTCATATTTTCTTTCATCTATAATGCCTTGACAATCATCCTCTTATGGAGAAAATGATAGCATGACAGGAAAAACAGAAAAACAAATTTCGTGTATCCTCAACGAATCCTGCAACTGTTTTTGCTAAAGTTGAAAGACAAGGTGAGGTTACCGGACAGCAATCATTTGAATTACCAAGTAGATTTTATACAAACATAGAAGATTTGTATAAAGAGTAGCGGAAGACGGAGGAGTAAAAGACAACAGCTTATAATGGAATTTGCTGATAGAAAACGCCTTGAAAGGACGAATTTCTATCAGCAAATTCGGCTAACACTCGCGATGCAACGCGCATCGCTGCTTCTATCTCCCCAACCAAACTTCGGGATTGAGCTTGGCCGTCTCCTTACGGAGTTGGAATTGCAGGATGTTGTCGCTGCCCACAGTGCCCAGTCCTTGACGGGTGCTCACTTTCTGGCCTCTATGCACACTGACAGATTTCAGGTTGGCATAAACGGAGATGTAGACACCATGCCGCACCATCACCACCCAAGAGCCTCCGAAACCTAACACGGCGCTCACCTCACCATCGTAGATGGCGCGGGCACTTGCTCCGGCACTGCCGAGAATGTTGATGCCCTTATTGTCGAGTGTGACACCGGGCAGCCCCTCCACCGAATGTTGGCCGAAATGGCTCACTACACGATAGCTTCCCGTGATGGGCATGGGTAACCGGCCACGATTGGCCTCAAAGCCGTTGTTCATCATACGGTCTACCGTGGTCAGCGTGGCAGCCTCATGGGCTTCTTCCCTGGCCTCGGCAATGGCAGCCTCATTGCGTATCTTCTCCGCTTCCGCTTTGCGCTCAGTGGCCACACGGGCGGCTTCGGCTTCGCGGGCAGCCTGTTCGGCTCTTGCCCGCCTTTCGGCAGCATTGCGAGCCGCAGCTTCCGCAGCCTCCCGTTTGCGCGCCTCGGCAGCGGCAGCCTGCGCTTTGCGGGCCTCTTCAGCAGCCTTGGCCGCAGCCTCGGCCTCAGCCTTCAATCGGGCTTCGCGCTCTTTGGCCTCTTGGATGCGACGGGCATTTTCTCTTGCAGCAGCTTCGGCCGCAGCCTTGCGGCGTGCCAACTCTTCGGCACGCTTCTTGGCAGCAGCCTCAGCAGCGGCCTTGCGACGGGCCTCAGCAGCGGCACGCGCACGTGCCTTGGCTACCTCTTCGGCAATGAGCCGGTCGATCTGTGCATTGAGCGCAGCGTCTTTCTGGCGTTGCTGGGCTATGATGCTCTGAATGGTGCGCTGTTGTTTCTGCAAGCCCTGCACCACATTCTGCTGCTCGGCCTTCTTGTTTTCAAGGTTTGACTTCTCTTGTCTACCTTTATATAATAAAGAGTTCTTGGCACCCTTCACCCGTTTCAGTTCTTCGTGCTTGCCAGTCACCTGCGACTGCTTGGCCTTCACCAGTTCGCCTTGTGCCTTCTGATAGCCGGCATACTGGCGAATGAAACGCATCCGGCGATACATCTGGGCGAAATTGTCGGCACTAAACACAAACATCAACTTTTCCTGCACCGAATGGTGGCGCGACATGTAGCGCAGCGAACGGATATATTTGGCCTTGCGGTCTTCGAGTTGCTGCTCAAGGGTTTGGAGCTGGCTTTTCAAAATGCCGATATTCCCATTGATGTGTACGATGTCCCGCTGTATGCCCTCAATGCTCTTCTGACTTTGGTCTATCTCAGAATTGATGACAAGCAAGTCCTGCAACCGCTTCTTCACATCCTCTTGGTTGGCCCTGAGTGCCTGCTCCTGTTCCTTGATTTTCTTCTGGATGGCAGCCCGTTGCCCTTCCAGTCCACGGATGGAAGAATTGGAATAGCGAGGACGATTGCGGGTGGTGGAGGCCTGCTGCTTGGAGGCGGGAGTCGATTGCCGGTTGCCGGAAGTCTTCGTTCTGGCGGTTGCAGCCCGTTGAGGCTTAGCCTCCGTACCTTTACGCTTACCGGAAGCTGGAGTGGAAGTCTTTTTGCGAACAGGAGTCTGTGTCGTTCGTGCTTTCTCCCTATGCTTGGAATTCTTTTTCTGCGCAAAGGGAGTAAGGACGAATGAGAGAACGAGGAGCGTGGTGAGTAGTCTTTTCATTTACATTTTCATCAATTTACCCAATACGTCTTTCGGGGCCACTTTCTTGTATTTTGCCGACACTTGTGTCTGTGCCTCCCAATTGGCATCGGTTGTCACTTCGTCCATTTCGAGGGTGACGGTGGCCTGTTTGTTTTCCCGGGTGGCCGTGGTGGCCAAGCGGAACTGCTGATAGGCGGGGAACATCTTGACGCCCACGCTCTTGAAGTTGCCATAGTCCCAATCAAGCGTAGACCTGCCATACTGCGAACTGTCATACGTGATATGGGCCTTCTCTATCCGACCGGACACACGGTTGGCCTCCCATCTGTAAAGCATCTTGCCGTTACGATAACTCACGGGCAATGTCTGCGCCATGGAAGTCAGATCCACCTCAAACTTTTTCAGGTCTGACTCGGCCACCTTCTGATTACCCGGCAACAGCAGCTGGTTCCAGAAAAGTGCTTGGAGGGAATAGAACGTGATGCCCTGCTGTTGCAGGAAATCCACCTCCGAATAGCCGGCCTTGATGTATTCCTTGTGCAAACGGTCTATCACAAGCACATAGTCGGGCGTGAACTCAAGCCGTCCCACCTCCGTACCCAGTAAAGGGATGAAAAGTTGAATGCGAATCACCTCATCCTTGCGCATGTGAAGGGAGCCTGGCACCGTGACATCCTTGTCACCAGCCTGCAGACTGAACGACATGCTTCCAACAATGTTCTTGGCATAAATCTGGTTGTCGGAAACTTTTTGTACGAAAGACAAAGCGGTGGTAACAGGCTGTTGGGAAATCACGGCCGACGATTGGGACAGGTTACCCCCATCTTTCACCACAGCCTTTTTGCCGGCACACGAAGCCAGCCCTATCAGCGCACAGAGTGCAACGGTCTTTATGATTGTTCTTTTCATTCTTTGATATATTTCTTTTGTTTAATTTTCTTAGGCAGCACGGCACTTTTACTTCCGGCCTTCAACGCCTTTTCCCAATATTCGAGTGCTTGGGGCATGTCGCCCCGCATGGCACTGATGTCACCTGCATGTTCGTAGTAGACATCGGAAACATCGGTGGAGTCGAGGTTCTGGAAGGCCTGATCGATATAGATTTTCGCCTCCTCATAACGGCCCTCCATGAAGAGAATCCAAGCGTAGGTGTCAAGATAGGTCGCATTTTTAGGTTCGGCCTTGATAGTCTTATAGCTCATCTGCTCGGCTTTCGAAAGTTCCTGATTGCGCACACTCAGATAGTAGGCATAGTTGTTGAGGCAAGCTATGTTGTCGCTCTTCCACTGGAGGCAACTGTCGTAGGCAGCGAAAGCCTCCTCAGTACGTCCCTTTTGGTTAAGAATGTCGCCCATCAACGCATAGAAATCAGACACAAACTCCGGATTGCTGTTGCTCTTGATTTGCGAAACACCCCTGCGAAAAGCGTCAAGCGCAGCATCGGTCTGCTCTTTCTGGTAATAGGCCATGCCCATAAAGTAATAGAATGCCATTTCGTCGGGATTGTATTGCTGGGCCGGACGGCACATCGCGATAACCCCATCATAGTTTTTCTTGGCCCAAAGTGCCTGTATCAACTGCAAACGGGCACCGGCATTGTCGGGAGCTATATCAAGCACATGCCGGAAAGCCTGCATAACAGAATCCTCGGGCATCTTCTTGAGTGACATGTAGGCGGCTTTCAGCTCTGCCATGTCGGCATTGGACTGCGGCAAAGCCAAAACGCGGTTGAACACGGCCAGCACCTCGGTGGAATCGCCCCCGGAGGTCTCGTTCTTGTGAATGAGTTGCCGCATGAGCGTGGTCTTAGTGGCCATTTCGGTCTTGGGATTGAGGAGCATACGGTCAAGCAACCGGTCGGCAAGCCCCTCCTGCCCGATGGCATTGTAATAGTCGTAGAGTGACGACTGGGCGTAGGCATTTTCCGGTTCTTCCTTCAACACTCCCATAAAGTATTTATAAGCCTCCTTCTGCCTTTCGTTCTGCATGAGCCAGTTGCCGAGCATCACCTGATAGTTCAAGTCGAGCGGATGATTGTCCACAAGCGACTTGAGTGCACGGTAGGCTGCTTTCTTGTCGCCTGCCATGTCATACACCTGCATCTTGGCCAGCGTGAGCTGTTCGCTCTCCCCCTGAGCCGTTTCCAAGCGGTTGAGCGTCTCTATCACCTTCGCAGGCTGCTTCTGTTGCTGGTAGAGTTGGCTGAGCATCTGCAAGACTTCTGTGTTGTCGTGGTTGTGGGCATAAAGATTTTCGTAGGCCTCTATCGCTTTGGGATAGTTGCCGGATCCAATGTAGTGTTGTGCCACACGCTCCATGTAGGCGGTGTTGTCGGGATTCAACTCGGCGGCCTTGAGCAGATAGGCCAACGCCGTGGAATCGTTTTTCATCGAAGAATAGTACATGGCCAGATAATAATACACTTCCGCAGCCTTCGGATCAATGTTCCGGGCATGCTGAAAGAGATCGAAGGCAGCGTCATGCCGGCCCGCACTCAACTGCCGTGCTGCTTCCAAAAAGAAGTAGTCAAACCGCCTACGAGCATCAACCGACAAACTGTCTTGCTCTGTCTTTACAGGCACAACGCCTCTCTTATGCCGCCCCGAAGAAGGCAATGCCAAGGTCAGGATCGGCACTAACAAGCACAGGATAACGATATATTGCACCTTTATCTTCAACACGATGTTTTTCCTTTCTGTTCCCATTTTTCATTTCATGCCCGTATGCCCGTAGCCTCCGGCTCCGCGCTCGGTCTCATCGAGTCCATCAACAGCGATGAGTTCACCCTGTTCGTGACGAGCTATAACCATTTGGGCAATACGCTCACCGTCGTTAACCACAAATTCGTCAGTGGAGAAATTCACGAGCAGCACCATCACTTCCCCACGATAGTCGGCATCCACCGTGCCCGGCGTGTTGAGCACAGTGACGCCATGCTTCAAGGCCAAGCCGCTGCGCGGACGCACTTGGCCCTCATAACCTGCCGGAAGGGCAATGTACAGCCCCGTCGGGATGAGCCGCCGCTCCATCGGACGAAGCGTTACGGGAGCCGAGAGATTGGCCCTCAAATCCATACCGGCACTCTGCGCCGTGGCATAAGTAGGCAAGGGATGATGGCCTTTATTGACTACCTTTATCTGAATCATGACAGTTGGCTTTCTATTATAAATAATGTGCAAAAATAATCATTTCCAATCACATAAGTGAATATTTCATTGGAAAAAGGGCTGTTTTTAGCCAATTTTAATTACTTTTGCCCTATGAAATGGCAACAACTGATATCCAACATGCGTCTCGGACAGGAGCACCGCCACCCGTTGAGACACGACGACCGCTCTGAATTCAAGCGCGACTACGACCGTCTCATCTTCTCCGCGCCGTTCCGCAGACTCCAAAACAAGACCCAAGTGTTCCCGCTCCCGGGCTCCATCTTCGTACACAACAGGCTCACCCATAGCTTGGAGGTGGCCAGTGTGGGCATGTCGCTCGGTACAGACGTGGCCCGAAAACTCAAGACACTCCACTCCGAACTCACGGGAACGCTCTTCGAAGAGATTGGCACCATCGTGTCGGCGGCTTGTCTGGCCCACGACTTGGGAAATCCACCATTTGGGCACTCCGGCGAAAAGGCCATACAGACGTTCTTCACCGAGGGCGAGGGCAACTATCTGCACCAACAGCTGAGTCCGGAGTTCTGGGATGATCTCACCCACTTCGAGGGCAACGCCAACGCATTCCGCCTGCTCACCCACCGCTTTAAGGGCCGTCGTGAGGGTGGATTCGTCATGACCTACTCCATGTTGGCCAGTATCGTGAAATATCCGTTCGCCAGCAGTTTGGCCGGCAGTCACGGAAAATTCGGCTTCTTCGTATCGGAGACAGAGAGCTACCAAAAGATTGCCAACGAACTGGGCATCACCCGTAAATCGGGGAAGGGCGAACCGCTCTGCTATGCCCGCCATCCGTTGGTGTATCTTGTGGAAGCTGCCGACGACATCTGCTACGAAATCATGGACATCGAGGACGCCCACAAGCTCAAAATCCTGTCGTTTGAAGAAACGAAAGAACTGCTTTTGGGATTTTTCGACGACGGGGAGAAGGACGAGATATGCCGGCGCATGGAAGAAGAACATGTGACCGACCTCAACGAGCGGGTGGTCTATATGCGGGCTTGTGCCATTGGCAAACTTGAACATGACTGCGTGGATGTTTTCGTGGCACACGAGCAGGATATCCTCGACGGCACCTTCGAGAAGAGTCTGATAAAGCATCTGCCCCAACGGGAACTTGATGCATATAAACGCTGCGCGGAAATTTCTCGGCAAAAGATTTATCTCAGCAAGCCCGTCCTTGACATCGAACTGTCGGGTTACAAAATCATGGAAACGCTGATGAGTGTCTTTATCGAAGCTGCCGTAAACCCCGAACGATTCCACAGCCAACAGCTCATACGGCGCGTAAGCAGCCAGTACGACATTTCCGGAGACCAACTGGAAACGCGCATTATGGCTGTCATCGACTACATCAGCGGCATGACCGACATCTACGCGCTTGACATCTATCAGAAAATCAACGGCATCAGTCTGCCGATCGTATAAACCACCCTCCCTATCACACTTCGCCGCCCGGCTTGTCTCGCTGAGACAAGCCGGGCGGCGTTTTCATTTTCCAACCTTTATCGGTTGATATGGATCCGCAAACCCATGTTGAGGCTGAAGTTGGCAGGTCGTTCCTTGTAGATATTCTCCACACCGCTCCCGTTATTAAAGTGGTAGCTTACGCCGGGTTCTACGTAGGCACCGATCTCTCCACCTATCCTGTATTCCGCTCCGACAGCCGCCCTGACAGAAAATTGTGGCCTCCCCTCCTTCACGCTACCAGTGGAGACTCCGGCATCATTATCGCCTTTTGCACTTCTGCCAAGTTCCCCTTTGACCAGCTTTTCCACTTCTCCTCCTGCCACTGCATAGAGATTAAGCCCTTTGATTTTCAACACACTGTAGCTCACGGCAACGGGCACGCCCACATAGTGCAGCCGCTGTTCGGCCACGCTCGCTTCTGCCTCCTTGACATAGGAAAACTTAGAAGAAAGATAGCTATAAGTCACTCCTGCTTGAACGCCCCACCGCCCATCGATGCTGTATCTTACCGATACTCCAAACTTGACCGGCTGACGATGTTTGGTCTCAGTTCTCACCTCATCGGAACCCGTAATATTCTTCCGCGTATTGCCCCCAGAAAACTCTCTGTCATAGTCGCCTATCGGTTCTGCCGAGGCCAACAAGATGCCTTGGGCACCATTGGAAGTCCCTACAGAACCACCATAAGCAGTGCTGACACAGAACCTCGAACCTCCGGTTTCTCCTCCGAATCTTCTCCGGTTTTCTTCCGGCTCCGCCCATTCGCGGGGCTTTCTCGTATCCGTTCCGGGCTTCGTCGCGCTGTTGGTTTTCGGAGTAGCACTGTCATTTCCCCGTTTTCCACCTTCAGTTTCCGTCCGTCCATCCGGAGAGATGGCCACCTGTGTTCCCTCACCAGCATTAGGACCCGCGACGGCAACTCTCTTTTCCGACCTTTCCGGTTCACCTTTGCGGGCTACAAACGAGGCAAGAAGCCTGCCCGAAGACACCACCGGGAGTTGCAAAGTGTGGTCTTCCGTCTGCCCACTCTTAAAGGAATGACCGGCAGACTCCGCCCCACCACTTTCACTCGATTGCCTTGCAAGCTGATGGGTGTCGGGCTGTTGTTGCTCCAACAGCTGCCACAAGCACACTCCACAGACCAGAACGGCAGCCACCGATGCGGCCCGCCGGCCCCACATCGGAATCGTCTTTGCCTTTTGCCGTTGCGCGGACAGGGGGGCAATGCCCCGGCGCTTCATCTCCGCCTTCACATCGTCAAGAAGGCCTTCCGGCGCCTTTGCTCCGCCCCCATCCAGTATCCGGGCGCGCAACTTGTCGAGCCATGGTTCTTTCATCGCCGTTCCTCCCATATTTGTTGTTCTTTTATCATTTTGGCAAGCATGTTTTTAGCCTTGTGAAATTGTGATGCCGAGGTGTCGGCCTTAATATTAAGAAGCTGTGCTATCTCCTTATGGCTTTTCCCTTCAATCGCAAACAGATTGAACACAGCCCTGTAGCCCGGTGGCAATCTAAGTATCAGCTCTGTTATCTGCGAGACAGACAAGCCGTCCACTTCAGGCTCCTCCTCATGCAAAGCGGGCGGTTCAACCTCCCAATCCACCCACATTGAGGCCTCATTGTCTCTCAGAAAATGGAGTGCCTCGTTGATGGCGACCCTCGTCACCCACGCTTTCAGCGAACCTTTGCCTCTATACTCAAACGTGGCAATCTTCGTGAAAATCTTGATGAAACACTCCTGCAAGACATCATGCAAATCTTCTTTGTTCTGGACATACCTTGAGCATACTCCTGCCAGATAATCAGCATATTCGCTGTAGAGTTCATCCATTGCACGAGCGTCACCCTTGCCAAAAAGACTGATCAACCGTTGCTCTCTGTTGTCTCCAAACAAATTCATCTATACCGCTGCCCGCTATTCACCGCATCATTTTCGTGTGCGATACTTGAACTTTACACTCTTCTCTCCGCTGAAAGACCGCCATTTCAGGGTCAAGTAGACCTCCTTGCCTCCCGTGTCGGGCAAGTCACTCAAACGGAAAGCGATAAGGCCATCCTGCACTCTGTTTTTGAAATCGCCCGCAGCGTTGTGGTACAGCCTCACCCCGTATGGCTTGTCGGTCTTGACCAGATTGACAATGTGCGTCCTCATGCCGCCGAAATAGGTTCTGAAGCGCAGCGTCAGATAGCCGTCTTCCACGACCGTTGTCCAATCTCTCACAATTTCGACAGGATCGGTGCCGTAGGTGGCATCGTTTTTGTCGCCAAGATTCGGAGCCATAGCCTTCGTCCGGATAGAGTCTATCCAGTTGACATAGGCACTCTTGGAGTAATGCCCCGACTGCCCTTCATCTATCTTGAAATTGACCAGGGCCCTCACCTCCTTATTACCGTAGGGCGAGGTCTTCATGTTGGTGGGAAGAATGGTCGTGGAGTCGTCCAGCTGCATGAAGAATGTGCCGTCGGCAGGATTGGTCTTCAGTGTGACCAGAGCATTGGGATAGTTGACTGCATTGTCGTCATCGTCGTCCAAACAAGACTGAAAACTCATCGTGGCCAGCATCGTGGCCATCACCATGAAAATCATTTTAACCCGTTTCATACGCTTTGATATTTTAGTTTCTATACATTAAATACAGCAATTGCCAAAATCTTGCCTGCCGGATGGGGCTATTATGCGGACCAAGGCTAAAAAACCGCAAAATGCCCTAAAAGGAGAAGTCCGGTTCCTCGGGCCGTATGGTCGAAAAACCGGACACACCTGCGGCCCAAGAAATCCGCACCCGGACTTCCCTACACAGGGCCGGGATTCAGGGTTATTTCACTGTGACTGTGATGGCGCCGGCAGTCTTGTTCTTGTCGATCACGGTGACGGTGGTGCTTCCGGCCTTTACGCCTTTGACAGTCACTTTGGCATCTTTCACACTGACAGTGGCTATCTTGCTGTCTTTCACCGTGGCGGTGTAGGGCGCAGTGCCCGACTTAACCATCACCACTTCCTCTTTGCCGATGCCCACTGTGACAGTCATCTTGTCAAAAGACAAAGGAGCTACGACCGTGAAGGGGATACTCCCCATCTGCTTGTTCTTGTCGGTCACCATGATGGTGCCCTTGCCGGCCTTCACACCGGTGACGGTCATCATGTTTTTATCGACCTTGACGGTGGCCAGTTTATCGTCGCTCGACTTTGCCGTGAAGGGCTGTGTGCCGGAAGTGATCTTGACGGTAGCAGTTGCTCCCTGAGCCACTTCCACCTTGGCGGCACTGAATCGCAGTCCGGGATTGTTGTCGTCATCCTTACTGCAAGAAGCCAACACTACTGAACCAAGGCAGCAGGCTGCCAACACCATTGATTTAAAAACATTTTTAGTTTCCATTGTCATTGTCTTTTAATTGTTTAAATTATGCTTATTAACTCGAAAATCTATATCAATTTGCATATTAAATACACCAACAACGAAATCTTGCCTACGAAAAACCGAAAATATGTTAAAGCCGTTTCGTTTCCCGATTGCAACACATCCCGCCCCGCGACAGGCTGTCCGGGGAGTGGTGCAAAGCCACTGCACGGCCCGCGCATGGCTCTCGCACCACTCGTGCATGGGCCCTGCACGGATGGTGCAAGGGCCATGCACCAATTCAACACTGCCCAAACGGCCGCCCGGAGGAGTCTCCAAGCGGCCGTTGAACCTTTGAAAAGGCATGCCAGGTCAAGCCAAAGCAGCTTTCACGTCGGCTACGGCGAGCAACGAATGGCCCAAACCAGTGAGCGACGGGGAATACAACCGGCCGAATGTCAAACGCCAAAATTACGCTTACTTATTACTACTACGGCTGTCTCTTTACCGCCTCGACGCGCTGGTCTCAAACACCAGTGGAGCAATCCATCCCGGTTCGAGCCCGGGTCTGGGTACGAAGTAAAAAGCTAAGTGATTTATTGTCAAACACTTAGCTTTTTCATATTTTATGAATGTTCCCAAATTGTTCCCAATCGGCATTTGTTAACCAGCTTCTTCGATACCCATCATCATGTTATAATGCTGTACATGCCCAGTAACTTCAAAAACTTGTTTAAACACTTCTAGATATCTTTCAGCTTGCTCTTGGTCTGGAATTACACTATAATCATCGGGAACACAATGAGAGCCATCATTTACCCAGCATAACAGAGAGCGACATATTTCTTTTTCTTGCAAACTGGGAAATTTTTGCAGAATGTAATCATCATCATATTTCCCCAATACCTTAAAATAAGTCTCATAAACTCTTCGCATTGTATTTTGCAATGTTATAATTGAAATCTTGTCCTTATTCCTTAGCTCATTCCACAAAAGCTCATAAGACCCTTGAATTGGGTTTTCCTGCTCGAAGCATTGAATAGTTGTTCTATTATTATTCTTCCTTAAAATCCAAAACCATGTATCTTTATTCTTACCTGTCCTTCCATCAATAAATGAAACCTCTTTATGAAAATATACATTATGGGTTAATAATATCAACTGAAGGATATTACTTTCTCCTCTTTTTATCTTCTTGATTTCTTCCTTTATTAAGGAACTTACAACAAACAATATTGTACTATCTAGACTGGAAATAGGATCATCTATTACTATTATTCTATCGCTATTAGCTGTCTCTGGCGTTTTTCCTCCCTTAACTAACTGCATAAAATATAGAAATGTAATAAAAGTAATTTCTCCTTCACTTAATGTACTATTAGCAATTTCACCATTTTCTCGTTTTATTTGATAATAATGTTCTTCAACAGGAACTATCGAAAAACTTGTGTATCCATATGCTGATAATGTCTTGTTAATTTCATCAACGGATGCTTGAACGCTTGTAACATTCTTATTACATTCTTTGATTTCGTCGTTTAGTACAGAATATTGATAGCGCAAGTTATTTAACCCCTTATCAAGATTGGATATACCAGTCTCGCATCCAGACTTTATTCTCATAAAAGAATCGATTAAATCTTTTTCTTCCTTTATTATATAATTCCAGACATCATCTATTAGCAACTGTTTCTCCTTTGAAAAGTTACTTACAATATCATTATGTGATTTTATTTTATTATTAGCTTGTGTTATTGCCTCATTAAACCATGAAATTAAGTTCTTAGAACTCTGCAAAGTCAAACTACGGCTTGGCTCCTTTAATTTGTTTTCAATAATTTCTTTATTACGTGAAAACACCTGAATTAATGAAGTCCTGTTAGCATCGAAGAGATCTAAATCAAGCATAGTTGGTGATAGTCTTTCTCTTTCAAGAATATTAGCTAATTGATTAGAAATACTTTCTTTTAGTCCCAAATATAAGTTAGAAATTTCCTTTAACGTCCTTGAATCCTGAGTAAAAGTTTCGTCAAAGTATGCTTCAATATCTTCACGAAAACGCTGATCAATCGTCTTCTTCTGACAGAAAGGACAAACTTCAGAATCTTTTTCTAAAAGTAATCTACCATTATTTACCCAGTCGCTAATTCCTAAGCGCTCAATAAGAGGAGCGATAGCAACATCAGCTTTACCTACGATTTTCTTTTCCCAAATCACATTCTCTTCTAATTCTTGTATGTTTCCTACCTCCATTAATAGCGGTATGGGTTGTATAAGAGAGGGCATTTCGCCAAATAATGTTGCCGCACGAGAAACCAAATCATCATATTTGATTCCAGCACCACTCCCTGCTTTTTCGGCAGAAGTTATAACTTTTTGAGCAAAGTTTACTTTACTATTTAAGAAGCCTACGAAGGCTTCCTTAAATAAAGAATTATATTTGTTTTTTATGCGCGTCCAACAACTTTCATAAAATTGTTTTTTTACTTCCTCCAGTTCTTGTTTCTTCTTTTCTAGCACATTTCTTTTTTGTATCCCTTGCTGGTTAAGCTCGTGCAGCTTTTTCTTCTTTTGTTCTAATTCTTCTATTTGTTCTTTAGTAGCTTCACCCAAAGTAAAAACTCCAGGGATATTATTCGTTCCAAAATTCTTTTCACGAAAGGCTTTATTATATACAAGAACATCATCCTTATTATCTGATATCCAAACAACAGAGCTATCTACATATTGGTCTGGAGAAGCAATAATGTTAGATATGGTAGTTTTGCCACAACCATTTGCTCCGTAAATAAAATTAATCTTTTTGAGATTATCAATTTCCACACCTTCTGTATCAAAGGTTGCTGTATTTTTAATAACAATCTTTTGTATCATCCCATATGTCCATTATTCAACAATACATCCTATCTTCCAGACATAGAAACTCTATCTCTAACGGAAGTGATTAGAATATTATAAAGAATATCAAGTAAATTTTCGTCCAATCCAAAACACTTCATAATAGTAGTATCAAAATTACGTCTGTCAGTACGAGTTACTTCATCAATTACAGAATTAATGGCTCGGTTTTTTAATGGCTGAAATGCTGTGATTATTGCATCTGCATCTTTTTTACTCAATAAGTTAGGATTTAGAATATTAAGCTGCTTAAGGAAGTCAGCATTCAAATCTAAAGCACCTAAATTTCGTGAAGTGCCCCGCATTTCGAGAATTAAGAATGTAATGACAGAATTGAGCAAAGCCGCTATCAGTTCTACATTATAACCTTCTTGTACCTGCATTGCTATCAAACGCTGATCAATTACAAATGGCTCTTTAGAATACGAAAAGAAAAAGCGTTCGTATGGATTAACAGCAGTAATGATATGCGCCTTCTTTGGATTCAAAGAGTACCAATATGGACGATGCCCTGCGCATGCTTCAGGTATCGTCTGAGTTCCATTTTTATTTAGTGCTTTCACAAACTTATTAATCCACGATTTAGTCCCTTTATCCATTGAATTTATTTTGTTTTGACAGACAAATGCTCTAAAGTTGTAATCTCCATCAAACTCTATTTGTTGTAGCTCCGATGAAGATTTCACATACGGAACTAAATACTTTTCGTTAATGTGTGAAGCCTTTACATTTTCTCCTTTGATAACAAACATTGGATTCCAACCTGTTCGCTCTCCTCTAAATACTTTTACTATGTTTGGATGATATTGAGTTAGACAATTATCAAAGCTACCAAACAAATTGGTTGAAAGGAAGAATTGTCCCCAATTTGTCTTATTATCAAGACTGCCCAATAAACATTCTTTAGATGCCATGCATACTGACAAGCTCCCATCCTTACGCTTAAATAAGTCATCAAAGAAGTTGTCCTTCTCCCACAAATCATTATGAGGATCGCTACAATTGTCAATATCGCTATAAAACTCTTCTATCTGCTGTATTTGTTCACTAATAGAATCCGTTACAAACAGTTCGTTTAGCTTACGATTAAGAGTTACAAATTTTGTAGGCTCTTCACTCTGAATTTTATCTAACACAAAATAAATAGTAGATACCTGTGAATCCTTAAACCAATGTTCTGCATTGCTCTTTACGACATATCGTATATGGAAATTGTCTAATAAGAACTTTTTAAATTGGAAACCATACTCTTTACCTAACCATGCATTTGATGTTATTGCAGATAAGCAACCATCGGGTTTAAGGAATCTATCTGCATTGTAAATACAATATGTGAAATAATCTGCGCGTTCGTTGATTTTGAAAGTATTATCTTTCAAAAATGCTTGCTGCTCGCTTTGGAATTGTTCTCTAAAGTATGCTGACAGCTTCTCATTGGGAATATCCTCCTGTTGTACAAACGGAAAATTGCTTGCTATACCATCAAAAGTTGGTATAGGTACATCAATATGCTTATTATGGTCATACGAATCGGGAAAAACCACTTTTTCTCCAACTTCCAAATTAAAGAAATCATTACGCATAACACGAGGGAAGTTGTCTGTAGCCACTACATCTTGCTTATACAGGTTGATAACAGATAAAATTGCAGGGAAATGAGATACATCATTGCCCCATATCTGCTTTAGTAGTTCTCTGTGTTCCTTTGTCCCAAAATCTTGTAAAATCTTATAGAAAGAATTTAGAAAAGTTCCTGTGCCACAAGTTGGGTCAAACAATACATCCTTATTAGTTTTAACAATAGGGAAGGCCACAAGGTTTGCCAATACCCCATTAGTAAAATATTGCCCAAACTTCTGCTTTTCATCATCAGGCACAAGGTTTTCCAATATATGTCCAATAACTTCTGTTGGTAACACCTTGAAATCAAAAGCGGTCAGCACCTCCAACAGAGCATAAATTGTCTTATCAGTCAATTCTGAATATTCTATGCTATCAGTGAAATAGGGTCTAAAGATGGCTTGATAATCTATTTTCTTTGCTTCGTCAAAATAGCCATTCAATAAATCTTTAGCGATTCTAAAATCTTCAAAGTGGAACTTTCATAAATTTTCCATTTATTAAACTCATCTCTAAACGCACGATTACTACCCTTCTCCAGAATTATTGCCTCTTGAAATTGTGGAATAATGATAGCAGATGCTTCCCGTACTGCAGAAATTATATTTTTAGAAATATCAAGCGCAGGTTTCAAAGCTCCATTGCGGAACAAAGAATCTAAATCATGCAGGATTTCCTCTGTACGCGCTTTCAATAATGGCTCATGCTGTGCAAACTTTACAGGATCGGCTAAGTCTTCACGACTATTGATTGTTGAAACTTTTGGATAAACCTTTAATTTTGACAGGTTGTCAAGTGTATATTCTTCATCGTTGATATGCCAAATTATAGCTTCCGCACCATTCCATGTAACAAAGGAATCAGAATGTAATTTCTGTGCCTTTTCAAGTGCATTCTCCAACATAACAGCATCATCAACAGCAGTATCTGGAAACTTCAATTCCCATCCATTGAATATTACACCAGAAGTCTTATCAATGAAAAGAAGAATATCTGGAAATTTAGTTCTTCCCGATTTCATCTTTACACCTGTATCATTAGTTGCATCTTGAAAAACAGTTGTCTTTCTGTCAATAGCTGATTTTATCCAACTAATAAGTTGACCAGCCCAATCTCGTTCATTTCTCTTTATATCAAGTTTTGCCATAATTATTTTACCATTATATGATATGGAGATTTGTCAAAAGAATCATTCAATATAGGTGCACACCCTTTTTTGTTTAATTGCTTTTCGACGAAAGACAATCTATCAAAACATACTTTTATATAGTTTATTGCTTCTACTTTGTGCAGCATAACATTTTGATTTTTTTCTATTCCAATAAATTTGCGATTTTCTAAAGCTGCTGCGACCAAAAAGCTACCACTTCCACAAGCATTATCTAAGACAATGTCTCCGGGATTTGTAAATGTACGTATTAAATACCGCCCTAATTCCACAGGCTTTTGTGTCGGATGGTAAACAGGCCCCTCAGACTCTGCCGTCTTAAAATACAGGAAATCTTCTGTTGGTAATGAATCTTCTTCAATACATAAAACATCATTTGGATAACGCATTCCATTACTTTTCACATGACGAGGCTTAAAGTCTCCATAACTACCTGTAAATTGGTCTTTTCTTATCCCTTTATCATAACTATCCCCTTGCGTCATTTGTGGGTTATATGTAGGTTGGCGCTTGTAAAATACACAAATATCCTCATGTTTCCGTAGTGGTTGTTTCTTTGCATTTAGAAAATTAGTGGACTTTGACTTAATCCATACAATCTTATACTTAAACCATTCTTCATTACTAAGAATTAGTTTTGCAGTAAAAAGACCTTGTGCTGTTAGGACTATAGCACCATTATCTTTTATTATACGCATATACTGCTGCCAGAGCTTATCCAAATCAATGACAGAATCCCACTTATTTTGTGTTGTACCGTAGGGTAAATCACACAAAATCATATCTATAGATTTGTCTGGAATATTAGGCATAACTTTCAGACAATCATCTTCAATAACCCTATTAGCAAAATCTTGAATATTATTTTCCATATTCGCGTATATTTTCTGCAACCATATTTATTACTCCATCAGCACAGTCTTCTTCTGCTAAAACATCATAGACCTTATCTGCAAGCCATAATTGCAAAAGTTCTTTTTCGTTTGCGCCAAGTAACTTTGCCAATAAAACAACTTGTTCCCTTTTAGCTTTTCTTTCTCCTCTTTCAATACGGCTATACATAGGGGTATCTATCTCCAAGGCAGAAGCCAACTGCCTTTGAAGTAACTGTTTCCCTTCTCTTAATTCTTTTAATTTATCAGCAAACAACATATTTGTCAATAATTGATTTGTCTTTATTTGGCAAATATAATATTTCTATTTGAAACAAACAAATTTTTCTAAGACTTTTTGATTAATTCTTCGTTTTGGAGTTACAGATAGAGTGAAGGATATCCACTCTATCTTGATAAATCTTATTTACTCCTTCTGCATCAAACTATCAACCTTAGATTTTAGTTGCAAGTCGTATCTGTCTGTTTTTTCCTTAATGAGCTTAATGGTCTTTTCATTTCGATGAATGTCAAACACATCATTGAGCCATAGGATTTCCTTTGGACTACAACCTCTCCATACCCTGATAATACGGAATTTCAAGGCATCATCTTCATATTGCTGTTTGCTTTGCCACAAGAAGTAGTTACCGACCAATGAAACAAGACACACAACTGCTGTTATAACCACATAGGTGAAGACCTTAGACGATTTGATATCAAAACTATGCCTGTGAATATGTTCCTGCGGTATTGGATGCTCTTTCTTCTCCTGCCATTCGTGCAACATGGTCAAGACACTTGCCACCAATTTGTCCATAGACTTAGCTTCCTCATCCTTAATGCGCTTTTGAACATCAATGTACTTGTTGAGTACGGCCTTTGTCCGCTGTTCATACTGATTAAGCAATTCCTGTTCCTGCTGGTCGTCATTTTGTACGGTTGTAGATGGAGTAGGAAGAGAAATAGAACTGTTCTCCTTTTCTTTCAGCCCCTTTAGTTCCCTGCAAATTGTCTCCAGCTTGTTCTTTATTTCCTCAAAGAGGACAAATGTGTTATTGTCAGTCATAATCATAAATGTATTTTACGTTTTTTCTTTTTCTTCTTTTTGTCGAGTGTGTTGTAAACCTCCGCAGGGACAGTACCATGAGTTTGAAACAAATCCAATCCTCCTTCGATGAGGTTGTTGGTAATTTTGCTCGTAACACTTGCAACATTGGATATAAGGTTTATCATTCCTTGTGTCTGCTGTTCGTGTTCCCTGTTATTCTGTTGCAGGGCAAAGTCAATCTTGGAATAACTGAAACTCCTGTCCACCTTAGAGCCATTGAAACGATAGCCGTTCTTTTCAAAGATAATTCCCTGCACCTCCTGTGAGTTGCTTTTGAACTTAAAGCGGACATCAATATCTTGTTTTTTCAAATGAGTAAGAAGGTCTTTCCATTCCCTGCACCGAGTAATTTCAGTTTTCAACGTCTGATAGATTTCATACTTGGTCTTATCAGGTTCTTTCAAGCGATGTTCCTTGACTTTCTCCTTGCCATCGGCAAAGTATAAACCATATTTGGTGGTCAGTTCTTTGCAAATCTTCTCACTTTTGAATCTGTCATTACGGTCAGAGATAGTCTTGCCGTTGTTATCTATCCGATTGAAAGCGATATGCACATGAGGGTGCTCCTTATCAAAATGACGACCTATAATGTATTGAGTATCTTTTATCCCCATCTTCTCCATATACTCACGAGCCGTCTGTATAATGAACTCGTTACTTAATTTGGGAGAGTCCTGTACAGAGAAACTCAGAGAGATATGCCCAACGACCTTACCCACTCGTGGATTAAGTTCTGTTTGGTCGATGAAGCTTTGAACAATATGGTTGATACTCTCTGTTCTCACTCCAGAGCAGTCTATGAGTTCTGTTCCTTTCTTCGGGTCAAGGATGTAATTAATAACACCCTTGAAGCCCGAACCTTTCATTATCTTTGCAATCATCTTCGTATCAGATTTAGGATTTCATCAATCTTGCTAATGATGATTTTATGGAAAGGAGCAATGACATGAAACCCTTCCGCATTGGCACGATGTGCCAACTGATTGAGATTATTTGCCATACCACACAGTTTGCGGATGAAGTCTGCTTGCTCTACGGTCAGTCGTTCAATGACATTTCCTTTATCAAGAACTTTCCTTACAAACTCACTCATGGATATTCCTGCGTTCTTGGCTTTGCCTTTGAGTGTATAATAATCCTGCGTATTCAGTTTCACCGTGATACGGTATTTCTTCTTTTCGGCTGCGCCTTTGGTTGGGCGACCACCTTTGTTGTGTTCTGATTTAGTCATATTTGTTTTGATGGAGACCGACGGGATAATCCTCCAAACCGAGTGATAGGAGGTGGAGCAAGTGGTTTTGGTATGCCCAAAACATAAACTTGCTCCCCGAAAATAGATCATGCGGAGCATATTCCTATAATCAGAACTTAATCCCTTTGGTTTTCTTGATTTCTGCTTTTTCTGAATGCTTGGATTCTGCACACAGATAGTCGTTCAGGTCCTTATAGCCGTTGTATAAAGTTGATGCATCCGTAACAGATTTTCCCAATTCCTTTGATAATTGCACAATGCAGCCTTTGAAGAACGGATTGCGTATTTCGTAGCCACCTGCGATATTGGGAAAGCCAATACCAAAGTAATGCTTGCCCCTTGTATCAAAGTGCAGTTCTTTACATACTGTTCGTGCTATTTCAATGTCAATACATCTTTCCCCAAGATATTTGATAAGCGCAGAATGGGTTATGGAAAGTACCTGAAGATTTTCAAAGGAGTTCTGCGGTGTATTCGGCTTGACTGTAGGCAGACTTACCAATACACAGCTTGGTGCATTACGTTCTATCTGATGAATGAGATACGACACATCTGAAGAGTTGTAGAGCAACTCTGCAAGGTCAATGATGTTACCACCTCTGCCAATACCGAAATCGTACCATAGATTAAGTTCGGTGTTTACCTTAAACGATGCGTGCTTCTCCGTTCTAAGTGGTGAGAGATACATGAGATTGACACCATACTGTTTGACGGGCTTACAGCCCATTGTTGCAAGAAAGTCCTGCAACTTTATCTGTTTAATTTGGTCTATATTCATAATTATATAGAAGTTAAAGTGATGATTAATTTGATGAATTGATGAATTTAATTTTATCTATATGGCTACCAGATAGTTAAGCTCTCATCATACCCTCATCATAGTACTCTGCAAAATGGAATTGCTACCGAAAAGAAAAACATTATCCTTTTCTTTTTTTTCATCAGCAGAATATCCATGATGAGTAAAAGATGAGAACGTAAACAACTTGTACTGAATACTTTATATGGTCTATTCATCATTCCATCAAAACAATGGATATAAAATTGTTTAGAGGCTCTTAAGCTGCTCCTTGGTAATAGTATAGAACCCATGATGTCAAGACACAGCTCGGACATTTCAAGTTCCAACTTGTTTCGGTTACTGCGGATGATGCGCTGCAAGGCTGGCGTAAAGGTCAGCTTGGGTGCAAACCACATACGGCTTTCCTTTTGGGTAGATAGTGTGCGGTGCTGGAGAAAATAAAGAAAAGCAGGTATCTCAGCTTTCAACTTCCGTAGAAAGTCGGTATCGTCACTTTCCAGACTATTTATCTTCCTTACCCAATATCGGGTTTCTCCCACGTCTATGATGACTGGGAGAAACTCGTTATTGGAGCACAACACAAACTTGGCAAAGAAAGAGATTTCATCTCGGTCTTTACCCTTTGCTTCCACCTTATAGGAAAGCGTTGTGCTGAGATTTTTCAATCGTTCACTATCCTCCCTGCGGTTAAGCAATACTTCGTCCACCACAATAAGTAGTTTACCTGCCCAATCAGCATTGAACTGACTGCGAAAATCCTCGTTGGTATTGAAAGTAACATTGTTCTGGAAAACAGCTTTGAGAAAGTTAAGGAACGTACTCTTACCTGTATTGCGTGCTTCTGACACCATCAAAAGGATGGGGAGTTTTTGCACGGGTTGGAGATAGAGCAATTGCAAGTAATCCATGCCCAGCTCGTATTGTTCCCCGAAGATGTGTCTTATCAGGGATTCAACGTGCGGAAAATCTCCTTCTTTTGGTTGGTGTCCTATCGGTTCATAGAGATTCAGGAATTTATCAACCACAGGCTGATAATCCACATGATTAGGGACTGTGTGTGCCATAATATTAGATGTTTGGAGTATGGTTTCCTAAAATCCTCTGCACGTCAGACATTTTATATCTGACTTTGTTACCAACCTTTATTGGCTTCAGGTAGTTCTTTTTACCCCAATGCCATAAGGTTGCATCGCAGACACCACAGAGTTGTTTTACCTCTTCCTTTGAAAGAAAACGTTCTTTACGTGCTTCTTCGACAATAGTAGTTAGCTCGTCTTTGGCACGGTTAATGAGGTCGTTGGAAAATGCCAACAAATCCTCACCAGAAACCTCTAATCGCACATGTGCGTTAGAGCCTTGAATGATAGACAAAATATCCGTCATAATTTTTAGACTCCACCTGCTTGTTTGACTTTCTGTTGTCGGTGGGTTAATAAACAAAAAGTCGCCACCTCATTTGAGATGACGACTGCAAAATTATATCGTGAAATGATTGCTTTTCAACGATTTACCAAACGCTTAATTCATATAAAGATTAAGCGAATTAAACGAACTTTTATTCTGATAAAAAGGCTTTAATTTCATCTATCGAAGTGCGATCTTCTCCTCTGTCCATCAACCTTATTCCGGTCTTTCCTATGCTCTCGGAAAGTTCCTTGTAGGCATTCTGAACACCTCTAAGTCCTATTAGACGAACATTGAAATAGTCTGATAATGCTCTGTAGAATGGTGCAATATCACATTCTTCGAGTAAACAATCCTCTTCCAGAGCAATTTTAAGATAAACAATGTCTTTCTCCTTTGGCTTGGTTAATATCCGAGTTCTAATTTTTGATAGTAACTCTTTCTTTTCTACAGGCTTTAGAAGTTCTTCTAAGGTTCTCTCATCCTTTGGTCTGCCACGCCTTTTACTACTTACGGCTGGTTTATCAATGATGGAGGCTTCCTCTTCTAAAGCAGATTCGATAAGTCCATCGGAGCATATAGCTTTCTGGTATTGTTGAAACTCTTTCCAATCTTCCTTTGTTCTTTCCCCTGATGATACACTTCTACGAATAATGTATTTTATCATCAACGAAAGCATCCATTTGTGCAGTCGGTTGGTCTTGCTGTTTTGAATAAGGCTCTCACCGTGTTCTACCATGCATTCATAACTACGACCAAAATATAACCATGCAAGCATTGCTGGAACTATTGATTTCCTGTC